>Ga0214923_10002255_pt1 | contig 25931 bp, 20 predicted proteins | sample LL1510_MetaG_FD_177993 | JGI IMG/M metagenome (GOLD analysis project Ga0214923, IMG submission 177993) | Freshwater microbial communities from Lake Lanier, Atlanta, Georgia, United States - LL-1510 | ecosystem: Environmental > Aquatic > Freshwater > Lake | place: USA: Georgia | collected...
ACCGTGCCGTGGGCGCCACCGTCTTCTTCTCCGTTGGGGAAATCGCAACCGTCATGGCATTGCTCTCCGTGCGTGACCTGTCATCCGGCGGTTACCGCACAACGGCTTCATAGAAGACCCAGTGGCGCTGCAACCTGAACGCCATCGCAGTGAATGCGAGCATGATGACGAACAGGACCCATGCCAGTGCATCGGCATATCCCATGTTGGAGATATACGTGAATGCGTTCTGGTAGATCATGAACACCATGAAGTAGGTTGCGTAGTTCGGCCCCCCTTGCGTGATCACGAACGCGTTGGTGAACACTTGGAATGACGAGATGATCGCCAGTATGCCATTGAAGAAAATGACCGGGGAGATGCTTGGCAAGGTGATGTGCCATATCTGGCGGAACTTGCTGGCCCCGTCAAGCTGCGCCGATTCATACAACTGCGTCGGTACACCCTGGATTGAGGCAAGGTAGATCAGCATCGGACCGCCGAACTGCCAGAGGCTCATGATCACGAAGGTCGGGACCGCCCATTGAGGATCGCTCAACCATTTGGGCAGCATGGACGAGGGCACCCCGAGGTCGTAGAGGAGGCCGTTCACCAACCCGAACTGCGGTTGGAAGATCCAGTTCCACATCAGCGCCACCGGCACTCCGGTCACGATACTTGGCAGGTAGTAGATCGTCCGCCAAGCCGCCATTCCCGGCAGCTTCTCGTTCAGGATCAGCGCCAGGAAGGTGGCGAACCCGACGCTAAGCGGCACCGAAAGGACGGTGTAATAGGTGGTGACTTGCAGGGATTTCCAGAACAGGCGATCCCTGAACATCACGTCATAGTTCAGCAGGCCGACCCACGTCGGTGGCCAGTTGACCGGATCGTTGTGCGTCAGGCTCAGGTAGGCAGACGCGATGGTCGGACCACCAGAGAAAAGAATGAACCCTGCGATCCACGGCGAGATCAGCACATAGAACCAGAGCGCTTCCTTCCGCGCAAGGGCTCCTACGGCCGTGGTCTGCCTCGAACCTGCAACCGCGTCCGCCGCCATGTGCCCCCCAATCGCGAACAACCGGCAGGGTTCCAGTCGCTCACGCCACGGACCCCCCGGTCCTCGGACCATGAGCACGACAAGATGCCGGTTTCGACGACACTGGGTGATCGATCCAAGATCGTCACCAACTTGCAACTCGTATCGTAGCGTTCGTTAATCGGAACGTCAAACACTCGTGGAAGGTGCGGACCTCCGTCCAATACGTCATCGATGTCACGCGAGTGGTGTCGACGCGATCCACGCCCGCCCAACCTCGGCCACACTCCACGCTTGCGCAATCGACCCGCGCGCCGTGTGCGGGGCATCGCCATCGAATATTTCGCTGATCGTGCCCACTCCAGCGTCATCCCAGAGATGTTCCCTCAGGGGCGAAAGCAGGGCGCGTGCCCCGGTCTCGTGGCTAAGCATCCAGGCATCCACCATCGGCCCGAGGAGCCACGCCCAGGCTGTCCCCCGGTGGTAGGCACTGTCCCTGGTTTCGGCGGTTCCTGAACATTTGCCCCGGTACCGCGGATCGGCAGGGGTGAGGGTGCGGACGCCCCGTGGGGTCCAGAGGTGCGCCCGAACTGTTTCTGTCACCTGACGGCGCTGGGTTCGGGTCAATGGGGTCGCCGGTAGTGCCGCCGCGATCAACTGGTTTGGACGCAGGGATGCGTCATTGCCCTGTGGTCCATCGATTACGTCGAGCAAGTAGCCGGTGGTGCCGTCGACGCGATGCCAACCACCGGTGGTTGGGCCGCACCAGAAGCGGCGTTGGAAACTCTCCGACGCACGGGTTCCGGCGACCCGGTAACGATCCGCACCCTGCCGGTCGCCGCGCCCGTCGGCCCATTGCGACATCAGGGAAAGGGCGTGGATCCAGAGTGCATTCACCTCAACTGGCTTTCCGGCCCTTGGCGTCTGGTCGATGCCGTCGACCCGGGCATCCATCCAGGTAAGTTGCCCGTCGCTGCACCGGACAAGTCCGTCGGCCGGATCGACACCGATTCCATGTCGGGTGCCAGCCGTGTGGCATTCAATGATCTCGGTCAGGACCGGCCACAGACTGTCGACCAGCGCCCCGCCCGCCATCGTGTCAATCCGGTCGATGGCATGGATGAACCAGAGGGTCGCATCCACGGTGTTGTAATCGCCTTCGCCCAATTGGGCGCCGCTGTCTGGAAACCGGTTCGGCAACATGCCTCGGTTCACGACCCGTGCCCAGGCACCCAGGACTTCGCATGCCTCCGCGACCCGTCCGGTGAGTTGTGTCAAGCCCGGCAGCGCGATCATCGTGTCGCGCCCCCAATCGCCGAACCAGTGGTAGCCCGCAATCACGGTGCGACCGGTGCTGGCCCCACTCCCGTGGCGATCACTGAAGTTCCGGACCACAATGAAGTCGTTTGCAGCCCGGCGGAGCTGCTCGAGGAACCGGGAGTCAGCGTCACCTTGAACCTGTCCGACGCTTGCGCTTGGCGGTTCAATTGTGAGCGAAGCGGCCACAGAAACCCGGCGGGGTGGTGAGGCGGTGCGGCGCGTGACAACCGTTCGACCAGCCCCAGGCGCCGGATTGGGCGCCGCACCAATCGCCGCGACAGTGGCCGTAACGGTCAGTGCCTGGCCTTCCTGCATTGTCGTTGAAAGTGTGCCGACGCAGTACAGGTCCTCCACATGATCGAATCCCCGGGCTCGTTCCTCCCGGTGCAGGAAGTTCCACCACCATCCAGCTGACGAACTGTCCCAGTTCCAAGTGGCGCCGCGCGGTGGGGTCGCTACCAGATGCCAGGACGGCGCGTGTTGATGCGCGCGGACGTCAATCACCGCATGGTCTTGCGCGGAACGAGCATCTAAATACGGTGGTGAAGTGTGGCTTTTTCGCACTGGACTGATCTCGAAGTGCCAGTCGCCATTTCCACGCCATTCCGCGTGGAAGTCCCTCGAAGTGGCCAAGGGTCGAATTTGGAGGGTCGCAGATGGCACACCCAGCAATGTCCACGAGATGTGGGTCGCACTCGCGTGATGGCCAGATGCATCAGCAACTGGGTTGGAGGTATCGCACCAGATCTGTCGTTCAATTTGTCCACCCGAACCGATGTCCCATATCCAGGTGGGGCGTCCGTCAATCAGTTCGAATGACCGGAGATGATCCAAGCCACGCGGGTGGATGGTGCCGTCCTCGAACTCGTGGCTGGAAAGGCTCACGGGCGTTGCACCTGCCACGCCCGAGACCAGTTCATCAAGGTGAGAGAGAAGCACATGCCTCCCAAGAGGTGGAGCGAGGGGTGCCACAAGCAGTCCGTGATACCTGCGTGTGTGTGGACCCGGAACCGACCCACTCGCGTAACCGCCTAGTCCGTCGGTGACAAGCCATTCGCGTGTCAGGCACTGGTCAAGTGGCACGCCATCCGACGGTACCGAAACATGCTCACGCGCAAATCCGCCCTCGTCGTCAGTGGAAACAGGGGCGGGGCCAAGAGACGCCGAGACTGCTGGTGATTTCATTGAACGGCTTGCCATCCACGTTCCCTCCGCTAATGGCAGTCGGGGCTTCACCGCCAACCTGATCGTATCGCGGTTCCGTCAATTACGCTGACGGTGGCCGTTCCATGGACTTCAGTGACTTGAGTATCCTGATGCCAAGCGAGGCGTCCATGGATCAGGTGGGGCTTTGTGAGGAACGAACATGTAAATCCGGTGGGACTGGGGAGCGCAGCGAGGGGTGTGGCAGCGAAGCGAACATATAAATCCGGCGGGGTGAGGTGGTAGTGTGGGAGCGAAGCGAGGGGCGGAATGCAGATTGGAACGTCCGGTCACACGGTGATCATTGGAGCTGGGGTGATCGGCGCGGCGATTGGCCAGTCGCTTGTCTCTCGCGGACAGTCCGTGACCGTTGTCGAGCGGGGATTGATCGCCGCAAAGCCCGGTGCATCCGGTGCCTCGGCGGCGCTGTTGGAGCCGTTGGCCGGGGCACATCCCGAACTCCGGGACACGGCACAGCGAGCCCTTGCCCGCCTGCCCGGGTTATGCCGTGATCTGCTCGCTGATACCGGGATTGACCCGCAATGGTCACGGCCGGGGAGCATGGTGCTTGCTTCGCGCGAACGCGATGCGACGTGGTTGCGCACCTTCCGGATGCCTATGTTCCACGAGATTGGCGAACCGGTGGAGTGGCTGACCGGGCATCAGGCGCGGGTCATCGAGCCGGCTATCGGCAGCCATGTGGTGGGTGCACTGCGCATCCCCTCCACCCAAAGCGTGCATGCACCCGGCTATGTCCGCGCCCTCATCGCCGATGTCACCCGCCGTGGTGGCGTCGTCCTTGCAGAGACCGTTGTCACCGGTTTTCGACGCGACGGACTGACGGTGCGTGCCGTCGTCACCTCAGTCGGGGAGATCCTGTGTGACCGGGTCGTGATCGCCTGCGGCGCGTGGTCGGGACAGGTGGCCTCGCTCCTTGGCAATGACGTTCCGGCCGTGCCGATCTCTCCACAGCGAGGCCAGATCCTCGCGATCGCCCCGACTGGCGGTGCGCCCCGTGTCTCCCATGTCCTCCACGGTGCCGGAGGATATGCGGTGCCCAAGCCGAATGGAACCGTCCTTGTCGGGGCAACCCATGACAATGTCGGCTTTGACCAGTCACTCACGCCTGAGGGCTTCCGGTTCCTCGGGACCCTCGCGCATGACCTGGTCCCGGGCATCGCTGATGAACCAGTTCGTCATGTGTGGGCCGGGTTCCGTCCGATCTGGGAGGGCTCCGGTCCCCCGCCCGTCGGGCCGCTGCCGGGCACAGAAAATGTCATCATCGCTGCCGGGCACGGCGCAATTGGCCTGACGGTAAGTGCCGGGGTTGGCGAGGTCGTTGCAGACCTCGTTACCGGCAGGTAGCCGCCAGTACGTCCAGATCGACCGTCCCGTTGCGCCCGTCCGTTCCACCACCATGCTGCCGGGTACGGCGCAATTGGCCCGACAGGTGCGACGAGAGCGGAGAGTGGACGGGCAGGGATGCCCGCGGACCAGGTGCGCCGCCGTCCCGTTGCGCCCATCCGTTCCACCACCATGCGCAATCAATGGAATGACGCCGACCTAGCCCGTCTCCCGGATTTCGATGGCCTGCTGTATGCCTCGCGGTTGACCGGTGCAGATACCGATCTTGTCGTCTGGGGCGGGGGGAATACCTCCGTCAAGCGGACCGAGACGGATTTCCGTGGTCGGTCTGTTCGAGTGCTCCGCGTCAAGGGTTCAGGATCAGACCTGAAGTCGATGCAAGTCAGGGACTTCCCCGGGGTGCGGCTTGAAGACGTCATGCCCCTGCGTGATCGCCTGGCCATGGATGACGCCGAGATGGTTGCGTATCTCGGTCAGTCGCTCATGGAACCCGGTTCAGCCCGGCCCAGTATTGAGACGCTGCTTCACGCCTTTCTTCCCGCGACGTTCATCATTCACACGCACGCGGATGCCATCCTGGCCTTGACGAATACTCCGCACGGGGAGCGATGGGTCCACGAGGCCCTTGGCCCCGGGTTTCTCTGGATCCCGTACGTGCGACCCGGGTTCGGGCTGTCGCATCTTGTGGCTTCAGCAGTCGAGGCACATCCCGGAGCTGCAGGCGTGGTGCTCGAGAAGCACGGTCTGGTGACGTGGGGTGAGACGGCACGCGAGGCCTACGACGCCACAATATCGGCGTGCACAGCGGCCGAGGCCTTCGTCGACGCGAGACGAACGGCGCCCGTTGGCACCCTGCCTCGGCCCCGGCCCGTGGTCGGGAACAGCGCCGCGTCGCTGGCCGGCGGGAGCAGTGCGGGTAACCAATCCGAGCCGGTCGCACCAGCACCAGTCCTTGATGCGTCGGCACGGCGCCGCATCTTCTCAATCCTCGCGCCCTTGGTCCGGCAATTGCACGCGCGCACCCGGGCCGATGGCTCGCTCTCGCCGGAGATGATGGGGATAGCCACAATTGCGGGCACCCGCACGATTCTGCACCTTGACGATGCCGACGACGTTCGGGCGTTCGCCTCCCATCCTGACGCGGCGCGACTGTCCCAGATCGGCCCCGCCACTCCTGACCACCTGATCACCACCAAGCGGTCGCCGTTGTACGTGCCCGTTCGCGGGGCGCCTGCGACCAATCCCGATGAAATCGCGACCGCACTCTCGGACGCCTTGCCCAGTGCATGGGAAGCATGGGCGCGCGGGTACGTGGACTACGTGGACACTGGTGCTGCATCGGACCCTGTCACCCCGCATCCCGCCTCGGTTGATCCAAGACCCCGCGTGATCCTCTTGCCAGGCGTTGGCATGGTGACCCTGGGACGGGACGCACGCGCCACGCGCATCGTCGCGGACGTCTACCGGCATGCGATGCGGGTGGTGCGCGATGCCGAGGCCGTTGAGGCGTTCACGTCGCTTGACGCCCACGATTGCTACGGGGTCGAATTCTGGCCTCTCGAGCTGTACAAGCTGACCCTCGCTCCGCCGGAGGCAAGCCTTGCGCGGCGGGTGGCATTCGTCACCGGCGCGGCCAGCGGCATCGGGCGCGCGATTGCCGAACGACTCGCCGCCGAGGGTGCCCACGTCGTTGTCGCGGATGTCGACTTCGATGGAGCCCGCGCGGTCGCTGACGCTATCACGGGTCGGTTCGGACTTGCACGAGCCTTGGCAGTCGCGTGTGATGTCACGCAGGAAACCGGGGTCGCCGGCGCGGTTGCAGCGGCGGTCGAGGCCTATGGTGGCATCGACATCCTGGTGTCCAATGCGGGGATCGCACCAAGCGGTTCGGTGTCGTCGATGCCGTTGGCCATGTGGCAGCGAAGTTTCGATATCAATGCCACGGGACACTTCCTGGTCACCCGCGAGTGCCTTCGGGTCATGGAGGCTCAAGGCACCGGTGGGAGCATCGTCTACATCACCACGAAGAACACGATGGCACCGGGCAAGGACTTCGCGGCATATTCCGCCGCCAAGGCGGCCCAGGCGCAACTGGCGCGTGTTGTGGCAATGGAAGCCGGGACGCACGGCATCCGGGTGAACATGATCAATCCTGATGCGGTATTCAGGAATTCGACCTTGTGGGCACCGGACGTGCGCCGCGCTCGGGCACTCGCTCACGGCATCGATGAGATGAATCTTGAGGATTTCTACCGGAAACGGAACCTCCTGCGGGTCACGATTGATCCTGACGATGTTGCCGAGGCGGCTTGGTGGCTGGCGTCGGACCGAAGCCTCAAGTCGACCGGGACCGTGATCACCGTGGATGGCGGGGTGCCCGCGGCCTTCCCCCGGTAGGGTGCTGCCTCTCCCGGTTCCAAGCGAAGCGTATGTAAATCAGGTGGCGACGGGGAGCGAAGCGCGGGGATGTCGTTGGGTTTTGAACGCTGGACAGTCCTGTCATTAATCTACGCCATGGCTGCGCAGATATACTTCGCGACCGGCCAGGGACATCCGTGAAGCTTGGCATTTGGTTGGATTGCACTCATGCGGTCCAACCACAATGCGCGTTGAGTGGTCCCCGGTTGTTGCGCGGGAAGGGCAGGTCAGGTGAGCGGCGACGGCGGTGATGCAGTCAGGGAAGACTGGGATTCCGCTCTCAATCGCCTGCTTGAGGGGGTAAACCTCGACGACCTGAGCATACCCCTGTCCTCCGAGACACAGCGCGTGCGCCTCACGTTCGATGCAGTTCATGATCGGGTAGCCGATCAGTTGCGCGACAAGGTCCGGTCCGAGCGGATGCGCCGTGACGCCGTGATGGCAGTCAGGCGCCAGTTCGAGGAGAGCAGCCTTGTCATCGACGAGGCACTCGGTCTCTTTGTCGCCACCCTCCTGGAAGCGTTCCACGGTGGAGGCGAGGTGCGCCGCATGCCTGATCCTCGCGACGGTCGTACCCGGACGTGGCAGGTGCTTGCATCCCGTGCGCCCGGGCGAACCGGAGCGCGCGAACCGGTTGTGTCCGTGATTCTCTCGCTTCGTGGGCTTGATGCGCTTGACCGCGGTCAACCCGCACTCGAATGCCGTACCGGAACCCCGCGGAACCCACGCCTCGTGGACTTTGTTGCCGGTTCCGACATCCGCCTCGATATCGAGGATGCGATCTGCCGGGCGTACCAGGACATTCTCGGCACCCTGCGATTCGATCCAATCGCGCCCGACCTGCGCGACGCCTGACTGCTGGTCGGGTGTACGCTTCCGTGCCTGATGTCGCGTCGCAACCCGGATACTGGCGGGACCGGTTTCGGCAGTGACGCGATCAAGAATGGGAGAGAACGCATGCCACTTTCAGACAAGCCCCTTTCCGAACTCGTCACGTATCGTCCGCCCCTGACGCGCGAGGCGGATTTCGATGCCTTCTGGGACCGCACCCTTGCGGAAGCGGCGGAGATCCCACTTGACATCCACATCGAGGCAATTCCCGACTATCCGGTGCCGGAGATACATGCCTCACGCCTGACCTTCACGGGTTGGGCTGGCGCGCGCATCTGCGGGTGGTGGCTTGTCCCCCCGGACAGCGCGCCCGGTGCCCACAACGGCAAGCGCCCGACCATGGTCTTCTATCACGGGTATAGCGGGAACAAGGGGTACATCGACCAGTATCTCGGGTGGGTCCTGCAGGGCTACTGCGTCCTGACGGTCGACGTGCGTGGCCAGTCGGGCGAGAGCACCGATCCCAAGGCCTACCCGGGAGGGCATGCCACCGGCTGGATGACCCAGGGCATCACCGACCCGGACCACTACTACTATCGAGGCGCCTACATCGACTGCGTGCGTGCGCTTGACGCGGCCTGTGCCCAGCCTGAGGTCGATCCGCACCGTATCGGTATCACTGGTGGAAGCCAGGGGGGTGCGTTGACCCTTGCAGTCGCGGCTCTTGACCCCCATCGTCGTGCCAAGGTTGCGATGGCCGACGTTCCCTACCTCTCGCACTTCAGGCGTTCGGTCGAGATTGCCTCGGCACCGCCGTATACGGAAATCGCGGTCTACTGTCGCCAGTGGCCGTCACGTGAGGAACAGGTCTACCGGACGCTCAGCTACTTCGACTGCATGAACCTGGCCGACCGCATTGAATGCCCGGTCTTGATGCAGGTCGGACTGACAGACATCATCTGCCCGCCAAGCACGATCTACGCGGTCTACAACCACCTCAGGGTGGCGACCCGCCACGCGAATGTGTACCCATACAACGGCCACGAAGGCAACCCCGCGCACACGTACACCAAACTGGCGTGGGCGCGGAAGCACGTCTTCGGCGCGTAAGCGGGTCTGCGACCACCCTCGCTTCGCTCCCCGCACCACCTGATGTGTATACGCTTCGCTTGGCCTCGCTTCGCTCCCCGCACCACTTGATATACGTGCGCTTTGCTTGGCAGCCCTCTCCCAACCACGTGATACCGGTCAGGTGGGAGAGGGTCTGTGGGGGCGTGCAGTCCACGGCGTGGAGGTCGTTGGGCCCGCGTCCCGCTAGTACCTGATATTCATGAGCGTGGCCGCCGCGAGCGCGAGGCCAAGCCCCGTTCCGTGACGGAGGGTGAGGTGCTCCCGGAAGAAGAACCATCCTCCCAGGGTGGTGCACAGCAGACCGCCCGCCGCCGCTAACGGGAAGGCAACCACGCCCGGCACGGTCGCCAGGGCTGGGAGGAATGCACTGAGTTGGCCGAGGTTCACCATCCCGGTGACTGCTCCCAGTGCGAGCGACCGGACCCGTCCCGACGTCGAGTACCTGCCTTCGCCTCTCGGTTGCCACTTCCAGGTTGCGAGCGAGAAGATCGTTGCCGTCACGTAGGCGCTCGCCACATACAGGGGGCGTTCCGCCGGCCGGCCAATCTCGGCAAAGACCTTTGCAGCCAGCAGTCCCGCTCCAGTGACGAGGAGCGTGACGATCACGATCAGCGCGACCCGTCCTCGCGATGGGGCATTCACGACCGTTCCCGTGAGAAGGGCGTTCGGGTTCACTCCACTCAGAAGAGGCAGGGCAATCGTCGCCATGATCAACCCTGAGATCTGCATGGCCGTGACCGGTTCATTCCAGATGAACAGCGACGCGATCACCGGGACGGCGATTGCGAGACGCAGGACACTTGTCGCCACCGCGATTCCGCCGAGGCCAATCAGCGCGTGCATCAACAGGAACGTCAGTTGATACTGGGCACCGTTCACCGCGCCACCCACGATGGCCGCAGGTGTCCAGGTCCATGGAACCGGGCCATCGGCGGTGACCAGCATTGCTCCGCCGATCAGGGCACCCGTCGCGTAGTTCATCGTGCCGACGGTGGCGTAATCGAACCGGGCACTCCGCGCGAATCGCACAAGGAGGGTGAACGCGGCGTTTCCAACGAGGTGCAGCACCAGAAAGAGCATTTGAGCGGGCAGCATACCGGCAGGTTTGTTGCGACCATCGGTCCGCGCAGGGCGGGATGCCCTACCATGCCGTCAACATGGAACTCAACCTTGAAGCCGACGCCTTCCCGTATCCGTCTCGTCGCCAGCCGGTGATCGCCCGCCGGGGCGTGGTTGCGACCAGTGAACCCCTCGCCGCCCAGGCGGGCCTGCAGATGTTGCAGCGTGGTGGCAATGCCGTCGATGCGGCCCTTGCCACCGCAATCGCACTGACTGTCATCGAACCGACGTCCAACGGCATCGGAAGTGACGCGTTCGCCCTTGTCTGGGATGGCGCAAGGATGCACGGTCTTAATGCATCCGGCCGGAGTCCCGCTTCCCACACTCCCGCATTCTTTGCGTCGAAGGGCCTGGATCAAGTTCCGGCAAATGGTTGGTTGCCGGTTACGGTTCCGGGTGCACCGGCGGCGTGGAGGGACTTGCATGCGAAGTTCGGGCGCCTCCCCTTTGAGGTGCTCTTTGAACCGGCGATTTCCTATGCGACCGACGGATTTCCAGTTGGTCCGGTGACCGCCTCCGGGTGGCGTCGCACCCAGATGCGCGCCCCGGAAGTCTGGCACGGTCAGGAGTTCCGGGGTTGGTACGACACATTCGCGCCGGGCGGACGCATGGTCTCGGCCGGAGACATGTGGGCCTTCCCCGATCATGCGGCGACGCTGCGCGAAATTGCGAGTACCGGTGCCGAATCGTTCTACCGTGGACGACTTGCCCGTGAAATCGCGGCGTTCGCTTCTGTGACCGGTGGAACCATCACGGAAGCAGATCTCGCCGCACATTCAAGTACGTGGGTCGATCCGATCGTGACCGACTACCGTGGCTATGGTGTCTGGGAAATCCCGCCCAACGGTCAGGGGATTGCCTGCCTGATGGCGCTCAATATTCTCGAAGGCACCGACCTTGCCAGCCATGCCCGGGAGTCGGTCGAGAGTTACCACCTCCAGATCGAGGCCATGAAACTGGCGTTTGCCGATGCCCGCCGCTTCGTGGCCGATCAGGATCACGTGGATGTGCCTGTCTCTGGGATGCTCGACAAGGACTACGCTGCACGGCGCCGTGCGCTCATGGATGACAAGGCTGGCCTGCACCCCCATGGTGAGCCAGTGCGCGGTGGCACGGTCTATCTCTGCGCGACCGATGCAGACGGCATGATGATCAGTATGATCCAGTCGAACTTCGCTGGCTTTGGCAGTGGCGTTGTCGTACCTGGTACCGGGATTGCGCTTCAAAACCGTGGTAGTGGTTTCACGCTTCAGGAGGGCCATCCAAACCAGGTTGCCCCGGGAAAGCGTCCTTTTCATACCATCATCCCGGCCTTCCTGACGGAGGGACGGAATGTCCCCATCGGGCCCTTCGGTGTCATGGGCGGGCACATGCAACCTCAGGGTCACACCCAGATGGTCGTCAACCAGGTTGACTACGGCCTTAACCCGCAATCTGCGCTTGATGCTCCCCGTTGGCAGTGGATGCGCGGCCGTGCGGTCACCGTCGAGACTGGCGTCGCGGATCACATCGTCCAGGGACTGCGCCGCCGTGGACACGAAGTGACCATCGTTCCCGATGCGGGAACGTTCGGCAAGGGACAGATCATCCGTCGCTTGCCAAACGGTGCATATGTGGCCGGATCCGAACCCCGCGCCGATGGATGCGCCGTCGGGTACTGATGCACCTGTAACCGGGGGGCGGGATCAGACTGTGACCCTCCGGTTCCGGGCCATCTCCGTGAGAGCGGACGAGTTCCCGAGCAAGCACTTTGGGATGCCCCTCACCGGGCAGTCGCGTACGCTTTCACCCGGATGCCGGGGTGGCACGGTCGTCATTCCGGACACATGAGAGGCCACGATGAAGGTCACCGAGTTCCTGAGTTCCGAACGCCAGACACTTGAGGCGGGCATGGCAACGACCCGTGCCGAAGCACCGGATGCCTACACTGGGACAGTCCGCGCCTGGCCACATGTTTGCTGCCGGGAGTTTCTGGACTGGCTAGGCGACGGGTCGGACATCCCGCACGATGAGTTCCCGGCAATCCTGAGGCGAATTGCCGGACACAACGAGGTCCATGACCGTGGCGGGTTCACGCCCAGCTTTGCGGCCGACCTGCTGGCGCGTTGGCAGGAACAGCATCGCCATGAATGAGCCGCCATCTCACCGAGTAGATGCTGCGGTGATGCGAGTGGCGTTCGGAACTGTTGCGGTGGCCGTCACTGACACCATCAAAAAGCCACTCCACCTCCGGTTAGCATGATGAGCGGTGGTCACGTGCGTGATCACGGAAGAGGGTTGCGATGAAGGTTGTTGCAGCGGGCGCCACAGGGTTCATCGGTCGGGCACTGGTTCCTGCACTGACCCGCGCTGGGCACGAGGTCGTGATCCTCTCGCGTCGTCCGGGCGCCTCTGGCCTGACCTCCGCGGGGGCACGCGAGGTCGAGTGGGACGGGCGCACGCTCGCTCGTTCTTGGGTGGGCGAGCTTGATGGGGCGCAATCCGTCATCAACCTGGCCGGGGTCAACATCGGCGGTGGCCTGTGGACGACCTCTCGCCGGCGAGCGATCATCGATAGCCGGACCGCATCGACCGGGGTGCTTGTCAAGGCAATCGAGGGTCTCCCTGCCGACCGTCGTCCGGAGTCGCTCATCAATGCCTCAGGAATCGGGTACTACGGTGACCGGGGCGACGAAATCCTGCCCGATGATGCCCGACCTGGAACCGGGTTCATGGCAGAGACCTGCGTTGAGTGGGAGAAGTCGGCCCTTGAGGCCGAGAAACTGGGGGTGCGGACGGTCCTGATGCGGACCGCCGTCGTCTTCGGGAAGGGTGCCTTGCAGGTATTCCTGATCGCACTGCCGTTCCGGTTGTTTGCCGGCGGCCCGCTTGGGGATGGCAAGTTCTGGTTCCCTTGGATTCACATCGACGACATCGTCGGCATGTACCAGTGGGCCCTGGAAAACCGTGAGGTCCGCGGGCCAGTCAACTGCACCGCTCCCGACGTACGCCGCCAACGTGATTTTGCCAGCGAGATGGGTCGTGCCCTTGGACGTCCGTCCTGGTTCCCCACACCGGCGTTTGCGTTGAGGCTCGCACTGGGAGATTTCTCGAATCTCGTGCTTCATGGCCAACGGGCCGAACCGCGCGTGGCCCAGTCCCATGGGTACGCCTACCGCTTTCCCACCTTGCAAACGGGACTGGCCGACGTTCTCGGCTAGTCCCGCGCAGTGCCATTTCCGCCAGAAGTGCTTGTGCTACAACGGAAACGGGTAGGTGACCCCCGTCAGGGTCTCTGAAACTCCCCAGAGGCGTTCGGCGGTTTCATGGTCGTAGGATGCCGGACTTGACCGGAGGAGTTCCGGTAGTCCGCGCAGCTGGTTCATGCGGGTTCCCCCGACATAGTCGCCACCACGTACGTCACCAGTCGCAGCCATGACCGTCGCGAGTGCCCCAACGGCGGCCGGTTGCGCGACCAAGGCGTTCATGGCCCGCATCATCAACGCCTCCAGCAGTGAACCCCGCATTTTCGGCCCAACGTGCTGGAGGTTTGTGGACGAGTAGCCTGGATGGCACCCGATCGCGATCGCCGTGGACGACGATTTCCTGAATCGTCGTTCAAGTTCGTAGGTGAAGAGCAAATTGGCTAACTTGGACATTGAATACTGGCGACCTTGGTCGTATTTGCCCGGTCGCGGGATCGCGCCGAAGTCGATGCGCCCCTGACGGTGCAGGAGCGAACTGACGGTCACGACGCGTCCGCCATTGACGTGATCAAGCAAGGGCAGGATGCGACCAGTGAACGCGAAGTGTCCGAGATGATTCGTGCCGAACTGAAGTTCGAACCCGTCAACCGTCGTGCGTTCGGGAACGGCCATGACGCCTGCGTTATTGACGAGCACGTCAATGTGTGGATGGGAGTTCGCCAACTCATTCGAAGCGCGTTCGATTGAACCGAGTGACGCAAGGTCGAGAACCAATCCTTCGACCTTGGCATCCGGAACCATGGCACGGAGCGAAGTCAAAGCGGCCCCCATGCGTCCCTCATCCCGGCAAGACATGACAACGTGCGCGCCTCGGCCGGCAAGCATTCGGGATGCCTCGAAGCCAATGCCACTGTTGGCCCCGGTGACTACGACGACCTTGCCATCCATCCGGGGAATGTCATTCTCGGTGAACACTCGCGTCGACCTCCCTCCGGGCCGCAGACAACCCACCGAAACGGTACCGGCTACGCCGGGTGAAATCCGGCTAGGGTGCCCCAAGGGTGTCAAGGAACGCCACAGTGGCATCAACCACCTGGCGTTGCTGTTCAGTGCGTGAGATTGTCGGTGTGCCGTCGTTGGCCTGGAACCGGTACGAACCGAACTGGTTGTGGTTACCACCTTCGATGGAGATGTACCGCGTCGAGACTGGCAACAGCAGGCGCCCCGCGATGATCTTCGCCGGGGTCACGTTTCCGTCAAGGGTTCCCGAGATCGAAAGCACCGGTGTAGTGGCAGCCGCCAGAGAATGGTCGGCGTCGGTGTAGGCAGCCCACAGGATCAATCCGGACACCCGGTCCGGGTTAGCCCGGGCATACCACGATGCGGCCACGCCACCCAGTGAGTGCCCCCCAACCGCCCATCGCCTGATCTCGGGAAACGTGCCGAAGACTGGTGAGGCCGCATCGACGTCAAAGAACGCGAGCCGAAGTGTGACTGGCACGATGATCACCGGGTGCCCTGCCCCGGCAATCGCGCGGGCGAGGGGCGCATACGCGATTGGGTCTACCCCACCGCCGGGATAGAAGATCAAGCCTGTCGGCGAACCGGGTGGCCCGAGACGCGTGCTTCCCGGAGGGCGGGGCAATGGCCGGAAGACCAGCCACCGCGAGGCGTCGACCTGCACCATTGCGTCGGTGGCCATCGCCTCGGCCGCATCAGGCAGGGCTGCGCCGGTGTAAAGCGCCAGACCCGGAACTCCGATGAAGGCTACAAGGAGCAACGACACGGTGGTGTAAGCCAGTCGGCGTTGCCAAGTAAGTGTACGCATGTGACGGGTCGTTCAGGGAGTTCCTGCAACCGGCACTTTTCCGGTCAGCTGCCACGATTGTAATCTTCTGGTGTTTGCCGGACATCGACCCACGATGCGCTGATGAAGACACGCTGCTGCGTTTGCAGTCTGGGTGCTGCCGGCTCAGGCACGTGGTGGCGTATTGTCTAGTGGACGGTCGATTTTTTGTCCTGATCCGCGACGGCGTTCCGTCCGGATAGTGCCGAACACACAAAACCGAACCTTTGACCACATCGGTCTACCATAGGAGGCAACATGACCAGCCAAGGCAACGGTCACCCTGCAACCGGCACCTGTCCGGTCGCGCATGGTGCACTCACCACTACTGGCGCATCCACGATGGATTGGTGGCCGAATGCACTGAACCTCGACATCCTGCACCAGCACGACCGCAAGACCAATCCCATGGGAGAAGGGTTCGACTACCGCGAGGTGGTCAGGCACCTCGACGTTGCAGCCCTCAAGAAGGACCTTGCGGCCCTCATGACCGATAGCCAGCCATGGTGGCCGGCCGACTGGGGCCACTATGGCGGCCTGATGATCCGCATGGCGTGGCACGCCGCGGGTTCCTATCGTGTTGCAGACGGACGTGGTGGTGGTGGCACTGGCAACCAGCGGTTCGCACCCCTGAACTCTTGGCCGGACAACACCAACCTTGACAAGGCGCGTCGCCTCCTCTGGCCGATCAAGCGCAAGTACGGCAACCAGGTAAGTTGGGCAGACCTCTTCATCCTGGCCGGAAACATCGCGTACGAGACCATGGGACTGAAGATGTATGGCTTCTCGTTCGGGCGGACAGACATCTGGCACCCGGAAAAGGACGTCTACTGGGGTTCCGAGAAGGAATGGCTGGGTGCGACCCGGTACGAAGGCGACGGTGCCGATCGCGCATCGCTGGAGAACCCGCTTGCCGCCGTGCAGATGGGCCTGATCTACGTGAATCCTCAGGGGGTTGGCGGTGTGCCCGACCCGCAGCGGACTGCCCACGACATCCGGGTCACATTCGCCCGCATGGCAATGAACGATGAGGAAACCGTTGCCCTGACTGCCGGTGGTCACACGGTCGGCAAGACGCATGGCAATGGCGATGCGGCGAACCTCGGTCCGGAACCCGAGGGTGCCGACGTCCACGAACAGGGTCTCGGTTGGATGAACCACGTGACCCGCGGGGTTGGGCGCGACACCGTCACGAGCGGTATCGAAGGGGCCTGGACCACCCATCCCACGAAGTGGGACAACGGCTACTTCGACATGTTGTTCGGGCACGAGTGGGAGTTGAAGAAGAGCCCGGCCGGGGCTTGGCAATGGGAACCGATCAACATCAAGGATGAGGATCGTCCGGTTGATGTCGAGGATCCCTCGATCCGTCGCAACCCGATCATGACCGATGCCGACATGGCGATGAAGGTCGATCCCGAGTACCGGAAGATCTCCGAACGTTTCCACAAGGATCCGGCGTACTTCTCCGAGGTCTTCGCACGCGCGTGGTTCAAACTGACCCATCGTGACATGGGTCCGAAGGTGCGCTACATCGGGCCAGAGGTTCCCGCTGAGGACCTGATCTGGCAGGACCCCGTCCCGGCCGGACGTTCTGACTACGACGTCGCCGCCGTGAAGGCCTCAATCGAGGCGAGCGGCCTGAGCATCAGCGACATGGTCACAACGGCCTGGGATAGCGCGCGCACATACCGTGGGTCAGACATGCGTGGTGGTGCCAACGGCGCACGCATTCGCCTCGCCCCGCAGCGGACGTGGGAGGGCAACGAGCCTGCCCGCCTCGAGAAGGTGCTTGCCGTTCTCGAGCCAATCGCCCATGCGCACAATGTCAGTGTTGCGGACGTGATCGTCCTGGCTGGCAATGTGGGCGTGGAACACGCGGCGAAGGCTGCCGGCATCCACATCAGCGTGCCCTTCACCCCGGGTCGTGGTGATGCGACGCAGACGCACACCGACGTCGACAGTTTCCAATATCTCGAACCCCTCGCCGACGGCTTCCGCAACTGGCAGAAGGAACATTACGCGGTCTCTCCCGAGGAGATGCTTCTCGACCGCACCCAACTCATGGGTTTGACCGCCCACGAGATGACTGTCCTCGTTGGCGGATTGCGCGTCATCGGCACCAATCATGGCGGGACGACGGACGGCGTATTCACCGACCACGTCGGTTCGCTGACGCCCGACTTCTTCGTCACGCTTACCGACATGGCTTACTCTTGGAAACCGACCGGGCGGAACTCCTACGACATCGTCGACCGCCATACCGGGGCGACGAAATGGACGGCAACTCGCGTCGACCTCGTCTTCGGGTCGAACTCGGTCTTGCGCGCCTACGCCGAGGTCTACGCGCAGGACGACAACCGTGAGAAATTCGTTCACGACTTTGTCGCTGCGTGGACGAAGGTCATGAACGCCGACCGCTTTGACGTCGCTGGCCACTGATCACATTTACCGGTCGGATCAACGCGAACGGGGCCTTCGGGTCCCGTTCATTTTTTGCGATCAGCAGATCGGCTTTGTCGTGCAGTACGGAACCCGGCCAAGGCTACTGGAGTGCGTCGGCGATGAACGCGAATATGCGGTTTAGGTTCGACGGTGCTTCGAACCCAGCACCACCATGTCCGGCTCCGGGCAGGATGTCGATCATTACATGGTCCGGCCCAAGAGTCGCGGCAATTGCCGAGGCGAACCCGACCGACTGTTGCACCGGGATCAACTGGTCGTCGGTGCCATGTTGGATCAGGAACCGTGGCGCAGTTGATGGGTGCAGTCCGGTGAGATGGGTGGAAGGATTTGCCTGGCGCACCGCGTCGGGGAGATCACCAATCGGGGCACCCAGGAGTTCACTTTCCGGTGAATCCGCGTCGCGCTTGGGTCCAAGGCGCGGCGAGACGGTCGATGCATCAAACTGGGCGTCCATCCTGCCGAAGTCGATTGGCCCGTACCAGTCGATGACCGCACGGACGGTCGTTGCCACGCCTGCGACCGGCGCATGGTCTCCATCGAATTCGGTGACATGCGATGCCGCGCCGATCATCGATGCGAGATAGCCCCCGGCACTCGGACCCCACACGACAAACCGCTCCGGGTCAAGGTTCCAACGCCTCGCGTTGCTGCGCAAGAAACGGATTGCCTCCCGACAGTCGGCGACCGGCGCGGGAAATATGGCCTCGGACGAGAGTCGGTAGTTGAGGCTCGCCACCGCATAGCCCCGGCCGGTCGCGCCGATGATCGGATCCATTTCGCGATTGCGTGACGTGCCCATCCGGAACGCGCCACCGTGAATTCCCACGATCAAGGGGAATGGCCGATCCCCATCGGGAGGGACGAAAAGGTCCAGCCTCTGCGCCGCGGATTTGGTTGCGTAGGGCACGTCAAGCCACTGGCGTAGTTCCATGATGGGGTTGGGATCCTGTCCAAGGTAGGGGTCTGCTGACTGGTACGACCAAAGCACTTTAGCGTAGCTGCACATTGGTCAGGGAGTGCAGTATCGGTCACTCGATTGTGGGTTCACAATGCCCTGAGCGTCTCGACGACGGAGAACACGGGTTCGCGGGCCGAGCTTTGACCCGCAAGAGCGAAAGCCCCATCCAGTCTTGACTGAGGCGCTGGATGGACCAATTCGCGCGTGGCACATGGAATGTGCCAGTGAGGTAGTGGGGACAGCGCGTTGCCCTCGTGGGTGATGCCCACACCGGAAAACCGGTGACCAAGTTCCGCCATCAAGTCGGCCATCAGCGTGGGATTGAAGACATCATTGACAGCCATCACGGTGTGATTGTCAACCTAGCCGACGACTGTGTGGTCGACATGCACGGGCTTCGACCCCGTCTCGATGTCGCCGGCGGTGGACGCACGCCAACTGTCTGGCGGAGGGGGAGGGATTCGAACCCTCGATACCCTTGCGGGTATAGCGGTTTAGCAAACCGCCGCACTAGGCCGACTATGCGACCCCTCCGTGACGCGTGCGCGGGGAAAGTTGCGCACCCGAAGTATACCCAAGGGGCCTGCCGGGTACTGTGGCGCCTGCTACCTGACCGGTTTGAGTTTCCGCAGCACGAGTGGCCACGTCAGGTGCCAGAACGCATCGTTCGCATACGGGTTGAGGATGCTTGGCCACCCAACCCAGTAGACCTGGCTCATCACGTTGTGGTGGAAACTCTGCACCAGAGGGATATTCGGCAGGTCGCGCAACCAGACATCCATCGCCTTCGGGAAGAGATCGAGCATCCTTCGGTCCGCGACCGGCACCTGTTCCATCTCATTCACGATGCCGTCGAATTCCTTGTCGGTCCATCGGGAGTACGAACCGCCCGCACCGCCGGCCGAGGCGCCCTCGACAATGGCATTGCGGCTATGGAAGAGGGTGAGGGTGAAGTGCGGGTCGACGATGCTGCCACCGTGCCCGTAGATCCATGCCGTCGCCCGGCCCGAACGGATGCGGTCCAGCCAATCCGGTGGTTGGTCGTACGTGGCGTCGAAGCCTTCCCGGCGTAGGAGTTCGGCGAGCACCGGTCCCATGTCGGCCCACTGCGGGTGCCCGAGGATCGGGATGCGGACCCGCGCGCCGTCTCGTGCCCAATATCCCTCAGGATCGCGTCGGAACCCGCGTTGTTCAAGACGCTTGGTGGTCTCCTTGGGGGCATAGCGGTTCGAGGGGAACTCCCATAGGCGGTACTTGACCGCCTCAAGATAGGGTTCGAGGGCACGGAAGTTCGGGTAGGGAAGCGGGGTGGCCTCGCCGAACCCTTCCTGCCCGATATCCACAAGACGACGGCGGTCGATGGCGAAAGAGATTGCCCACCGGATAGCCGGATCATCGAATGGGGCGACGCGCGTGTCGAACCAGAGTGACAACGGCCACCAGTCGATATTCCCGTAGGGTGCGCGCCCGAATGAGTACGTCATCAGGGCCATGCGTTCGGAAAGCGCCGTGCCTGCCTTCGGCTTGCCAGCCGGCGAGTAGGCGCCGTCGAGGGTTCCTCCCGTGCGCGCACCGTCAACGCCTTCGCCCACAAGCGCACGCGCCGTGCTGTGCAGGACCGTCCACGAGTGGTCGAACTCGCCGCGGGTCATGCCCATGGCAAGGCGGTTTTCGTCCCCGTAGGGCACCATCACGATCCGTTCCGGCCCCGGCATCGTGGTGAATTCCGTGCGCGCCCCCCAGTAGTCGTCACGGCGGTCGAGAAACTTCCACGTGTCGGTCCACCGGCTGATTCGGTACGGACCGGTTCCGAACGGCCAACCGGCATCGGGGTCGTGGAAATCGAACTCGATCAGGGACTTCCCCCGGAAGACGTGTTCCGGCAGGATCTTCAATCCGGTGTCGAACTTGAAGGTCAGGAAATCGAAGACAAATCGAGGGCTTGGCGCCTTGAACCGGATCACGACGTGCTGGTCGCCGTCCGTGAAGGCGTCCTTGACTTGGGCGCGGACGTCGGCAGCAAACGGGATCGAGGTGGGTGCATCGGCGAGGGCGAGGATCGTGAAGGCCACGTCACGCGGAGAGAACGGCTTGCCATCGGCCCAAACCGCGTCCTTGCGGATCCTCACGCGGACCTCATCCGAAGCCCCGTTGTAGACGAAGTCATGGGCAAGCCACGGGATCAGTCCGACCCCGAACGCCGAGAAGTAGAAGAGTGGCTCCCACATGGCGGCGTGCCCGGTCTGGTGACTGGCGCTGTAGTGGTACGGGTTTCCGATCCCGGTATCGGTGAACCGCGCCGGCATGCTCCCGTTCATGAGATGAAGGGTGCGGTGGCGCGGAACATCCGCCAGGGCGTTGCGGTACACCGGCGATCCTGATGGGGTCTCACCGCACGCGGCAAGGAACCCCGCAGTCGCGGTTGCCATGGCCGCGCGCCGGGGCACGACGAGGCCCGTGGGAAGCGTTGCCGCTTGGCCTTGAACCGGTCTGACCGAGGCGTCCACCATCGGCTCCAACGTGGTTTGTGGGATGGCAATCTGCCTTGATCCCACCGTGCCGGTCGGGTGGGCCACATTGTCACGTCGCGTTGCCATCAGTTGCTTCCGGCCGGTCACTTGGACAGGGGTGGCGGGTGTGTCCGGGCGGATTCGCGACGAGCCACCCTTTTGGGAATGATCGCACGGGGAACCATGGCGATGCCGATGTCAGACGTGATCTGACACCTCATCGCGACCGATTGGTGCCCGGCGGCCCCTGGAATTCGGAGCGCCGGGCCCCGTCTGTCAGTGAATGGCTGGCATCGGCACTCCATGTGCCTGCGCGAGTGCGTCGATGGCGTCCCAGGTGTCATCGGGGATCGAGATGCCCGAAGCCTTGCGTGATGCAGTCGTGCGGGATTCAGGTTCGCCGGGAAGCATGACGGTGTTCGATCCGGCACCGGGGACCTTCTTCAGGGCATCGGTAACCCTCTCGACGTGGTCCCGGTAGTGGGTGGCGTCGCCGAAGGCTGACGGGTCGATGACGACCAGGAATGCCCCCGCCCCCCGTGCGGCCAGGTCCGCTCCGGTGCGCGTGTCGCCAAGGTTGCCGGCAAGTGTTGGGGTCGCATCGTCGATCACCGCAAGTGTTCCCATCAGGGCGGAGGCAAGTGCGAGGCCGTAGCCCTTGTGGCCACCGAACGGAAGCAACATGCCACCCCCGTAGAACTCCTCGGGATCGGTACTCGGGTTTCCGTCCTTGTCCACGATGCAGCCGGCTGGAAGCGCCTCGTGCTTGGCCCGGGCCACCTTGACCTTGCCTTCGGCGACCACGGTCGTCGCGAAGTCGATCAGGACCGGTGGGTGGTCCTCATTTCCCACTGGGATGCCCATGGACCAGGGATTCGTGCCGAGGAACCTGGCGGCCCCGCCGAACGGCGTCGCCGCGCCGACCCCGGGTCCGGCACCACCAACAGTGAGGATGGTCACCAGGCCGTCAGCAGCTGCGGTTTCGGCGTAGTCGCCGACGCGTCCAAGGTGGTTTGCGTGTCGGATTGCGGCCCCCGCGATGCCGTGGATGTGCGCCCGGGACATTGCCTCACGCAATGCAAAGACCGCGGCCACTTGCCCGAAGCCTCGCGCACCGTCGACAAGGACCGTCGCACCACGTCCGCCGATGATCGATGGCCGTGCCGCCGGGTGGATCACGCCCGCTGCGATCTGTTGTGCGTACTGCGGGATGCGGATGGCACCGTGGCTGTCGTGCCCGGCGAGATTGGCCCTCACCAAATGACCGGCGACTTCGGCCGCGATGTCCTCAGGTGCGCCAAGGTGGATGAAAATGCCGGTTGCGGTCGCTTGGAGCGATGCGGGGTCCACGGTGCGGTAGTCGGCCACGGTTACGTCCTTCTTGTGTGCATGGGTTGTGCCCCGTCGCCACCATGGCTCGCGCCACTCGCCTCCGGGCCCGGTCGGGTAGCGTAGCACGGAGGCACCTGCCATCACGCAGGCACCTCTCCAGTCAGGCAGTCACACGAGATTGTTGGGGCGGTTGCGTGTGCCTACAAGGTCGTTCACGGCACGCATTACCGCGTCGGCGAGTTCGTCCGGGTCGGTTCCAGTCCGTTCGGCATCTAACTGGATCCGCATCGCCATCAGGGAAGCCAGCGAATCGCTCTCTGAGGCTTCCAGACCACCGATGCGGACGAGGTCCTCAACGAGCTTCCAGGCAAGGGCGTCCGTGGCTGACACCGTCGCCGGATCGTGGCGAGGCACGGGCACCCGGTCAGCCACCGGCGAGTTTCACCCTGAACCCAAGGGCTTCCAAGCGCGGCTGAAGCCGTTCCCGGCAGTCGCCCTGGATCTCCACGACATCATCGCGGACCGCACCGCCCGCGCCGGCGATCCGGCGGAGTTCGCGCCCGACATCCTCGAGCTGGTCGGCGGGCAGGCCAGTGACCACAGTCACCGTCTTGCCTCCCCGTCCTCCCTTGACGCGCCAGAGGCGGATCCAACCGTCGGCGGGTGCCTGGGGAACTGGTGGTCCCGACGACGCGGGTCGGCGCTTGATGGTCTCCTTGGGCGCGACCCGGCCGCCGTCAGATGAGTAGACGAGGCGCGAATTTGACATCCCTGCGAGTGTATCCGGCTCCCGGAAATGAAGGAACCCCGGACCCGATGAATGCACCGGATCCGGGGTTGTGGCTCTTCTCCACCCTATCGGCGCGGAGGGGGAATGTCGTGCAGGGTCTGCCTACATCTCTGGCAGGTCGAGGATCCGCTGGAGTTCATCGTTCCAGGACTTCAGTCCGTCCTCGAACCCGACCTGACCCACGTACCACGGGTTGCCCTTCTCACCGAAGACCGGATCAAGTTCAAGACCGCGGAGGTTTGCCGGGATGATGTGGACCATCGCCGTCTCGAAGTTCTCGAGGTACAGCTGGAAGTTCGGGTCCTTGAAGTAGTCGTCCTTCATGATGTCGGGACGCACGTTCGCCTGGTTGCCACTCATCGTGTTGAAGGTGAGGGCACCCTCCTTGCTGACAATGTGCTTGAGGAACTCCCACGTCTGGTCGGTCGCCTTGGACGCAGCGTTCAGGTTCCAGGTGCCACCGCGCAACTCGGATGGGCGCTTGCCGTCCTTTCGCTTCGGGAACAGGATCGATTTGAACTTCAGGGAACCGTCCTTGTTCAGCTTGTTGATGTTGAACACACCCAGCGACCCCTGATGCGTGATGCCAATCTGGCCATTGACGAACATCTGGTCCGCCGAGATGTCCTTTGGCATGTTGCCCGCGTGTGCGACGACCTTCTCCTTGTTGGCCAGGTCGTACATCCACCGCATCCCTTCCTTGGCGCCAGCTTCGGTCAGGATGGCCTTCTTGCCGTCCTCACTGAACTTGTCGCTGTTGAAGGCGCGGGTGAGCGCAGTTGTGCCAGTGGAACTTGGGAGGGTCGTCCAGAGGCCGAAGCCCTGGGACTTCTCCATGTACTTGCCGACCTTCACGGCAATCTCGTAGAGCTTTGCCATCGTCCAGTCGGGCGACTTCGGGTCTGGCATTGTGGCGCCGGCGGCCTCGAGGATCTGGGTGTTGTAGAGGAACCCGTCCTGCCCGGTCCATCCCCAGCTTGGAAGGCCCCACGTCTTCCCCTGCCACTTCTGGTAGTCGATGAACGGCTTGTAGAACTGGCCGAGGTCGTACTTGTCGCGCGCGATCAGTTCGTCAACAGGGGCAATCACCTTGCGCTTGGCGGCCTGATACATCTGCCAGTGCGAAGGATCCCACGCGTGCAGGTCGCCCAAGGTACCGGCCTGGGCGGCGGCGAGCATCTTGGGGTAGGCCGACTGCTGGTTGCCATTGTCCAAGGCAATCGGGCGGTACTCCACCTTGATGTTCGGGTTCTTCTCGGTGAAGGTCTTGATCATCAGTTCCGGCCACTTGCCGTCACCGCCCCGGAAGGTCTCCCAGGAGATCGACGCCGCCGGAAGTGTCTTCGCGCCACCTGACTGGGCGGCTGCCGTCGGCGCAACCGTCGGTGCGGCTGCCGCCGGGGCCGCGGTCGGCGCGGCTGCTGCCGGGGCCTTGGTCGGTTCGGCCTTCGGTGCCGGTGCTGCTGGTGCTGCTTCGCCACCACACGCTACGGCTACCAATCCGGCGATCGCGCCGGACATGCCGGTCAGGATCGCCCGGCGGCTTCGGAATCTCTCGCTCAAGCTCATGCTCTCCCCCAATGAAACCCACGGTGACGGCCCCCGGCATAACCGGTCACGCGCCGTCTGCGACCGTCCTGATACCAATCCATCATGGCGTCGTTGCGATACGGTTGCAACGGGTATCGGGCCAAGGATAGTGACGCCAGACGGATTACGCAAATACCCTCATCTAATCATCGTGCGGCCGTGCAATGGCTGTGCGTCCTGATCTTAGGAAGCGCGCCATGCTGACCACCCGATGGTGGCCCATCCGATGATGAAGGCCACACCTCCAAGGGGGGTGATCGCGCCGAAGAGGCGGATGCCGGTGAGCGCCATGAGATAGAGGCTCCCGGAAAACAGGACCACCCCGGCGAGGAATGCCCATCCGGCCATCATGGCCGGTGACTGGGGCCATTGCCCGGCTGCGATCGCCACCACGAACATGCCGAAGGCGTGATACATCTGGTACCGGGCGCCGGTCTCCCAGATGACCAGCAGGTCAGGCGCGACCCATCCGGACAGGCCGTGGGCGCCGAATGCGCCGAGGGCGACACCGACCATCGCACAGACCGCGCCTGCGAATACCCACTCTCTCGCGATCATCATGACGGTACTCCGTTGGGTGAGTGGGTGCGGCGCCGTGCCACGCCTCCATCATGTCTACCATGAAGCGGGTACCATGCCGTCCGGACACCGGTCATCCACGCGCAGACCGCGCTTGAGGTCGGATCGGTCCGGCATCGGGAGAATCTTCCCGGCAGGGACTGGCTTCCAGGAGATTGAGGAGAGCAATGGACGGATCGAAGCTGCGCGCGAAAATCCAGTCGGGGGAACGCATCTACGGCACAATGACCTCGCTGGTCCGGAACCCCCGGTGGGCCTCGGTCTTTGGCCGGC
>Ga0214923_10002256_pt1 | contig 25931 bp, 21 predicted proteins | sample LL1510_MetaG_FD_177993 | JGI IMG/M metagenome (GOLD analysis project Ga0214923, IMG submission 177993) | Freshwater microbial communities from Lake Lanier, Atlanta, Georgia, United States - LL-1510 | ecosystem: Environmental > Aquatic > Freshwater > Lake | place: USA: Georgia | collected...
TACGTATCCAAGATGATTTACATTCACCTTTACATTTACCAGTTCCAATACTTGATAATATTTGCATAGCTCCATTATAAGTACCTATAAACGGCATATTATATATAATATATTATATATAATATTAACAAGATAACAAAAATTTACTCTTCAATATTATCATAAATATCATTAACATTATCAATAGTTTCTTTAACAGTAATTCGCGAATCAGGAGTAGTAAATATGAATTCCTTTAATAACTTTAATAGCGGGTTCACAGTATCTAATTTTAACTTAATAATGAAATATAAAATTATAACAGCCAATGAATAATTATCCCAAGAATAATTATATTTAATCAATTCATTAATCAAATCATTATAAGATAATTCAGAATATTGCTTTAAAAAATCTTTCAATGTATTTCCATAATGTTTAAAAACTTCACTTTCTTTAAAATATTTAAAAAAAGTATTTTCTTTCAAAAAATCATCAACAACATGATTCAAATAAGGTAAAGAAATTTGTTTATCAAGGTCTTTTTCATCAATATTACGAAGAATAAAACAAATAATATGTATTTCAATACACCAAGGTTTATATTCAGGACCGTATACATAAAACGCTTCAGTTAAATATTTATATTTATGTAAATTATTTGGTTCAAAAGATAATCCAAAGTCAATAATAATAGGGTAATTTTGTTTTTCGTCAAATACAATATTGTTCTCTTTCAAATCGTAATGAATAATATTATTTTGTTGTAATAATTCAATACCTTCTAATAGATGTAAATAACAATCAAGTATAACATCATTTATTTTATTAGGGGTTTTTTCTAAAATAGATAAGAAATAATCAAATAATGTTTTATCACCAACATATTTCATTTTATTAGAAATAATTTTAGTAGTTTTATTATCAATAAAGTCGCATTTTTTAATTTCATCATTTTTAATATTAGCGATAGAAATATTACAAGTTTTCAGAATGGGTGCGAAATATTTACTATAACCTTTAATTTGTTTAATTTTATATCCAATTTTCGTTTCTTTCTCCGAATTTTCCTTTTCACTTTGTATTTTAGTTATAAAAGAAGATTTCATTAAATTTCCTTTACAATTAATAGCAGGACGAAAAATACATCCATAGGTTCCTTGATTAATAAACTTTACTTTATCATGATATGTTGTTTTTTTACCTCCAAAAAATTTTATATCAAAACCTAAATCAAAATTTTCAATTTCACTCATTAAATACTTTGTTAAAATAGCATTATATTTTTTTATTATATTTATTTAATATATTAAACATAAATCATTATTATTAAATAACATGCCTAATTGGTGTTATAACTTTGCCACATTTACTTGTCCATCAAAAGATATTTATGATAAATTATTATTAGCGTTAAAAGAAAATAATTGGTTTGAAACATTTGCTTCATTAGGATTAGATGAAAAAATTTATGAAAATGGTTGGGAATATAGTGTAGCAATTAAAACTTGGGGAACCAAATGGACACCTTGTGATTTAGAAATAGTGAATAAAAATGAGGAAAAAATGACTATAGAAGTATCATTTAATAGTGCATGGACACCACCAACAGAAGTGTATAAAAAAATGAATAAAGAATTCAATATTATTACAGACGCTATTTATGAGGAACTAGGATGTGAATTTTTTGGTAGATGTTTTTATGAAAATGATGAAGAAATAGATAATTGCTATAATTTACCATCAAATGTAGAAGAATTGAATAAATTGCGTAAAATAATTGGTAGTGAATTAGATGATTACATGACATCAACATGGAAACAATTAGAAGAAGATTGGAATAATGAATACGAGGAAGAGGAAGATGAAAGCATTATTGTGAAAAAAGATATATAATGAATAATCACCATTAAATATAATTATCTAATTCTTCAAATGGTATTCCTTGTTCTAGATATTGTTCTATTCTAGATGGATGTAAAGCGGTAGAAATAAGTTCTTCTTTATAGACAAAACATCTTTTTTGTATAGCATCATAATCCAAGTCAAAGATAGGAGAATTTATTGAAAAGTTCTCATAATCTATAAAAGAATAAGAAATAATTTTTTCAGGGTATTTTTCAAAAATTTGAATACCATTTGGGTTTGATGATAAACTATACCAATTTATTTTATCCATATGTTTTTCTAATAAAGGGATTGCGCTTGGATTTTCAGATAAATAACGCCAACCTAAATCCTCTAATTTATGAATATATTGTTCTATAATATGAATAGCCTTATGATTTTTTGCTAATATTTGCCATGAATAATTAGGTAATTTATCTAAATTTTTTTCAATAATACGAATTGATGCTGGATTTTCACATAAATCATTCCAAAAATAATTTGAACTATTATTTGGTATTTTTTCAGGATATTTTGTCATAAATTTTTCTAACAAATCAATAAACAATGGATTTTGTTGATATGCTATAATAGATAAGCAATTAATACATAATAATTCATCTATGATTTTATCCATATGTTTTTCTATAATATGAATAAAATTTGGATGTCTTAATAAATCTGACCTACCACGCCAATTAAGTTCTTTAAAACATAAATCTATATTATTATCTACAACATGAATAGCATTCGGGTTATTAACAAAATCGTTCCATGATATTTTATCAATATGTCTTTCTAACATAGTAACAGCAAATGGATTTTTTGATAGATTTTTCAAAACTTCTTTGTTTAAAATATGTATATGTTTTTCAATAAAAGGGACAGCATCTTTACTTAGTACTAATTTATTCCAATATAGTTGTTTAGGATTTATACAATTTTTTAATTTATATAAATCATATACACTTTCAGGAATATTCATTATATCAAAACCAATATGAAATAAAAATATTATTATTATATATATTAAATAATAATAATAATAATATCAATTTTTTAATCCAATATGGTAAGAATATTAACGAAAAAACTTCAATATATAATTTTCCAAATCATCATATCTACTATTAGATAAAATTTTACAAATGATTTCATAGGAGTTATTATTACTATAACTATTACCATTAAGACAATTTTCCAACAAATATAAATGGCGAATAAGAGAACTTGATAAACCAGATAATGAAAATACATTTTCATCTGTAATTTTGAATGGTAATTGAGAACAAAAATCATCAGAAATATTCCAATAGATAATTCGGGGAACAGGAAAGGGTTTTCCACGGCTACTTTGAATACCTTTATTATAAAATATTTCAGTAATCAGACTATGAAAATTACAAGGTAAATCATGTTGATGAAAGAGAACCAATGATAATTTTGATATTTTACGATAGGACATTTTTGTTTCAATAATAGATGAAAGTATCATATTAAACGCTTCAAAAATATTATAATTTGTATTACAATTACCTTTAATAGAATCAAAAAGAGTAGTAATCATAGAGAATAAGTCAGAACAATTATCAAGACTAATCCACGAAGGTTGGTGGTCAATTGTAATAATTCTTTTACCAAGAGAACTACGGCTACAAATAAGAAAGGCAAGCCCGATAGACGAAAAGAAACTGTCATTATTAATATCATTTTTAAAAGATGTATCAATAATAGGGATAAAATCATTCAAAGTTTCATAACCAATAATAGATGAAATTTGATTCCATTGATGATTTAAAATATCAATTTTTAATTGAAGAGTTTGAGAACTTTTATGAAGAAAATTAGAAGATTTTGATAAATTATATAATTTAAATGCGTCTTTTATAATGAAAGAAATAGGAACATCAGTAGGTATATTTTTATTAGGTTTTCTATTTGGTTCAAAAGGTGATAATAAATAGAATTTCTTTTCATAATGACGTTGAAATTCATTAGCACATTTATTTTTAATACTATTATTATTATTGGTAACAAAATCTATTTTAGTATTATCCATAATATTATCAAACCATAGTTTATTTTTATTTTTCATAAAAAGAATTTGAGGAATATTTTTGGGTATAATTTCATCAAGTTGATTAGAACAAAGTTTGATTTCGGTTGTATCTAATACTTTATTCAATTTGGATACAATTTTCCTATAAATTAATTTACATTTACTGATAGAATTATAATAACCAGCGACGGATGTATGAGAAGAAAGAATATAAGGTTTATATGTTTCAAACCAATCAATAACAAGCATTTCATTAATCCAATCAAATTTTGTATGTTCTCTCGGAATCCATTTAGAAATCGTTGTTAAATGTTCTCTTGCTATTGGTTTTTTGATTGTTTCAAGACAAGAAAACGAAGAACTACGAATAACTTGTTGAAAATAATTATCTAGAACATCATTCCACTTATCATAATCTCTTTTTAAAGAATTATTCATTAATTGAATACAATATTTAATAAGAGGATGATGAATACATTGGCGGGTATTACAACGCAAATATTCACAAAAATATTTGATGTCTCGCCAAGAACCATAACCAAGTTCTCCATTACTTAATGGTTGAATGAATTTATGTAGAGAATAAATAGATAATATAGGATAGTATTTATATAATACAGAAAGTAGCATATAAGATAAATCTTGTTCTCCTTTACCATAAAAACAATCTCTTGTTTGACCAACCATTTTATAGATAACAATTAAATATTGTAGAAAGCGATTATCATTCCATTTTTTAAGAGAACAAAGTAAATTATCAAACATCATAGATAATGATTGAATATTATTTTTACGAGTGAGGTTATAATAAAGAAGGATTATTTGTTCTTTGAAAAATAAGTCCTTATCAATATTATTTAATAAAGGATATTCGCTATCCAAATTAGTATTAGAATTCATAATAGAAACATATAAAATGATATATAATAATATTTATATAGGTTCATAAAATTGAATATTATTGAATATATAATAGTCAATACAATAAAATAAAATAGAAAATGAATATTAATCCTGATAACGACGTGTTCACTTGGCCTTATAATAATAGCATAATTAAAATAATGGATACTGAAAAGGAAGAATTAAAAAAATCACTTTTGAATAAAACTGGAATAAAACTAACAAATTTATTACGCGCAGATATGAATTCTATAAGAATAAAAGGTAGTAGTGATATAGATGATTTTATAAAACTAACACAGCGTTCATTGTATCCTTCAATTGAAGAAACAAAGATTAATATATATAAATTTACTGATGATAATGATAGAATTATTAATGATTTGAGCTTAAATTATAGCTTAAATGAAAAATATTTACATACTTTTAAAACTGTTATGAATAATGAATTGAATAAAATAATTAAAAATTTAGTGATAAAACAAGTAAAACTCAAAGAAATAGAAGAAAAAAAATTTCAAAATAAAATAGAAACTATAATACAAAATGATAAAGACACCAAAATAGAAACAGAATACTTACACAAAATTTCAACGTTACCAACTGATATTATTCGTTTAATAGAAAGCTTTATGTTAACGCCATCATTAAGGTTAATATTAATAAAACAAAAATATGATAATGAAATGTTTAATATAATAAATAAAATGAACGCAAAAACATTGAATACATTTATTAATCGTCCAGGTAATATAAGGAGAAGATTACATATTTATTTACAAAAGCAAAAGTTCCCAACAAAATATGCTTATGAATTAATAAAAGAATACAATATAGGAGATTATTACCATATAAATACATCTAATAAGAAATCAATAAAAATAAAAAATATTATAGATGAAATGAATAATAAGCATAATTTACTTAAATTATTACAAAATATGAATAAATATAGTGAATTATGCGAAAAAATAACAGAACATTTGATACAATGTTATAATACTTATATATATGTATCAATTAGAACAACAGAAAAAAATATTATAAAACGCAATGAAGAAAAACTAAATAGACAAACAATAAGACAACAACAGCAACAACAACAATCTGATAACCAATGAAATTTAACCCCCAAAAATAAAGAAAAATATCCAATATAATAATTATTTTTTTTGTTTACGAGTAAATTTATTATTATGTTTTAATTTGGTGATTGTATTTTTTTCTGAAATACGAACTTTTTTAGTACATTTATGTTTGTCATTAGTATTATCAATATGTTTGTTATTATTACTATTATTACTATTATTAGCATTATTTTGTATAGAAGATTTCAATATAGATTTTGGTGGTAGAGGTTTAATTTCTTCAAGGGTGTAAAGATAAAAAAGATAGAATTGATTTTATGAAAAATAAAAATAGAAGGAGGAATAATAAAATCACTAACAATAGATAGAGGTTCAAGAAATTTGGATGAACTTTCTAAAATGTTCTCATCTTTGGAATAAGATTGTATATTTTCAGGGTTCAATGAAACATTATATAATAAAACATCTTGGATTTTGTATTTATTATGAGATAAATATTTATTTTTTTCTATAAGTTGAATAACAATATCATTATGAATAATGCTAGAATTATTATTTAAAAGATACCTCTTGTTGTGTATGGTCAATTTTTTCAATATAGTCATTTGTATTAATATAAATAAAAAATATATAAATATTATTTAATAAAGGATAATCGCTATGAAAATTAGTATTAGAATTCATAATAGAAACATATAAAATTATATATACTAATATTTATATAGATTAATAAATGTGTAAAATAAAAAAATATATATTTAGAAAAATAAATATTACTTAATTTCTACAAGGTAATAATTTAAGCAATTTAATTTAATTTAATTAATAAAAACAAAATTTTTTATGTAATTATAAATATATAAATGATTTTATCAAAAAATAAAAGAAGAAATAAAAGAATTACAAGAAAAACAAAAAAATGTAAATTTTGTAATAAATGTCATTCAAAAGAAAATAATTGTTATGTTTCTAAAGATTTAAAGATTGGTGGGGCTGGAATTCATTTAGCATATACATATATAATTTTGAATAAAAGTGTTATAGCAAAACATCAAAAATTCAACGATTTTATGACAGAAAATATACGAAAATCTGTAAATTATGCTAGTGATGATTTTAAAAATAGATATATGGAATATATGGATTTTTTGTATAATAGTGATAGCGCCACATCATACGAAATGGAAATATTAATATGTATGAAATATAATTATATTGATTCTATTTATAACACAGGAATATTTGATAAAAATACAAATACAATAACAGAATGTAAATTGTTAGACGATGAACAATTTTTGTCAAATATACTTGGACATGCTTTATTAATAATAAATAATTCAAACATACAATATGATGACTTTTTTGCTCCTAACCCGGGTATATTAGAAATAGAAAATATATGTTTATATACACGTGGAGTTCATAATGATAAAGAAAATAATTATTTAACTGGAGACTATGCAACAGTTTTAACAACAAATGTAGTATTCGCTTGTTTAACTCCTTTTGTCAATCCTCAACGATTTCCAATTCGGATTGTTCAACATATAGGAAATCCTCATTTTGTAGAAATTATAAAAAATTATACGATAAACGGTTTAGAAAATCCTATGGTAGAAAGTCTTAAATTAGAAATTTCAGACACCGCACGTAAAGAAATAGTTATGGAATTTGGTAGGAATAGTGACGAATTTCTTGTAATAAATTCTATTAAAACAGAAAATGTTCAAAAAGAAACATTATATAAATATAATCTTATTAAAGAAACTTACCCAAAAAATATAAAGATTTTATTTGATAAATCAACTTTTAATTTTTTAAGATTATTACCTTATACAGGACAAACATATGGAATAACATCACCATCAATAGTTAATGATATTGTTGAATATGGTGGCGAATTTATTCCTTTAAAAAAAGATAATGATAAAATTACATTGGGTATTAATAGCCTTTTACCAGGAGACTATGAATCTGTTTATATGCCTTTCGATGCCCCGTACACATTTCATAGTCATCCTATAAGATTATATATGAAGTATAATATACTTATTGCAACACCATCACTACCAGATATATTTTCAAATTTTATTAAGAGCATGAAGTTCTTTATAAATGAAACGCCAAATGAAATAGGAGATTTACACTTTGTAATAACAGTTGAAGGTATTTATGTTATACAATATACTTTTTATAATTATTTAGAAAAATTATATACATTTTCTAGAAATACTATTAATAATAATGTATCTTATGAAGACGTTGAAGAAGAATTCAAAAAAAAATTAAATACATTAATTATACAAGATGATAATGGATTAGAACAATTACAAAATAACATTTTTTTACTTCAATATCCTTTTGAAAATAGAGAATTCAAAGACTGGTCACTTGATACATTTGATAATTTAGGTGAAGATATAACAAATAAATATATTGAAAATTATTTTAAATGGTTAAATGAAAAATTAGAATCTATTAAACTAATGCAAAATGTAAATATATCAATGAAAGAAATAATAAATATTAACTATTATTCTTGGAAAAAATTGGGAGAAGGAAACCCTATTGAGATAGAGATAGACGACGACAGAATATAAAAGTGACACTATAAATAAATTTTTTGTATTTCAATATTTTATTTTTCTGAAAAATTTATAATATTATAATCGTTTATTATTAATATAAATATATGTCATAATATTCATTTCATAACATCTTTGAATAATTTTTTTATATAAACCTGCTACTTTATCCGAATAAATATTAGACACAAAATATCCAATATAATAATTATTTTTTTTGTTTACGAGTAAATTTATTATTATGTTTTAATTTGGTGATTGTATTTTTTTCTGAAATACGAACTTTTTTAGTACATTTATGTTTGTCTTTAGTATTATCAATAGTTTTAATATTATTACTAGTATCATTACCATTATTTTGTATAGAAGATTTTAATATAGATTTTGGTGGTAAAGGTTTAATTTCTTGAAGTTGTTTAAAGATAAAAAATATAGAATTGATTTTATGAAAAATGAAAATAGAAGGAGGAATAATAAAATCACTAACAATAGATAGAGGTTCAAGAAATTTGGATGAACTTTCTAAAATGTTCTCATCTTTGGAATAAGATTGTATATTTTCAGGGTTCAATGAAACATTATATAATAAAACATCTTGGATTTTGTATTTATTATGAGATAAATATTTATTTTTTTCTATAAGTTGAATAACAATATCATTATGAATAATGCTAGAATTATTATTTAAAGATAACTCTTGTTGTGTATGGTTAATTTTTTCAATATAGTCATTTGTATTGATATAAATAAAATATATATCAATATTTTCCATAGGTTCTTTAAAATAATTTTCATTGATATGTTGTAATTTTTCTTGTTCTTGAACCCAAGAAATATCTAAATCACTTTCATTATCACTTTCGTATTTATTATCACTATTATTATCAAAATATTTCATATATTTTTTTATTTACTATTTAATTATAAATGAAAATGGAGTTTTGAACATATTATTATAAATATACTTAAAGAATATAATATGATATAAAATGTCTCGTAACAGCACCAAATTTAGATAATAAAAAATGTTGAAAATACTTCAATAAATATATTATCAATACTAACACATATTTTTTACTATAAAAATATAAAAACAACCATTAGTATTTTTTACACGAGGCAGCATATTTATAAAGCGTAAAGCGAAATAAATATATTATTTATTGGGGGGACAAAAAATGATTATAATATTTATATTATAATTATTTATAGAAAAGTTATTTATACATATTTGTATGATAAGCAATAGCTGGATGTTGTGTATTTTCAATATCTTTTTTATGGTCAGAATATAAATTATACGAAACAGGGCTAATATTGTTTAAAGATAGAATAAATCCGACACCAATATCTTCAATTATATATGGATAGCCATAATTGATATCACTATAAAAAACATTCCAATTAATTTTTTCCATATGATTTATTAAAATAGTACAACTTTTAACAGATAAATAAAAAACTACACCTCCAGTATATGTACAATGAGGGACAACATTAAAAAATTTAATTTCATCTAAATTATAAGGAATGCCATTTAATGGATTTATCAAATCATCAGGATGAGAAATAAAATAATTAGGCATAAAATTATTATAACGTGGGAACATTTTATTAACGTAATTAGAAATCAATCCCATATAATCATTTTTATTAACTCTATTGAGAAATAAAGATAATTTATTCTCATTGAAAATAAGGTCGTCACCACACCGAAGAATTCCTTGTTGAATATCATATAAATTTAAAATAATTTTACAACTTAAAACCACTTTTTTCAAAATATGAATATATGAATCTTCACAATTAATAGTAATAATATTATCATTGATTATATATTCATCTTTTAAGTTTGGATTACCAAGTATTATAAATACTTTCCAACCATCATATTCTGTTTTACTTAATGTAAACTGTTTCAACCTAGTTTCTTTATGTTTATGACAACTAAAAATTAATATAGCACCAGGAATAGTAATTTTATTAGAATTCATTATTAAAAATACACTATAATATATTTATATATTTTTATTGAAAAATTGAAATAAAAAATAACAATAATAAATTTCAAAATAATAAGTAAAGAACTATATAAAATATATGAACAAATGTTTTAAAAAACCAATATCTGTATGTATACCCAGAATGGATAATAATATTTCAAAAGATTTTATATATGAAACATTTAAGAAATTAAATATTGGATATATAATTTCATTAAAAGAAATTCCATTAAGAAATGATAACAAACATAAACGAGTAATAATTTCATTATATCTAAATGGAGTTACTGAATATAGTAATATATTTAATGAACGAATTAACAATAATGAAAGTGTTAAAATTGTATATGATATGCCCTGGTATTGGAAAATAGTACCTACATATCCTCAAATATGAATTGAAAATGTTTATTTAAAATAGGGTTGATTTCATTTTTCAAAATCTTTTTTTTATTCCAAAAGAATAAAAAATGCTTGTTGTTATATTCCGCGTTTTTGATTTCTTTTGTAAAAATTTCTTCTACAAAATCATATATTTTTTTACTATCTCCAAGTTCATCTTTAATTTTTTCTTTAATATCATATAAGAACAATAATCTATTTTTCTCTTTAATTTGTTCAATATTAATAAGATTTTCAATACTTTCAATGCTATTATTAGAAACATTTTTTTTCCATTTATAAATAATATAACGTATTTCATTCTTAACATCTTTGAATTTATGAATAAGATTTTTTTTATATTTTTCCATTTTTTTAATAAGAGATAATATATTTAAATTACAAATAATAGGAAACATATGTCTTACTTCATCTGGTATTAAAATATTATAAATTTCTTTTAACTCATTAATTTTATTTTCAACTTCGTTTAATTTTGATAATACTAGTTCATTTTTTTCATTTTCATTATCCATAAATAATAATTTACTATTAGACATTTCTAATGATATTTCCATTTTATCATAATTAGTAGCAAGTTGAGAGAACATTTCTACTTTTGTTTCATATTTCATATAATTCATAATAGATATAAAAGATGAAATAATAATATTCAATCCAGAAATAAAACCACCACTCCAACTATTATTTTGTAAAAAAGGTGCTGATAACGCAATAAAAGATGAAATAATTAAAATAGGAAACATTAAAATATTCAATTTCATTTGAGTTACATATTTGGATTGTAAAAATATATTCTTTTGTCCTTTTAAGAATGTAATAAGAATATCTATTTTACTTGAATATTTATTATCATTATCATAATATTTACTTAATGATTTTTCAATATCATTATAAGCTTTTTTTTTAAAACTACTATATTTATAAAGACTTACTTGATTTTTTATTCTATCATTACGTATTGTTCGTAAATAATCATCATCACTACCACTATAATAATCACTATTACTATCGCTATTATATTCATTATCATTTTCATTATTCGTTTCACTATTATCTTCAGAAATTGTTATAGGACTATTACTATGAATAATATTATTTTGGATATTTTCATCATCAAATATAACATGATTTGAATTTGTTTTATATATACGGTTATCATCATCCATATTATATGAAATATCATAAATATCACAAAAGGAAGCTAATTCAATATTCGTAAAATCATCTTCATTGTTATCATTATTATTATAGGTTATATCAATTGCTATATTATTTTGTGTATCATTATTCACTGTATCAATATTCATAATATATTATTATAATATATTATATATTTTACTAATAAAATTGAATATAATATCAAAGTTAAAAATTGTTATTATAAAAACAATGTCTAATATAATAACAATTGAACAAATAAAAAATAAAAAATTAAAAGATTTCAAATTAGAACAGCGACATTATTTATTAACAAGTCGGTTTAATAATGAAACATGGAATGAAAATCAACAATATAGAATGAAACATAATACAATTGGTTGTATATATTGTACACCAGAACAAATATCACAATCAATACCTATAGACGCTATAACATTTATATTAGAAATGAATAATGATACAAATAAGATAATTGGTATTGGTATGGTAAGAAATCGCCCGATTTGTGATAAATATTATGTTTATAAAGAAGGTAATTACAATAGATTTGTATATGTAGGAAAAACCAGAATATCACGGTGTGATATGACAGAAGAAGAAGAAGAAGTAATGAAAGTATTTGATATATTATGTTTCAAAGGGAATAAACATATGAAACGAGGACACGGATTGAAATCATTTCCAATAGAAATTTTATATAAATGTAGTAAACGATTAAATTTAGTAAATTTTATAAGCGAAATGTTTAAAAAAAGATTAATACAAAAGACAGAAAAAAATATAAATGAAATTATATGATAATATAAAAATGAATAATTTACAAAATGATATATATAATGTTAATAAATATACAGATGAAGAATTATATAATATTTTGGATTTAATAAATCCAAGTGATAGAGAACTTGAAGCAAAGATATATTTTTTAATTCATAAATATGAGAATATGCAAAACCAATCTGGAAATGAACTAGCAGATTTTTTTAAACAAATATATAATCATTTTTTTGAAACTTCGGAAGATGAATATGAAGAATTTGCTGAATATGAAGAAATAATTGAAGGAATGGATAATCAAAGTGGAAATATAAAAACAAATGCGGATTATTCTTTATACGATTATAGTGGTTTAGATGACCCAACTTCAAGAATAATAAATGGAAATGCTAGGTTATATGCTGATATGAATAAAGAAAATACAAAAAAAACATTGGATGAATTAGATAAAATACGAGGAAATAATCAATTGAACCCATTGAAATATTATAATCAACAACCTACGAAAGCAATTGATATAGGTGAGAGCCAATTATCAGATGTAAGTAGAAATATGGGAAAAAATGCTATAGGATTTACGAAACCATTAGAATATGCTCAAGATAAATTAAATCCTTTATTAAAACAAACAGTAAAAAGAATAATAAGTATAGATAGTCAATATAGAGATGATAAAACAACACTTTCAACAGAATTTTCATTTAATTTATCTGAACCATTAAAAGATGTAGTATCGTTGAAGTTATATTCTATACAAATACCATATACTTGGTATACAATTAATAATAATTTCGGAAGTAATTTTATTTATATAAAGGGAAATTCACCAGGAATAGAAGATGTAAGTTATCAAATAGATATATCAGCAGGTAATTATTCACCAAGCAATTTGATAGATACTATAAATACTAGTATTCAAAAAATAAAAACACAAAACCCAGATGTTAGTTTTGGTTCTACTGGTATATCATATAATTCTAATAATTGTTTATCTACTATAAATATAGATATAAAGAATATTTATAATGAAACAAGTTATTATTTAGAGTTTGGTAATTGGACGAATCCTAATTATACTACGAATGTTGGAGACATTGGTAATATTGTTCTTAGAGAAAAAAGTATACCAAGTTTTTTGGGGTTTAATTATAAAACATATTATCCAAATGTATTATATTCTAATTATTTAGATTTAATATCAACAACAACAATAAAAGATAATACAGATTTAAATTATTATATATATAACGAAGATACTATTGATGGAAGCCGCAATAATTATTTCAATATAATTAAATATAAAGGAAATGTTAGTTATAATTCGCAAATAAATAGTAATATAATATCAGAATACAATGGAAATATATTAAATATAGATAATAGTTATCAAATAAAATTATCATTAACTGGACCAGTTACGAGAAACCAATTATTAGAAGATTTATCAAATCAATTAGCAAATAATATATATATAACACAATCAAGTATTATTAGAAGTGATATAATATCAAATACTTATCCATCAATAGAAGGTAATAATTATTCTAGATTTAATTTATCATTAAAAATGAATAGAAATACTACAAATAATATTGAAAATTCAAAAATATGTGTACAATTTCCAATTGAGAATTATAAAAATAATAATTATTATAAAATATGGACAGGTTCATCATCTTGTTTTAATTTTCCAAGCATAACAAATGAAATGAATAATATAATATCAGAAACAATACCATTAAAACAATCAGGAGATTTAATAATAATAAAATCAAAATCATATATATATTTATCTTCAAGTGAACCAGGATATGATATTTCAACAAATGACTATATTATACCAATAACAAATTCTTTTTCAGGTTATACATTAAATGGGTTTATTTCAGCAATAAATGATGGTATACAGAATGTAAAAGATATTAATAATAATACAAAAGTATCAGACTTTAATATCAATAACAGTAAATCATATATAGATAATGATGCCAAATTTAATTTACAATTGGATATAAATAAAACATTTACAAATAATAATTATTTTTTGGATGTATCTGGAATCTTAAAAAATATTATAACATTAAGTGGTAATTACTTAAATGGTAACATGGATTTATCATCTGGTTATGGTTATACATTCAATAGTAAATTTAGACAAAGTGGTACATATTTTACAGATAATAGCTGTATTTTAACAATATCTCCAAGTAAACAAAATTATGGAAACGAAAAGAGAGGGAATATAATAGTTACATTGAATAATACTTATAAACAAGGAAATACATATATTTATAACAATTTTGATGATTTACAAAAAAATATAAATGACGCTTTTTCAAATTTTACAGATAATGGTTCAACAATATTAAATGGAACGACCATTTCATTATCATTAAATAAAGATGACTCTAATTATATAGATTGTTCGTTTACAGTAAATATAAGAAAAGTATTAACACAAAAATACTATAGAATACAATTTTGTGATGTATCAGCAAATGAAGGATTAACCCAAAATATAAATGGTAACTTAATAATATCATCGGATAATGTTTATTTAAATGGAAATTTACAATCAACAAATGGCAATTTAACAAGTTATTCTAATGGTTGTTGGTCAAAATTATCAATAGATGACAAATATTGCGGTCTAAATAGTTGCTTTTATGATTTATCAAATTTATCAATGGACACAACATATACAACATTAAAAAGTAGTAATCCAATTAATATAATAACAATAAATTTAACTGGAAATAATAATGATAATATATTATATTTAAAACCTTATGATAATGGTGTTACAAATGCAAGCGGGTTAAATGATATAATAATAACTATACCAAAAAATTCATATTCACGAGATGCTTTAATAAGAGAAATGAATAATCAATTATCATTAAATCCATTAACAAATGGTTCATATATTGATATAATAAGTAATGGAACAAGTGAAACTACAAAATTTAGAATTAATATTAATAAAGTATATACTTCACAAGATTATCGTTTAGTATTTTATGATAGAACAAGTTTTATAAAATGTAATTCGGGTGTAAAAAGTATAAGAAATACAACATGGGATACAACATTAGGATGGATTTTAGGGTTTCGTAATAATACAGTATATTATTTACAGGATTATACTCCAAATAATAATATAATAACATTAACAGGTGATACTACTGTTAGTGTTAATTTATTCAATTATTTTTTAATTTGTCTGGATGATTTTAATCAAAGTCATTTGAATGATGGCTTAGTTACATTAACACCAAAAATAACAGAAATTCCATTACCTTCATACGCAAATCGTAGTAATTTTGTTTGTGATCCAGTAACTGGTTTAGTATCATATAATGTAAGTAATAATATAGACAATTATTCAAGATTAACACAGAACCAAATATATTCTTTGACTGAAATAGCAAATAGTAAACGCTCTAGTTCAACTATCAGTCATTCAGAAAATATTTCAAATAATGGTTATGGTTCAGGTCCATTTGTAAAAGATGTATTTGGTTTAGTACCTGTAAAAACATCAGGATTACAAAATGGTTCAGTATATATTGAATTTGGTGGTACATTACAAAATCAAGAACGAACATATTTTGGTCCAGTAAACATACATCGTATGGCTATTAAATTAGTTAGTGATAGAGGAGATACTGTAGATTTGAATGGCTCAAATTGGTCTTTTTCGTTAATATGTGAACAATTATATCAACAAAAACCATCAAATGGAACGGCTTAGAAAAATATTCAAATATATTATATAATGGAAAAATTATTACATTATGTTGGTTTTTTTGGTCCACATATTTTATTTATAGCAACGTTATTTTTTTTATGGAAACAATTTATTCAATATAATGATTATTATTTATACGGATATGTATTTTTCTTATTAGTAAATAAATTTATAAATAAAGTAATAAAATTAATAATAAAAGAACCACGACCAAATGGTGGTAAAAACATAATGGAATTTGAGGATAAATTTTATAAAGGAATAGAACAATATGGTATGCCTTCCGGACATGTTCAATCTAGTTTTTTCTCATTGACATATTTATATTTAGTGAAAAAATCACTATTGATATTAATGATTGAACTATTTATAACTTCATTAACATTTTATCAAAGATGGAAATATAGGAGACATACTATATTACAATTATGTATAGGTTCTATTATTGGTATTTTATTAGGTTATATTTCATTTACAATAGTTAAAGGATATTTGAAAACGCAATAAAATTTCATTATAATAAAATATAATGAAATTATATATGTCACAAAGTGATTATTTGAATTTTAAAAGAGTATCTAATGAATTAAAAATAAATAAATTTACACCAGTTTTTAATACAAAAGATTACATAGATTTTAAAGAATATTCTATTCAAAATAATATAACAAATACAAAACTAACATATAATCAATTATGTCCAAGTGGTTATACTAAAATATTCAATATGGAAAAGAAAGTAACAAATTGTCCATCATTTGTAGTATGTAGAAGAACAAACTTAAGACCAAATAGAGTTCCAATGGCAAGTGTATATTTTACACCAGATTGTAAAGCTAATCCTATCTATGTAAAGCAACCTAAAAACGCAAAAACAGGTTGTAATTGTATTTTGGATAGTATAAATACATTGAAAAATATTTGTAATTGTAAAATAAGTCAGTAAGAACAATAGAACATGATAACAAGAAGAACAAGAATAAAATTATTTTTTCATATTTTTTCTTGAAGAATTTGGAATAAAATTTTTATTATTTTCAATAGCTCTTAGTAATCGTAATTGTTTTGAAGCGTTTTCTTTAGAAGTACATTTAGCAAATACTTTTTTAGTTTTTTTATTATAAACACGATAACATTTTTTTCCACGAACTTTTCTAGTTTGATAAGGCATATATAATATAAAAATATTATATTTGACTAAAATAAAAATTAAAATACTTATAAAATACTATTGTAATATTAACAACTACAAACTTGATGTGGAGTTTCAGCAGTACCGAAAACACTGGATGTATAAAAATTACCACCATTACTTTCAATGGCACATTGTAAAATACCATCCAATGAAACAGCCACGGCTTGCCATGATTTATCTTGAACTAATGGATTTTCAACTTTATTCCAAGTATTACCATAATCAATAGATGTATAAATATATCCTTGTTTTTCAAGAATGGTTTGATATTGTCCAGTAGCAGAAACAGAAACATATTGCCAAATTTTATTAGTAAGGTTAATATCATCAACAAATAACCATGATTTACCATAATCACTTGAAATATGAACATCACCACCAGATTCAATAGCAGTTTGATATTGACCATCAGAAGACATAGCCACACCCGACCAATTTCTATCTTCAAACCCATTATCATCACTCACATTTGTCCAACTTCTACCAAAATCATCTGATATATAAATATTTTCAACGACAATTGTTTGATATTGTCCATTATAAGATAAAGCAACACCACAAGTAGGGAAAATTTCAACAGATTGATAAATATCACTGTCTGTATCTTGCGCACGCCATGTCATTCCATAATCTTCTGATAAATAAATATTATCACCACAAGAGACGATTGTTTGGTATTTACCATTTAATGAAATAGAAACAAAAATATTAGCTGTTCCAGAATTAAAGGTAGGTTGCCAAGTTTCACCAAAATCGTTTGAAACATAGATAGAACTACCATTACAAGCGGTTTGATGCATACCAGTAAATGAAATAGAAATACTATTACTAACAGAAGGTCCAATACCAGTTGGGATACTCCAAGTTTGTCCAAAATCGTTTGATTTATATATATTACCAGTATTCGTAATAGCGGTTTGATATTGTCCATTGGTATTTAAAGATATTGCTAAAAAATTAACATTATCATTATTATCAATTGGATTACCATAATCATCTAAGACGGATAACGCGACATTAGATTGACCCCAATATTTTCCATAGTTTGTGAAATTTTCAAGTGTTTCATCTGTAAGAACCATCAGTATAGGTACAGTAGTTGTTTGAGTAATATTAGTAGTAGTCGCAGTAGTAGTTCTTTTTACATATCCTCTTGTCCAGTTCAATCTATTACGAATAGCGTTTAAGTAAGAAGGTCCAACATTATTGGTAGGAGAATAGGTTTCGGCTTCAATATCTAAAGACAATGAAATGGTAAATCCTTCTGGTATGAAAATTAAATCCCCAGCAACAAATCCATCAACCATACCATAATTTTTAACTCTAGGGTCTCTGTTATTAAAAACATTGGTATCAATGGTGAATTTCAATAATTTATTAATATCGTTTACAGTAATATGTCCGGATAAATCAGAAACGAAACTACCATTAATATTAAATTTGGATTTATTAATTGTTTGTACATAAGCACTTGCGTCAAAAACTCCACCATTCACTTGAAAATCTTGTTCATAAGCGAATAATGATGCGAACCCTCCAGGGTCACCAAAATAACTGGCTACACAAGTTTTAAAGTCAAAATACAATGAAGATAATTTACCAACGGATATAATACTCTCAGTATTAACACCATCAACAAAATCACAACTACAAATATTAATACTATCATCATGTAGAGTATCAGATATTGGATCATACCATGCTTGAACAGTATTAAAATTATTCGCGTCTTTTAAAATACTTAATTTTTTATTGATAGTTCTAGCGCTGAATTTTATTTGTATAGCATCAGTAACATCATATTTTTCTAACATATCCTCTTGTCTTAAATGGATGGGTTCAGTAAACCCTTGTGAAACAAACAACCCACCACTAGCACCAAAAGCATAACAAGAACCGGTATATTTTCCATTATTTATATTATTTGGTTGTAATAAAATAGACATTTTTTATTCCTTAGCTGTAATATTATTATAAAATATTTATATAATATTACAGAAATTTTTTTATAATTACTAAATTATTTATTACGATGTAATTTATTATGTATACTTTATTTTATTATTAATTGAATTGTTTATACTATATATTTTGTTGTAAAATTTTTGATATAATATTTATATATTTATTATATTATTATTATACTATTATACCCAAGAAGGATGGGCATTAATAATAATTAATGCATCAGCAACTTTAATATCTGCTTCAGTAATAAGAGGTGGTATATCATTTTCATTATCAGCTGCTGTGGTATGTTGATAATTAGCATTGTTACGACAACCAAGCGCGGCGGCGTAGTCGCCATTGACTGCTGCGTTAGCCGCATCAGTAGCAAAACTCATAGCAGAATTAGCTGCGGATTCAGTAGCAAGTAATGCGATATTTGCTGAAGCATCTATGGCTAGAAGTTGATTATAAAGGGTATCTATTTCTGTTGAACCATTATTATTAGCAGTAGTGTAGTAACCAGTTATTGTATTTAAACTTGCTGCGACTTCACTTCTATAAGTATTAGCACTTCCTGCTAAAACATATGCTTGTGCGGCAAAAAGAGCAGCATTGGCGGCATAAGCATATGCTTCTGCTTTATTCGCATTTGTAAGAGCAATACCTGATTGAGATTCAGCTGTACTTGCTGATGTATATGCTGAATTAGCATTTGTAGTAGCATTATCTACTGCGGTAATAGCATCATTTAAAGAAGCATCACGAGCATATATAATAGCTAAACTAGCAAATTGATTAGCAAGTACAGAATAATTGTTTGCTTGATCTCTTGCTATAGCAGAATTATCACTTGCTGTTGCAGCATTTCCAGAAGCATCTGAAGCAGAATTAGCAGCGTTATTCACAGCAGTAACAGCGTCGCTAACACCAGTAGCTGTTGATTCTATAGCATTCGCTGTAGCAGCATAACCATCGGCTTCTGTAGCAGAACTAGCTGCTGCTGTAGCAGCATCACTTGCGTTGGATGCGGAAGTAGCGGCATTATCAGCAGAAACACGAGCAGCATTAGCAGAAGCGTTAGCAGCAATAGGAATATCACTGAGAGACATATGTTGTTGTCCTGGTTGTGAATCAGTGGATGTGGATAAATTATCCAATAATATAAGTAAAGGTGCTGTTAAAATTCTATCTATATTTGTAGTAGTTGCGGTGGTTCTTTCGGTAAATATTTTTTTAGTACCAACAACAGATATACCTTCAATTGGGTCACCATTACTATCAAATTGGTTACTATCATCAATCATCATATCATGTGGTTCAGTAGAAGGACCAGAACCATTATCAGGATAAAACTTACTTGTAAAGGTACGGTTAGTATCCATAGTTCCAATAAGTTCCGAAACATTAGAAGGACCGATATTATTGAGAGGATTGAAATTCTCTGAGTCAATAACTAAATGTAATTTTATGGTTGTACCTGCTGGAATAAAAATCAAATCACCAGCAATAAATCCATCAGCCATACCATAGTTTGACTTAAAGTAATTTTCTTCTTGTGTAGTACTATTACCAGTATAATTAGAAGATACATCAGAAGAAGTACCGAGAGAACTTTGTGTTGTTCTATTACCAAATATATTTCTATCAATCGCATATTTTAATAAACTATTAATATCAGAAATAGTAATAGAACCAGTAACTTGTTTAACATTTTCACCGGTAGGTCTTGAATAAGGTGTAATAATATTTATAAATGCGGAAGCATCAAAGACACCATTATTGATATCAAATTCACTTGCTTGTGAGAAAAGAGAAGAAAACCCACCAGCATATCCAAAATAAGTATTTACCAACTGTTTAAAGTCACCATACATAGTTGAATAAGAGCCTACTGAAATAACTTGGTCTTTGGATAACCCAGCTACAAATTCATCAGCACTAATAGTAATTTCATCAATACTAAAATTATCGGTAACAGGATTGAATGTAGTAGATGTAATACCAATATTATTAGCATCTTTATATAATCCTAATTTAGCATTAAATGTACGAACATCAAACTTAACTTGTAATGCTTTTGTAACATCATAACGTAATAATGGATTTGGTTGTGTTAATTTAATAGTATTAAAACATTGATCCATAGTAAACCCTCCTGAACCATAGAAAGCATAAAAAAAACCTTCATATGGTGAATCAATAGGATTTTGATTTATGCCACCTGGTGTAGTTATTAATGTAGGTTCTGACATTTATATAATATTTACAATTTATATATTATATAAATATTAATTCAAATTACTAAATTTATAAATCATACAACATTTTTAAATTCAGGCAAAAAGAATAATTAGAATTATTCATTTGTAAAATACGACCATGTTCATCAAAAAGACGTATTCTGAGTTTTTGTATATCAACCGGACCAAAATATTTTCTAGGTTCGGAAACAATACTATAATCATTTTCCATCAATAAAGCAAAATAAGAACCTTTGATTGAAATTCTTGCTAATATATTAGGGCTAAGAATAGATTTATTAAAAACACTTATAAAGTGATTATTCGCACTATTATTAAAATCATCTATTGCTAAATATATATACCTAATAGTAGCTGGTTCTAAAATAGTATCAGAAGTATAAGTTATATCTCCAGTATATTTATGTTTCAAAAATCCTAAGTTCCATCCGATTTTAGATGAAATTGGTATATTATCACTATTACCATTAATATCTTTGGTAAAATCCATTATTACTTCTCTAATATAACCAGCATAACTACCATTTGGGGTTAAAATAACTTTCCCTGTTCCAGAACCATTACTATTAATATCAATTGAAAATAAAAGATAGGAAAAAATATCGTTTGGATTATTTAATACATTATTTGTCTTTGGTGCTAATAAATTATTTATAATATCAATAAAATCAATTGCGTTATAATTACCATCAGGAATTGTAATAATTTTTTCATTTGTTAGAATTGCTCCAGAAATATCAAAAGAATTATAAGCGACTTTTAAGTATAAAAAATTATTACCATAACCTTGTGAAATACCATAAAACGCTATGGGTATTTCTACTGAAGATAATTGCATAGAAACGACTTTATTAAATTTTATAGGTAAATTAATAGTAAAATCAGAACTTTGCGTTGAATATATATTTTCGCGAAAACGTGTGTCAATATTAAGACATTTTGTTATAACACGTGTATTCAATGGATTTATAGTTCCGGGGAAATATTCACTATTTTGAGAATGAACAAATGGTGTATCATTACGATTGATTATTTCTTCTGTTCTTGAAATTGGTTCTTTAGAAATAGGTGTATCTAAATTATCTAATTTATAATTTTTTGGTATTGTAGTAGGTTGATTATTTGTTGGATTACATTTTACATATATTAACCAATTCTTTGCTAATGTAAGAAATTCAATTAAATCACGTTTAAATCGTTTATTGATATGTCCACTACTTAATAATTGTTCTCTAATTTCATATTCTCTTTGTTCAATATCTTTTGCGTTATATTTTGTTTTTGATGAAAATCGGAAGAATTTTTCTATGTCTTTTATACTATAATTATTTATATCTAAATCTAAGTTATTCATATATAATATGGAATTGATATTTTATTATAATATTTAACATTATGATAAAATTGTTTATTTAGTTAAAATGAATTATTTTATTATGAAAATAAATGAGTATATAAAAAAATATTTTTTTAGAGTTGTCTATTATACAGTAATTTAAAAATGTCATCAAGTGATTATACGGCATTAAGAAAATTAAAAGAAATACAAGGAAGTTGTAAAGTAAATGAAATAGGAGACCCATTATCAAGTAGTTGGTTTGATATTCCAGTAGGGCAAACAACGAATTGTAGTATAACACTTGGAACTGGTCCTACTGGAAGCAGGGGTCCAGTTGGTTATACAGGTTATACTGGTCCACAAGGGTTACAAGGTATTCCTGGTCCGACAAATGGTGGTTTATTTGCTATAACTGCTAATATGAATAATGGTTTTGATAAAGTTACTAATAATGGTTTCTCATTTACTTTTGGTAATGTAACATCAGGTTTTCAAATTGGTAGTTCTTGTAAATTAAACTATATTGCGGTAAGAACATCTGATGTTGTAGATATTTGTGGCAATATTCAAGTATGGAAAAATAATGTGTTTTCTGGAATATCAATCAATGACATAAAAATAAATAAAGATTTATCTAATATAGATTTATCGTTTAATCAAGGTGATTATTTAAATTTAAAATGTACAGATGGTTCTGGTGGTGGTGTTATAAATACTTCTTTATGGTTTTCAACATTAGGTATTATCGGACCTACTGGTTATACTGGTTTAGTTGGTCCAAAAGGTGATATTGGTTTTACAGGGTATACCGGATATACAGGTTATACTGGTTTTACAGGGTATACCGGATATACAGGGTATACTGGTGTAACAGGTTATACTGGTGTAACAGGTTATACTGGTTTTACAGGGTATACCGGATATACAGGGTATACTGGTTTAATCGGTTCTACTGGTTCTACTGGTTCTACTGGTGCTACTGGTTCTACTGGTTCTACTGGTGCTACTGGTTCTACTGGTTCTACTGGCGTTACTGGTTCTACTGGTGCTACTGGAGCTACTGGAGCTACTGGAGCAACAGGTTCTACTGGTGCTACTGGAGCAACAGGTGATATTGGACCAACCGGTGATATTGGACCAACAGGTGATATTGGACCAACCGGTGATACTGGACCAACAGGTGATACTGGACCAACAGGTGATATTGGTCTAACAGGTTATACTGGACCAACAGGTACTACTGGTGCTACAGGAACTACTGGACCAACAGGTACTACTGGCCCAACAGGTGATACTGGACCAACAGGTGATACTGGACCTACAGGTGATATTGGACCAACAGGTGATATTGGACCTAATGGTGATACTGGACCAACAGGTGATATTGGACCAACAGGTGATACTGGACCTACAGGTGATATTGGACCAACAGGTGATATTGGACCTACTGGGTATACTGGTTCAACAGGTTATACTGGCGATATAGGAGCAACAGGGGCGACTGGTTCTACAGGTTTTACAGGTTCTACAGGTTATACAGGATATACTGGTTCTACAGGGTATACTGGAAGTACTGGTTATACAGGGTATACTGGAAGTACTGGTTATACAGGGTATACTGGAAGTACTGGTTATACAGGGTATACTGGATATACTGGAAGTACTGGAGCTACTGGTTCAATTGGTTATACAGGTTATACTGGTGCTACTGGTGCTACTGGTGCTACTGGTGCTACTGGTGCTACTGGTGCTACTGGTGCTACTGGATATACTGGATATACTGGTTATAGTGGACCTACAGGTGATATTGGACCTATTGGTTTAACAGGTTACACTGGTTATACAGGATACACTGGATTAAGAGGACCATTTGGATATACAGGAACTACTGGTAATACTGGAAGTACAGGTAACACTGGAAGTACAGGTAAAACTGGAAGTACAGGTTCAATTGGACCAACTGGATATACAGGTTATATAGGTCCTATTGGTTATACAGGATATACAGGATATACTGGGTTGACTGGTTATACAGGATATACTGGATATACAGGATATACCGGAGCAACTGGTGTAACCGGTTTTACAGGAACAATTGGTTCTACAGGATATACTGGTTATACAGGATATACTGGGTTGACTGGTTATACAGGATATACTGGTTATACAGGATATACTGGTGCTACTGGTGCTACTGGTGCTACTGGTGCTACTGGTGCTACTGGTGCTACTGGTGCTACTGGTGCTACTGGTGCTACTGGTGCTACTGGTTCTACTGGTGCTACTGGTTCTACTGGAGCTACTGGAGCTACTGGTGCTACTGGTGCTACTGGTGCTACTGGTTCTACTGGTGCTACTGGAGCTACTGGTTCTACTGGTGCTACTGGTGCTACTGGTGCTACTGGTGCTACTGGAGCTACTGGTTCTACTGGACATACTGGCGTTACTGGTGCTACTGGTGCTACTGGTGCTACAGGTGCTACTGGTTCTACTGGTGCTACTGGTGCTACTGGTTTAATCGGTTCTACTGGTGCTACTGGTGCTACTGGTGCTACTGGTGCTACTGGTGCTAGTGGTGCTACTGG
>Ga0214923_10002257_pt1 | contig 25916 bp, 31 predicted proteins | sample LL1510_MetaG_FD_177993 | JGI IMG/M metagenome (GOLD analysis project Ga0214923, IMG submission 177993) | Freshwater microbial communities from Lake Lanier, Atlanta, Georgia, United States - LL-1510 | ecosystem: Environmental > Aquatic > Freshwater > Lake | place: USA: Georgia | collected...
TTCATCATTAACACTCATAAATAAAGAATATAAATTTATCTTTAAATAAATTTATATGATATGAAGAATTATTCATTTTTATTAAGACTATTTTTGCGCTGAGAATATTTTTTTGTGGAGAAATAATGCATCATTGAAATAAGTTCTTCAAAAATATCATCAACATCAGACAAACTCTTTTTTGTTTGATTAACAACAACAATAGTGGTTCCAAATTGCTGAAAAATCTTTTGTAGAGTAACAAATGAAAGTCTTGTTAGGCGATCTTTATTAGAAATAATGACTTTATCAACTTTGTACTGAAAAATATCATTAAGCATTGAATTAAACTCTTTTCTGTCTAAATCAATACCAGAAGAAATCTCAGAATAAGTCTTATCAACGACAATTTTATTGGCTAGACAATATTTATCAAGTAGCTGAACCTGTCTTTTCAAATCATCTTTTTGTTTATAGGTAGAAACTCTTGCATAAATAATGTTAACTTTATTTTTTTTCCGGCACAGTCGTAAACAGATTTATCATCATAATCATAAAACCCATTAGAAAGTTTAGTAACTTTAATTTTACCGAATTTGACATAAGACCATAAAGTAACTCTAGAAATACCTAAAATTCTTAAAACATCTTTAGATTTCATATATATAGTAAAGTTAAATACTTTTAAATATTTTTTCGGTCTGAAATGAAAGATGGAAAATTCAATGGTATTAGGAAAATGTGTGGTGTTGATAAGAAATTAAATAAAATTGGAGTATTAGAATACACTTATGATAATGGTGAATTTGTGAGTGCAAAACACACATATGGTGACTGGTTGGAATAAATTGTTTACAATTTTTCACGATTTTGTCATTTTATTTAATTCATCATTACGTATTTCAAATAATGTGGAATGAGTTGCTTTTTTTAAATCTTTTTTAACCATTTTATCATTATCATAATCTGGATGTATGCATTTATATTTCAAATTCTTATAACCATATTCTAGTGGCAACACATAAGACAAATTTGATTTAGTATAGCATTTGACAAAAGAGGTTTTTATATGGTAATCAAAAGATGTGCTGAACAAATCAATGCCACTTCTGGGTGGTAATGCATTTTTCTTGATTGTTTTGAAGTCTAAATACTTTTTATCCATTTGATTATTAAATATCTATGTTTACTTATATTTATTTTTAGTTTTTCAATTTTTTTAATTATCTTTTAGGATAAAATATAATTAAAAAAATTATAAAATTCCCGCTAGGGATATTTTTCAATTTTCTTTACTAATTTGATCTAAATAAAAATTGCTTATTCTAAAACCAACGACATCTGTTGCTCTTTTGATTTCATCATTGTTTCCATTATTGTATTTTGGATTTAGACAAACATAATCACACAATTTAAATTTAAGGGATTCTGGAATAAAGTGTACTAATTTCGAATTTGTATAACATCTTACATATGTTGTTTTTGATAATCCATCTAATTCTCTTGATAAAATATAAATAGGATATTTATTATTTTTAACATCATCAAAGTCTAAAAATTCTTTTTCCATATAGACATAAACATTAAAACTATCTTTATGTCTTTTTAATCATATGTATTTTTTAAAGAAAATACATATAATTAAAAAAATTGTAAAATCGCTATTCGCGATTTTATCATTTTGTTTAAACGATACTGAACAATAATAAAAAATTGTAAAATCGCTGTTCGCGATTTTATCATTAAAGGAGAAAATATAATTAAAAAAATTGAAAGTTCATATGTCTATCATTCACATTAGTTTTAGACCATATTCTAATATATTTTTCTTAAATATGTCAAAATGGCTTCCCTCAAGTTGGAGAGTCATGATGCAGGTGTCGATGTTCCAGTCAAATGCGACACTTTAAACTTTGGTGAAGCAAAAGAGTGTAAGTTATATACCAAAAATGGCATGGAATATGGAATTGGATATATAAAAGACTGTTTGAAAGTGGGTGTATGGAAATATTATACGAAATATATAAATGGTTATAATTTTTCATATATTGGTGAAACTAATCATGATGAACATGAACTCAAGGAAGAAATTGTTTTTAGAATAAATGAATTTACAAAAGCAATGAAATATACAAGAACAATGGAACCATCTGCGTGTTCTACTTCATATGTAAAAGAAATTAGGTGTACTGAAAAATTTTGGAAAGGTAACGTTATAGGTGTAGAGGAAGATATTATATATTATACGAATATATCATATACTAGATCAGTGGGAAAATTGAGAGATGGTATGAAATTTGGTCTGTGGAGATGTTGTGATGAAAGAGACATATTTATATGTGAAGATTTTTTTTAATGATAATCAGTCTTTTTTTTTATCATCAGTATCATCTAATTTGATTGTGGAATCAACTAATCGATATTTATATTCATGTGTTCCCGAAATAATTTCTGAATCTGTATTAGATGTCTGATTATATATTTCGGTTGCAGCCTGATTTTGTCTTGCCATAAATTCATTAAATGCTTTCTGTGCTTCCTCTTGTGGCGGCAATGCTTTTAATGCTTCAGCGTCTTGTGCAGCCCTTGCTTTAACTCTTAAATTCATTTTGTCGTCCATAATTTCAACTGGTACTCTTGACACTCCATCATCATAGTAATAATCGCCATATTTCATTGGTGGTCTTGGTGTCCATTCAGTACCGTCTGCCATTGTATATGGTCTTGCAACCCATACTTCTCCAGTTGACAACACATATGGCTTCAATCCATTTTTTGTTGGCAATTCTTCTTTTACATCTATGACAACCTCTGTATTTTCACTGTGATGAAGTTCAATTGGAACAATTGTTTCAATTACTTTTGGAACCAAATTGAATTCACTTTTCAATTCATATAATATTTCTTCCTTTAGTTCTTTTTTTATTTCAGCCTTTAATTCCTCTTTTAATTGATTTTTAATATTTTCTACTTCAGTTTCATTTGATAATGGAAATAACAACTTAAGAAATTTTAACATTTGCTATACATACGTATAATAGATTATTATTATGTGTTTTACGCAACATACCATATAAAACATCCAACATAAGTATAAGTCAATTTTTATTCAATATTGATGTAAATGTCCATTACAATAGAAGAAGTTTCTGCCTTAAGACAGGGTGATTATGTAATACATGAAAATAGACCATTGAAGATAACAAAACTTTCAAAAAGTAAAACAGGGAAACATGGCAGAGCAAAAGCACATATTACAGCAAGTGACATTTTTAACAACAAAAAACACGTTTTTATAGAATCAACAGGAGACAAAATTGATGTTCCTTGTATTGTTACTAAAAAATACAAAATAATGACATTAGAAGAAACTGATGATATTGACATATATGAAGTTTTTATGGTTGATGAAGATGGAAACACCATAACAGTAAAAATTAGTGACACAGATATGATTGACAAAATTACAAAGAATGACGATTTAGAAGCAACAACTATTAGCTTTGGAGATGAGATTAAAATTGTTAATGTAAGTTAATTTAATATTTATATTTTATATCTATTAAAATATGAATATAGAAGTTCACAAAACATATCATCCAAATGGAAAATTGGCAACTGAATCATCATATGATGAAATAAACAATATATATACATTAAAATGTTATGATGAAAATGGTGATTTTTTTTCAAAATTTGTTAACACAAAAATATCAACAGGTTCACTATTACAAACATATGATGTGAATGGCAATTTAGTATTGCATGGTGAAAGAATCGTTCCATCTCAATTAAATAATTTACGATAAAAAATTGTAAAATATCCCCAGAGGAATTTTATCATTTTTTTATTTATATTTTCGCTTAAAGGCGAAAATATAAATAAAAAAATTGATTTTTAAACAACATACGCCTTTATTTATTATGGTCATAACAAATAATGGATATCATAGAGAAATTAAAAAGTACCTTCAAAGACTACTTTGACAATCCTAAATATGTATATAAATGTATTGGTGATAAATACCTAATTATTTTTTCAAAACTTGACAATACAAAGATATTGTGTAGTCATATTGTTGACGAAAAGTATGCAATGTATTCAGCAAATAAATTATTCGTTGAAAAAATCATAAATATCAATGAAATGACTGAATGTGATGAAGTAAGTGAAACAATAAGTTGGAATCCTGTCAATTACAAATTAAAATATGTTACTGGACAAATAATTAAAAAGTTAGAATGGACTGATGGAACAACCCTTGTACATAATTCTTGGATAGAACATTACAAGAATATAGAACCAGCCTATTTTAACAACTTGCCTATTGCACATCATAACACACATATAAAAGGTTTTAATGGCAAATATTGTAAATGGTACAAGTCTGGACAATTATGGATTGAATGTATGTTTGAGAATGGAAATAGTTTATATTATAAATCATGGCATAATAATGGACAATTGTATGAAGATTGTATTATATATAGAGATACAAATAATTGGAAAAGAATAGAAACAAAATTCTATTCACCTACTGGCAAGTTACATATGTATTGTTGTAATAAAGATGGTGTTTATATAGTTACAACATATTATGACAATGAAAAAGTACAATATATTGAAGAATATCGTGACCAAAAATTAATTAAATACCAAGAATGGGATAAAGAAGGTAACAAGACAAAAGACATAGACAAAACAAAAAATTCATGTAATATAATGTAGAAAAATAAAAAATTGAAAAATCAATAACATACTATTTTATTTATTATTGATTGTGACAAATAATGGATATTGTGGAGAAATTAAAAAGTGATTACAATGATTTTTTTAATAATCCAAAGTACATTTATAAAGTTATAGGTAGCAGATATTTAATAATTTTGTCAAAACTCGAAGACAGTAAAACTGATGAAGACAGAAATGGTATTGTTGATAAAACCTATGCATTGTACTTAGCAAATAAGCTGTTTGTTGAAAAAATTATTGATATGTATAAAATGACTGAGTGTAATGAAGTAACTGATAATGTTTATATATATGAACCAAATAAAATGTTCTATTTGAAATATGTTGCTGGAGAAATAATTAAAAAAATTAAATATCATGAAAAATCAAAAGATGATCCGCGTGTAGATATTGTTTATAATGTATTATTAAACTATCATAAAACTATTGTACCTGCTTATTTTTATTCACTCCATTTAGATGAATTAATTGATGAAGCGCCTTTAAATATTTCTGGTTTGGATGGCACATATGCAAAATGGTATGACAATGGACAAAAAGAATTAGAATACAAATATGTAAAAGGTATTTTTCGCAAAAGAGAAGAATGGAATGAAAAAGGACAAAAAGTCAGTCTTATCATGTATGACATAGTAAGCAAATACATAATTCAAAGATCATATTATGATGATGGAAAACTAAAACAGACAAGTATTTATTCAAATGGCAAAGTAATTCAAAGAGATGATTTTGACGAAGATGGCAATAAAATAAATAAGGGATGTGTTGTTATGTAAAAATAACAACACATTGTAAAATATTCCTAGCAGCAAAGTTATGAATAAATATTGTCTTATTTATTGATTTTTTAAGATTTAGAAAACATAATAGATTTTTAATAGATCTATTAGATCAAACATCAACTAATAATCAAAAAAATATCGATGGAATATTTGAAATTCATATTACAGTTGATCCAGAAGACAACTATGTCAAATTATATAAATTCGTCAAGAAAATGTCAAAAACAACAAACTTAAAAATTGTATATGCAGTGTCACAAGTCAAAAATAATCAGCTTATGATCAGTCATTTTACCAGAAAAAATAATGAGAAGGATGCCATTATTGTTGCAAGAAATATAGAGAAAGAAATGTTGTCATATGGAATTAAAGTTGTAAGAGTGAAAATTGAGTCGCATAATATGACATCTTTGCCATTGACCAAAAAAGATTATGAGGAAACTGAAAAATATTTAGTTGAAAAATATGAAAATGTATGTGGAAAGCCATATTTTGAATTTCATATTAAAATTGGAAATAACACAAAAAATGAAAATTATCTAGAGACATTGGAAAATGAAATTAAACATTATACTAATGTTGCAATCTCATATAACCTATGTTCAGCAAATTGCAAACCACTATTAACAATTCGTGTTTATGATCAAGGATATCAAATGGCACAAAAGTATAAAGATGACATATTAGAAAAATTAAAAGAAGATGGTTATGTGTTTGATGATAAAATTCAAATAGAATTCAGTATTTATGACACAAATCCAAAATTAGATGAGGGATGGCTTTGATATTATTTTATTATTTTTATTTATGTGTGAATATCCAAAATTAGAAGATTTTTATCATTTGTTAAAAGATGATCATTATTATTCAACATATAGTTCATACATTATATGTTGGAAACCCATAAACAAAAATAAAAAGATAACAGACAAATTAAATGATATAATTAATGATATTATAATTTATGAAGATTATGCGACATATGTGTTTGAAGAAATGCAAATAATAAATATTATTGATATTGAAAATTTGTATGCTGAACATTTAACTATTGAAAATGCAATGTTTGATGTATCAAATAAGATAAGTATGGTCAGAAATTATTTTGTATCTATGAAAGAAAAAAATGTAGAATGTTATAAATCTTTTAAGAGGGCTTATTATGAAGCAATGCATAATTCACACCACATGTCACATTTTACTGGTACAATTGTGTTATATCATTTGAATGGCGCAAAATCATTTGACTGTTGTTATGAAAATGGATTGAGAAACGGAGAACAATTTAATTATTCTTATTATGAATTGCCAATTAAATACACATGTTGGAAAAATAATGAACTATTATACACAAATGAATTTTTGCCAAAAACATGAACTAAAATAAAAATTGTAAAAGCACTGTGCGTGTTTTTATCATTTTTATTTTTTGCTTATTTCCTGTTGAAATAAGTAAAAAATAAAAATTGAAACATAAATTCTAAATTTATATCATTCATATAGTCTATTATACTTTCGTTACAATGGAACATATCGAACCACGCTTTACATTAGACAATAGTGAAGATGAATCATGCTATAGCGATACAGATGAAATTTGTGACAATGATGAAGTGGATTCCATTGTGGAAGAGCTGAGGGATGATGGAGGTGTTGAAGAGAAAAAAAATGATGATGGATATGTAGATGATGATACATATGTTGCAGAACCAATAAGTTATTATGAAGATCATATTAAAAATATGAGAGACGCAACTCTTGAACAAATAAATAATCAACATACAAACATTGTAAATTTTGATACACTGCGCAATAAATGTCTTTCATTAGAGGAATTCAGAGAGTTGTTTAAAGATTATAAAGATTGTTATTATGCAGTTGATACATATGGGACATCAGTTGTCATTATCAAAAGTGATAATAGCGAACAATTTATACAAAATAGTATGGAATCAAATCCTGAATATTGCAGATATTATATGAAGAGTGGTGAAATTGTCGATGTTATTTCAATGAATTCATATGAAAAAAAAACAGATACTGTATTGAATTACAAAAAATGTAAAATTGGTGATATTGTTGAGTTGCCAGAAGTATATAGAAATATGGATGTATATTATGCAGATTATATTATGAGTTCTCCATTTAGACATCAGTACACTGGAAAAGTTCGTGAATACGACTTTAATGGAATTTTGTGGAAGGAATATAGCTATAAGGATGGCGAATTACATGGTGATTATAATATTTATGATGTCGATGGCAAAATTACAGAAATTGTTACATATGTTGACGGACAGCTTGATTCTAGTTTTCCCATACAAGAACAAACAAAAATTTATGAGAATGACAACAAAAAAGAAATTGTTGATTTTCATAAATTGCCAACATTTGACAAAGTAAAAGAAAGATTGAAGAAATATACGGGCGATCCATTTATATACTTTATTAATATATCAAATCACATTTTTGTTTTAAATGATATTGGTGATTCGCGCACACCCATGAAATATTCAGGTATGAAACATGATGAAAATATGTGTATGTATATTTTAAATTTTGCAAGAATTGATGAAATTATTAATATTAATGATCTTGATGAAAAAGTTCAAATGGTTATGGCTAAATCACTAGACATATATAATAAAGATAACAATACTGTCACATATAGAATTGGATGCGGGGAATCTAATATAAAAGCATGGAAATCACTCGAACCAGTATTCTATAATTGTTTAAAGTCATCAAAATATTTCAAATACTATTTTGGTGAATTTTATTCATATCATGACAATGGAATTGTTCATGAAGTACAAATTTTAAATAATGGGCTGATTGAAGGCGAAGTTTTAACATATAATAAAAATGGAGATCCATATAGAATTTCAATGTACAAAAATGGTATTGCTACACAAATCGAAAAGCTTTATTAACAAAAGTTTGTTTATATTAAAAATATCATGTCTTATTCTATATTGATGTTAGACTTAATAAAAGAAAAATATAGAGATTTTATAAGCAATCCTATATGCGTTTATAAATCTTGTGGAGACTATATTGTGATTTTAGAAAAGATAAACACAACAGATGACATTATAGGAACAAAAACAAATGAAGAAAGAACAAATGTAAGTGATGCACGCTATGCATGTTTTAGAGCTGATAAATTAAAAGTTGTTTTGATAATAAGCAAATATGAGCCAAGTAAAACAATTGACAAAATAACAAATGACATATATACAGAAAAAAAAATAGAATATGTAGTTGGAGAAGAAGTGGTTGCTGATAGTTTTGATAATGATTTAAACAAAGTAGTTACTCATGGCATACATTATTATAAATCTATTGAACCAGCTTATTATTTAAGACTTGTTTCAGATAAGTACGTCGAATGGTATGATAATGGTTCTAAAAGAGTGGAATATATATTAGAAAAGGGAAGAATACATGGTAATTTATGTGATTGGATTGTTAAGAATGATAAAGCTGTTGAATTCCCAATGGTTGAAAATGGGACATATGGTCGTGTGCTTTATTGGTACAATAATGGTATTAGAAAAAAGGAAGAAAATTATGCTGATGGCAAATTAGAGGGGAATATCGTTTCATATCATCCAAATGGTAAAATGAAAAAATATAATTTATATGCATGTGGATTGATGCATGGAATGGCTGTGGAGTGGTATCCGAACGGCAACAAAAAATTGTCATCAATTTATTATAAAAATGAATTAGTGGATGTATATGAAGAATTTTATATGAATAACAATACAAAAGTAAGAGGCAATTATATAAATGGAAAAAAATCGGGAATTTGGACTGAATATTATTATAATGGTAATAAAAAGACAGAATGTAATTATAATTTAGATAAAAAAGATGGTAAATATATTGAATATCATGAAAATGAAAGAACAAAAGTGTTTGGTTATTATGACATGGGTGAAAAAGTTGGAAAATGGCACGAGTATTATCCAACGGGAATAAAGATAAAAGATGAAATATATAAACATGGAAAGTTGCATGGTGAATTTATTAATTATTATGGAACAGGGAAGAAAAAGGAAAAGGGAAAATATGTTGACGGACATAAATATGGAAAATATTTTATGTGGCATGAAAATGGAATGATGAAAATAAAAGGAAGATATAAAAATGATAATGAAGCAGGCAAATGGATTTTCTGGTATCCAAATGGCAATATTGAACAAAAAGGAAGATATAAAAATGGAAGAAGAGTTGGCAAATGGGTAATGTGGCATATTACTGATGGCGGTTTTTTTAATAAAATGTATTATAGAATATACTGTTTACTTCATAAATCGCAGCAATCAATTTAAGAGAATAGAACAATACTTAATATATGAGTGAATCAACTAGCTTTTATAATCCATTGAGTGATATTAAAAAAGAGTATTCAGCCTATTTTCCCAGAAGAAGTGTATTCAACAAATTATTAAATGTTCCACCAAAATACATTTATAAATTGCATAACAGAAGATGGTTAGTGATAATGCAATTATGTCCAGACAGTGTTGTTTATAAAGGTAAACAAACTGGTAAATTAAAAAATACAAACAAGGTTGTGACAATAAAGATTATTGATAAGTACAATTATAAAAAAGAAATAAATGAAATTACATTGGAAGAGTATACTAGAGATTCAAATAAACAAGAAGATATTATTAAATTAAATTATAGAATTAATGCATATACAACTATAAATAATCATACATTTTATACTTCTGAAATGGCTAAAGACTATGGTTTATATTATTTTGAATCATTGGAAGATGCATTTGCAAATAATGTTAGAGAAGTCACAAGTTTGACACAAACTATGACTGAAAAAACTGCAACATTAAAAGAAAATATCAATAACAAAATAAAAAACACAGCATATACCCTTCGAAAAGGCGCTGATAATGTTGTGTCATTTTTTTCATCATAATATTTTGTTTATATTAAATATATGTCGTTTAATATGAATAGTTTTGATGATACAAATATATCAATTATAAAGAGTGCATATGAACAATACATGAATAATAAAAACACAAGGGACAAATTATTGTGTAAACCAAAAAGAATTAAGTATGTATATAAATCAAGCCCAGAATATGTAATTATATTAGAAAAGTTAAGTGATACAATTGATAATGAATCAAGTAAAAAAGCAAAGATTGTCAATTCAAAATCATCTGAGATGTACAGAATCGATGATTTAAATAGTGAAGTGTTATTTGACGAAAAATTTGCTGAATTTAAGGCAAACAAATTGAAAGTAATAAAAATAATAAATAAAATGATTCCAACTAATACTGTAGACAGATTAATTATCAATGATGATGTTGATGAAAACAGTTATTTTAAGAGAAGAAATATTGAATTAGTTGTTGATAATATTGTAGAAATAATGACAGACAATGTCAATAAAAATGGTATAAGGTATTATAAGTCAATAGAGAGGGCATTTTACGATGAATTAAAAATCTTTTATCAGATTGCAAAATTTAATCCTTTGACAAGAAGCCATTTTTATTACAATGGAAAATATATAGAATGGTTTCCAAATGGCAGAAAGAAATACGAATGTTATTATAAAAATGGAAAGTTGGATGGCCAAATTATACAATGGAATAAAGGAGGAAAGATAATATCCAAATCTGATTTTGTCAATGGCAAAAAAGTGGATGTTTAAAAAAATATGAATAATATATTATATACAATGGCAATGGCTTATGGCAGTTTTGCGCGTCCTGAAAACGAGGTACCATATACTGAATATATAACAAGTTTTGATAGAAGTACAATCGGGTTATTTAATTTTGATGTAAACAACAAAAAAGATTTTGTTGATTTTGTCATTTCAAAATCATTCCCAGATTTTGAAAGAGTAATTAAGAAGGGATTTGTCAACCATCCAAATTATTATGATACTTTAGAAAAACAATATCCGCACTGCTTATTTGTATATAAATTGGCAAGAGATATTGCAGACCTATATAATACAAATTTTAAATCGCCTATAAATTACGACATGATTTTAAAAGATCTAGAAAATGGAAACATTATTATGAATCCCTACACTGAGATAGATTCTGGATCTGGAAAAAAACAAAGTGTAAAAAGCGTATATACTGAAAATATTAATTATCTAAAATACCATAGTCCGGTAACAATTGATGATGAATTAAAACTGAAACTGCTGGGGGTTTTTTTAAATAATCTCAACAATCACCATTTGGCACATATTGGTGGAACTGATAATGTTAGTAAAAAACCGACATTGTACAAGGATTATTCGAACATAAAAACTGGAACCAGCATCTACATGCCTGCAGATGTAATACTTCCTATATTTATTGATAATAAAATAAACGCGTTAAAAAGCAGTGATGTAGATAATAACTTAATAGCTTTGTATATAATAAGTATGTTATATTTCATGTGGGATAATCCCAATTATATTGTTTCTGGCACATCTTCTCAACAAGATAATATATTAAAAACTAAACCTCCAGGAGCTATGATGATAAGACTTTCAACTACGCCGGGGAATTATATAACACTCACTTTCGTTAAGGACTATAAGGCTTCGAAATGGAAACTACAATTAAATCCCAAAACAAGATTGATACAGGTGGGCGATGACACCAATGCAATATTTTCTAACATTGCATCTATATGTGAAGTCCACAGGGAATTGTTTTCATATAGTGAAAATCCAGATGTACGAACAGAAAGACCTGTAGGCACCCAGAATCAGGAGTCATATGGCAGCTTTTCACCTCTTACTACGACTCGTATTGTTGCTTCAAGTGTTCCCACTGTTGATTCCACTACTGGTTTTACAAATACAGTATATGTTTTTGATTTTGATTGTACATTGACTATAAAACATTTCTATTACTTCGTATCAGATTATGATATTTTTAAAAATGCATATTCTATAACTTCAACAAACACTATTTACGATAAAATTCGGGATTATTATTTAAAAGATACTATTGCTGATGAGACAGATAAAGAAACGTATATTACCCCATTTATTAATCTTTTTTTCGATGGTCAAGAAAGACTCAACAAAATAAAAAAAATGTTTGAAAGAATAGGAAAAGAAAATTTGTATATTGCGACAAGAGGGATAAAATCAAATGTGGTAAAAATATTACGATTAATTGATGTAGGTGATTTGATTCACGAAGATCATATAAACCCACTGATCAATGGAAAAGAGGTTGATAAAGATATTTTATTAGAGGATTTATTCAAAACCAAAAACATATTTTATGCAGATGATAATCACGAAGAACATATTAAATTTATTAATAAGAATAACCCAACAATTGTACGTGAAACAGAAAATACTACAGTTTATAGAGGAAGAAACGGGAACACGTACACTTTTTATAAATCTTTAATGAAGGAAGGAGGCGGTATTTCTGAAGATATGTTGGATCGTATTGCAAAAGATGAATTTGTTATTTTGGACGAAGAACAACAACGCGGTGGCTCAATTGCCAGAGAAAAAGACTATTATGCACTTTACATGAAATATAAACACAAATATCTTGAAGCAAAAAAACTTCTTAATATATAATTAATCATTTTATGCTTATTTTTAGTATAAAATGACTTAAAGACATTTTGTTCAAAGTTATTTATCTGGAATGGACAGAGAAATGAATTTCAAAGCGATTTTCACAAGCTCGAATACCAGAAACGACGAACACGAAGCGCAGCAAAAATTCAAGAAAGATGAGTATTTCAAAACTCTTTATTTGTTACTTGACACAGGTATTGAAATGACAACCACAAGTTTAGGCAAAATTTTAGCATGCACACTACAATTGAATGACAGAGTCAATGCATTAAAATTATTAACATATGGAGTTTACAAATTGCCAGAAGTATTGAAAGCATGTCAGATTTTAGACAGCAGAAGAAGATTAAAACAGCTTAATGCAAGATTAGAGAGATTTGAAAAGCAAAATGCACAAAAAAGTAAAGTTGGGATTATAAAGTCACAAATAAATGTAAATCAAGAATTGAATGAGGGTGTTCAATGGAGTTTGACAAAATCGAAAATAAATATGATTGTGACAAATTGGGTTAAAAAAATACCAGCAGATAAATTAGAATTTTATGCATTGTCATACGGCATGACATATTGGAAACAGCTTATTGATTTACTCCATACAAAACCATCTGATTTTTCTCTTGACTGGTTCCAAGATTTCGTTTTTGGAAAGCCAGCCCCAGAATCATCAATTGTATATGCAATGAAATCTTTGACACAAACAAATTACAAAGAATATATATACAAATATGCACCAGATTATTCGTTCTTAAGAACAATTCCATTTATTAAACTTGATGATGAAATGAAAATAGTTGTGGCAAGTTATACACCGGTTGAACGTGTGATATGGTACCTTGAAGAATTTCAATGTGAAAATGTGTTTAAATCATTGACATCATGCTTTAGAAATCCAGAAACAATTAAAAATATTTCGTATGGTGTTTTAATGTCAAAAATATTCTATTTGAAAGGGTTAAATTCATATGCCGCAACAGAATTATGCAATGAAATGATAAAATATGCACAAATAAAATTAGAATCATATGAAGTGACATTAGAACAGCCAATTGTGGTTTTAGGTGATGGTTCTGGATCAATGGAAGTTGCAATTAAGACAAGCGGTATTATAATGTCAGTATTGACTGCACTTTGTAAATGTGATTTAAGAATTTTTAGAGATAATGATGAATTTATTAAAACACCACCAAAAACAGTTAATGATGTCATATTATTTAGCAAAGCATGTAAAGCATGTGGTTCAACATCACCAGCAGCTTCATTGTTTCCATATTTATTAAATAAACAGGTCGTAAAAACATTTATCATTGTGACAGATGAAGAAGAAAATACAAATTGCAATGGAATGGACTTTATCGGAATCTTTAAAAAATACACAAAGGAGGTATATGCTGCAAATTTAATATTTGTGTCATTCTTGGAAAAAGGTGTTAAAGGACAAATGTATACAAAATTCCAAACACAAATGCCTGATTATATGGAAAAAGTAAAACAAATTATTTTTGGAAGAAGAGATCCAGATTTATCAAAATTAGATGATTTAATTGCGAATATTGTTGCATAATATTAGTTATATATAAGAAATTTAATTAAAAACACTTAAGAAAATATTAATATTGTTTATCATGGAGAATTTATTTATCCTATTAGATGACAGGTCGTCCTAAGCGGCGAGATGGAGCGAGCTTCCAAATCTTTTGGTTCAATGGTGCAGCGTATGCCCAAGATACTGGTGCAATCGCACTGGACATATACATTGCCCCCTGTCATTTATATCTAATAGGATAACACTCCTGTTTGTTTATGGAAAACCCACACGTAGTTATTACACAACTAAATGCGTTGATGAATAGCGATAAAGATACTCGTGGACCCCTATCGAGACATGCTATTCTCATTTTCCATAATAGTCGACAAACAAGATTGTATAATTTATATATTCGTCAGCATGACAATATTTTTATGTTTGTTTATTATATAGTGATGATGCTAAAAGAAATTGTCAATTTGTGTTCTGATTTTATCAAAGATAAAACATATGTATACAAACCAATTAGAGACTCAATAGTCATTTTAAAGAAAATAGATAAAACAAAAGAGGAATTAAATGAAAACATAGTTGACATAGACTATGCTTTAATAAAGGGAAATACTTTTGTGGTTTCGAAGATCATCAATAAATACGATCCAAAACAGGAAATAGAACAACTAACAAATCCTGCAGATGGAACAATATATATTGTTGATAATGAAGTTATGAATGTTACTGGACTTTATTATTTTCACTCAATCGAAAGAGCATATTACTATCATACAAAACAGAGGGATATTGATACTGGAACATATATTGAATGGTATGAAAATGGAGCAAAGAAGAAACAATGTTATCACCTATGTGGAAAATTAGAAGGATTATATATGGAATGGTATGAAAATCAAAATATAAAAAATCAAACAACATATACAAATGGCAATATTTATTCAGCAACGGGATATTATAAAAATGGGTCAATAAGATATGAATATACAAACATGTTAGACAAAAATGAAATATGTATGCAGCCCGCACAATTTAAATTATATTATGAAAATGGTGATATTGCAAATGAATATAATAAAAATGATAAAATTGTGATTTCTTACTTCAAAAAAGAAATAGAACAAAAAGCAGAAGTGATTGAATTTGATGAATACAAAACTTTTTCATATAATATTGATGTCAATGATATCAATCTTCCCTATCCCAGAATTTGCAACGTGACACGATATATGTATCCAAATGAAATTTATTGTTACAAACTAGTAAATGGGGCAAAGAATGGTGAATATAAATTTCTGATTGACAATCATTTGATTGAGGCAGGTGTGTATTCAAATGACAAAAAATCAGGCAAATGGGTTTGTTTTAATAAAACAAATAATAGAAAAGAGTATGAAGGCAACTATTATGAGGGAGAAAAAAGTGGATTATGGAAATACTGGGACGATAATGGGAATTGCAAAACAGAATATTATTTTTTAAATGAATTAAGAGAGATATTTGGATTGTAAAATCGCTATTCGCGATTTTATCATTTTTTAATTTCTTAATTTAGCTTTCGCTAAATCAAGAAATTAAAAATTGTAAAATATCCCTAGTGAGAATTTCATCATTTTTTTATTTATTAATTTAGCATCAGCTAAATTAATAAATAAAAAAATTGATATTAAAAATTTCTACATATTACCCTGTTTATCTTTTAAAAAAACGATAAGATGGATCATAACAAGTACTATTCATACTTTTTAGTTGGACTATATTACCTAATTGGACTAGGGTTTATATCATTTCATATTTTTTTCGCTAATATTCAAAATCATTTTGAGGTATATGAATGCTGTAAAACAGCGAACGATTTCATAGTTTTATTAAATATTATGTTTACTGTATTATGGAGTCCAACAATTGCGTTTTTGTTTTGTCATTTGTTTCTGAAAAAAAGACTTAAAACACGCAGACCGATATTTTATTACCATTTGTTCACATGTTCATTATTAGTAATGATCTATTTGTTAAATTCAAGAGGTTGTGGTATTGTGTTTGATCTGGATTGGTTTGATTTTTTGACATATGAAAAATTTATTCTTGTTTTTTACATGGCAAATCAAATTGTATTATTTGGATTATTGGAATTTGATACAAATGGATTGCTAAATAAATACATATTTGATGTTCAAAATCAACAAACTGAATTTGCATTACCACTGTTATTCAATGATCCATAAATAAAAATTGAAAAAGATGAACTATGAAATACATAATTATATGTATTATAAACTTTATTATTCAAAATGGAACAATCTAGAGGCAATCGTTTTTTAAACAGTATAAATAAATATGGATGTGGTCTATTTATTGCGATTGGATATATTGTATTGGATTTAGCAATATGCATATGTTTTATTTTATCAGTCATTTTATATGCGACAGATGCAAGTGAATGTTCTACAAGTCCATTTTTCGGTATGTCAATATTTAATTTGGCAACCACTGCGCATACATTAATTTTATATTATCATTATATTAACTTTCCAAAACAAACAATAATGAGTATCGTAACTTATTTTTCGAAAATCTTTTACCATTCACTTATGATAATGGTCTATTATAAACACTTTAGTAATTGCAATGTAAATACAACTATGAGTCATTTTAATATAGATGCTTTCATGGCGTTCGTCGTAGTTGTTCATTTTTTCACGATATTGTTGTCATTTGTAATGACTTATCATGAAACATTAGATATGCATATATACAAATTGTTTGATGAAATTAAGAACATTTTATATCCAAGAACACATCGAGAAGAACAGATATACAATCAAATATAAAATTTTATCATTTTGTTTAAGAAGAACTGAACAACAAATAAAAAAATTGCGGAATATTATCATTTTGTTTAAGAAGAACTGAACAACAAATAAAAAAATTGTAAAATCGCTATTCGCGATTTTATCATTTTTTTATTTCTCAATTTAGCTTTCACTAAATCAAGAAATAAAAAAATTGAAAATAATACATTATCATACAGTTGGTATAAACATAATAAAATCAAAAATGTCTTATAAGAGAACCATTGCTTTTATAAAGTTCTTTGCATATTTAATTGTCACATTCATATTTCCTGTTGTTGTTGCAAGTACATATTTCAATATCATAAAAGACATTGAATTCAAGAATGACTGCCATAATTCAACAGTTTCTGCAAAGACTATATATTTAGCAATTATGTATTCACTATGCATAAATATATTGTTTATGCCAGTATTTGTAATAATTATTTTTTTGGAAAAAAGAGAATCACAATGTGCAAAATTTTTTTCAGGATTATATTTTTTCCCAATCATAATACAATTTTGTTTTACAATTCATGCATTGACAACCGTCAATTGTGAATATACAATTGAAGACTTAAATAAAATGTTGTTGATACGAATTATATTGTCTTTCATCACGTCAGTGACTTCATTTTTATCACATATGTTATACTCACTTGGTTGCTATGACAAATGGCATTATGATATGCTACATTTTAATAGTGCCGAAGCAAATGAATTTGTATATGGAATGTTTGAAAGCGATATCGAAAATAATAATGATGAATATTTACGCTAATGTTCTTTCTGCTTTTTCTAATTTATTTATTTCATTTATGGTATGTATAAACATCATTAGAGTAATAAAAAATGTAATTATGTGTAAAAAGTTATGAATCAAATCAAATTCATCGCCAAATGAAAATAAAATTGATCCAATAAGATATATATCAAAAAATAATATTAGAGAGTATCCATAATTTTTGACATGAGAATTAAAAATTGAAAAGAATGATATTAATACATTTAACACTATTGCTACAAAATTAACAAATTGTGCCATTAATAATATATATGATTGATTGTATGACATAAATTTATTGGTAAACATGGAATATAATAATGTAAATAATAGCATACATACATGAATAAATGTATATTTCTTATTCAATGCCATTTTAACGTATTCTGCGCGCGTAATCATTTTGACATGTGTGATTTAATATTAAATAGACATCTTATTATTTATGTTTTTCAAATTTTTTAATTGCCATATTAGACAATAATGAAAATTTGAAACGCCAATAAATAAAAAAATTGAAATTAATACTGAATATTATATAAGAATTTAATAATATTCAAATCTATGGAATATTCAGCCAATCAGCAAACCAATGAAGCCCCTTTAGAAGAACAAGTAGAAATGGATAAAGAAGTTCTTAATGACTTTTTATCATCCGCAGACAAAGTATATAATGAGTGTGTTGAATTAGAAAAAAATGTTGCATTGGATAATATGATCAAACAAAATTTTGAAATTTTCGAAAATACATATACAAAACCAAATGACAATTCACAAGTAGAGTCAACAGTAGAGTCAACAGTAGAGTCAACAGTAGAGTCAACAGTAGAGTCAACAAAATATCCTTATAAAAAAACAGATCATATGCTTGAAATGCTAAGGAAAAGGCAATCAGAAGAAACAACAGAAGAAACAAAAAACTCGGTAGATCCTAAAATGAATTATTTTTCAGATTCTGTGTCATTAATCGGCGTATTGAATCATTTAGAAGAACCAAAAGTAGAACCCGTTGAAGAACCAAAAGTAGAACCTGTTGAAGAATCAAAAGTAGAAACAGTTGAAGAATCAAAAGTAGAAACAGTTGAAGAATCAAAAGTAGAACCAGTTGAAGAATCAAAAGTAGAACCAGTTGAAGAATCAAAAGTAGAAACAGTTGAAGAATCAAAAGTAGAAACAGTTGAAGAATCAAAAGTAGAAACAGTTGAAGAACCACAACAGGAAGAAGAAAAATTATACGAATACATATGTATATATAAGACATATCCTTTTTCAAAAAGAGAATACATGAAAAAATCAGATTTTTTAACAAAATCACTAAAGACAATTGTAAAAATTATTGAACCAGATTATGTAAGAGGAGAGGTTGTAAAATTTGTAATATTGGAATGTACTGATAAAGGATATGGACAAAAATTCGGATACAGTTATCAATTGGAACACTTTGATTCATCAAATTCAAATCATTATGATATCATCTTAAAAGATTTGTCAAATGATGAAACAGAACAATTTTGCAGATTGTACAACACATTGACTGTAAAAACTGTGCAAGTCCCCGCAAAAAAGAAAAGAGTATATTATTGTGCTCCATATTACGACTTTATTACTACTTCTGATAAATATTCTGATACCGCAACAAGCAAACTTATAAATACTCTTATTGGAACAAAAAGATATGAAATTGTAAATATAAATAAGTCGTCTGCTGTTAGCAAAAGTAATTTATCGGATCTAGAGAATGTAGATGTTGTTGTTTTAGATATATCATGTCTCTTAAAAAATTCAACTAAGAGAGACCCTATCGAATTAGGATTTGATCCGTCAGTCATGATTAGACTTGGATATATATATGCAAAAAATATTCCATGTGTAGTTATTTGTGATAGAAGAATTACACCCCATCAATTGCCATTTGATATTAATGTTAATTACTATGATGTATACAAACCTATTGATGCTAGTGGACAACCTATGACCGGTGATATTACAGTCAATAGCAATTTAGTTGAATTGGTCAACAAACTTGTTTATTTATAAAGCATTTATTTATTTTTCAATTTGTTTTTCGCCAAATCAAGAAATAAAAAAATTGTAAAATATCCCTAGCGGGAATTTTATCATTTTTATTTTAATTTTATGTCTTAGACATAAAATTAAAATAAAAAATTGAAAAATCATACCAACTGAAAAACCCATTGGAAAAGACATATATTACACATTGCTAAAGCATCTAATTGCCTAAGTGATACTTCCCGTTCTTCGGCGTTTCCGAATTGCTCCCCATCTCTCTAAAATGGCTTCTGCCGTTCCTAAGGTTTCTTCTGTTGAGGTTGTTGATGACTACATTTTCGTTTGCCAAGGTGCGATGGATAGGGAAGTCCCTGCGAACGTTCTCTTCACAGAGAATGATACCAAGGCTATGAGAAGCATCTTAAGTAACGGCATATTATCGCGACGCGTCTACGGGGAACTATTTTCCCTTTTGGACACCATCAAGAGAAAAAGCGTAATTTCTCTGCGAGCCATCATTGGCTTGTTTAGAAAAGACGATTTTTGCCATGACTTTTGGGGCATCAGAAAGCTTTTTGCAGAGATTCTTGGCGAAAGCCAAGGAACCCCTTTGACCAAGGAAGAGATCCAAGCAGCTGTCGACATGTCGATTTGCAAGGCCTTTGGAGAAGACAAAATGCCATCACTCTACACTTTGCTGTCGCGCACGATTAAGCGTCGTGTATGATATCAGTTTGTAGAACCAAACAACAACAAACAAACAAAATAAAAAACAAAAAAACAGAAAAACCTTTTAGTATATCAGTATACTAAAAAGTTTTTCTGATGTCATTGCAGAATTTTATTTAAAAGAAACTACAATAAAAAATTTGTGGAATACGAGAATTTTATCATTTTTTTATTTATAATTTGGTCTTTAGACCAAATTATAAATAAAAAAATTGAAATTTAAAACCCAAAGTAATAATATCTTTACTAATGATATATTAATATGCATTTTACTTCGAATGTATATAATGGGATTTTTCTCAAAAACAATAAATACGACAATTGTGTTTACATGGTTGTTGACGATTATATGTTTGTCTTAAAAAACCTAGACAAGGTAAAAGAGAGTGATAAATACATATGCAATAACGTAATGATTGTTGATATAGTTGATAAATATGATCCATATATCCAATATGAAACAGTAATCTTGAATGACACCTACAACATTGGCGATGCTATTTGTGATTATGATACAGGTATTGAGTGTTTCAAAATGCCAATACGTGCATATTTTGAAGGCCTTGACACATCCAATTACACAGGCTATTATTATAACTGGCATGACAATGGAAATCTAAAGCTAAGAGGCCATTTTAATAATGGTTTTCGATATGGACAATGGGATTTTTATCATGAGAATGGTGAACTGAACTACAGCCAAATTTATTAGATTAAAAATTGTAAAAATCCTGTGCGGATTTTTATCATTTTTTTCAAGAGGAACTGAACATATTAAAAATTGTAAAAACACGACAAAGCATGTTTTTATCATTTTGTTTAAGAGGAACTGAACAATATTAAAAATTGTAAAAACATGGCAAGCATGTTTTTATCATTTTGTTTAAGAGGAACTGAACAATATTAAAAATTGTAAAAATCCTATGCGGATTTTTATCATTTTTTTATTTGTAATTCGGTCTAAAGACCGAATTATAAATAAAAAAATTGAACCTTAAAATATCTAAATAACTCTATATATTAAATATTATTTCAAATACTACTGTTGTCGTGTTTTTACCTTCGACAAAATGGACGTATATGCTTCAGTTAACTTTTTATGGATTGTTGTGATGGAGCCAACATTTGATTGTCTTAATGATGAAAATAGAACAGACATATATTCGCCATCACATGCAAAATACAGAGGTACAAAATTTATGGTAAAGAAAATAATGCATAAAATAGATAATACTGTTATTAGAAGTATGCGCGACAATGAAACAGGAAATACTTTTACAGTAGGAGAAGTTGTCATAAACAACATAAATCCAATTATCTATTATAAATCAGTTTCTGTTGCATATTGTGTTGGTCTTGGAAGAAGAGAAGCGCGTTATACTGGTCAAATAAATTCATGGAGAGACAATGGAGAACCCTATGCAGAATTTCAACTTGTAAAAGGAACTATTGAAGGAATATGCAGATATTATATTGATGATACTGTTTGTTCTGAAGTCGAATTTAAAAATGGCATGGCTGATGGATTTTGCATTCAGAAATACAAGACAGGAGAAACTTGCAGTACTGGTTATTTTATGAAGGGTGAAAAATTTGGAGATTGGAATACATATGATAAAAAAGGAAATGTAGTAAAAATAGAAAAATATCATGATGGTCATATTATAAACACACTTGTTTGTGTAAATTTGTAATTTTGTTTATTCGTATTTTAGTGCCTAATAAAAAAATTGAAATTTAGATCTTTTGCCCTATATATACTATAAATATATTATATAACAAATAAGAATGGATGAGTTTATTGAGAAATACAAAAATGACGATTTTGAAAATCCAAAATATTTCTTTGTTATTTACTACTATATGGCTATTGTATTAGAAAAAACAGACAATACAATAATTAATTTTCCAGAGATACATGACAAATCACATATGGCAGTACATGCAGAGAAATTAAAAGTTTGTGATATTTGTGACGAAAATTTTAAACAAACAACACATTATCTGTATGAAATTGGAAACATCGTTGATATTGATAATGCAACAATTAATATTAATGATTTAATCATTGTTATGAATAATAATAAAAATTGTATTAATGAGATGAACTTTTATTATCGTTCTGGACGTTTATATACACAATATTACTTATATAAAAATTTTAAAGTGAATGTAGAAAATGAATATTATCAGAATGGCAATATAAAATCAAAAAGAGAGTTTCCTCCAATTGATCACATAGATGAAAATTATAGAGATTATGAATTGTCAAAAGAAATTATTCGAAGAAATCCATGGTTTGACATTCATGAAAATGTTTTTGCACCTGACACAACACAAAGTTCTTATAGACAAACCACATATCATGAAAATGGCAAAATAAAATCCAAAAGTATTGTAATTAATGGAGATTTAGATGGCATATATGAAGAGTGGTATGATAATGAACAACTTTATAAAAAAGCAAACTACAAATCTGGAAAGTTAATTGGTGATTATATAGAGTATCATAGAAATGGCAAAGTGAAAATAACAGAAAAATTTGACAATGGCCTGAATATTGATGTAACTAATATATATTATGATGATGGAAAGCCACTTAGCACACAGATCTATTCATCTAGAGGGTTCATTGCTAAGTATGAAGCATGGCATCGAAATGGCCAGTTAGCTGAAAAAACAACATATACAACTAAAAAAAGATTTGATTCAGTTAAATATAATGTATTGGGTCTATTAACATATAAATTGGATAAAGAACATGAAGTAAAATTGACAGAAGATGGAAAAAATAAACTGTATGAAATATGGTTTGATGAAAAAACAAATTATGATGAAATATTACGCGAAGTTGAATATCATGATAATGGCAATGTTAGACAAGAAGTGATATATGTCAATAATGAAAATAATAATAAATTATTCAAGGGTTATGAAAATCATCTTTTGCGTAAAAATAAATATATACAAGACATTATTAAAAAAGTATATTATTCAGACAAAACACTAAAGTCAGAAGTGACTTATGATGGCAGAAAAGATGAGGGAATAATGAAAATATATGATGAAAAGGGGACATTGCAATGTGAGGGAAAAATAGAATCTACGTGTTTTTTCGATATTATAAAATTTGGCGAATGGAAGGTTTATAAAGATGGTAAATTATATCAAAAAGGAAATGTAAAGGATCGTAAAAAAGTGGGTTTATGGGAAGCAACTAGTAGCATTCAAATTTGATATTTCTTTATAATTTATAATTTATTCTTATTGTATTTCCTTAATCCATTCATTTTTGCTACATATACATTCATTATTGCCATCATATCTTTCACTATTTCTTCTTCTGGTTCTATTTTGTCTTTTTCATTTAATACCACTATTTTTCCATTTGAATATTTCTCTATCAGATCTTCTATTAATTCGAAACCAAATCTTGTCAACCTGTCTCTATATGCAACTATAAGTTCTTTAAGATTTCCTTCTATTGCCAATTCTATTATTTTTCTTATTCCTCTTTTGTTTAAATTCAAACCAGAACCTATATCTTCTATTATTTTGTAATTTGGATATTTTTCCATCATCATTTTCTTTTGTCTAATTAAATCATCTTTTTGATTTGCCGTTGACACTCTTACATAGCATATTTTTAATTTCTTTTCCTTGTTTAAATTTTCTAGATTTTTACAAACATTTTTTTCGCATTCCTTTTGTTCCAAAAATTTTTGAACATTATATAATCTTTTTCCTCCGGGAGTTCTTATTGTCTCTATTAGACCCTTTTCTTCCCATGTGTAAAGGGTTCTTTGGTGAACACCTAATATTGTACTTGCTTGTTTACCACCTACATACTTTTTATTATTCATATATACTTATTTTTTATACTTTACAATTCTTTATATAACTTATTTAAAGAAATAACAATTACTCATATTATGAAAAAAAATAAAAGAATTAGAGACAAAATGAAAAACAATAAAAAGAAAAATTTTCAGAAGTATATTGATGGTATGAAAAATAATATTTTGCAGCATAATAATGACATTTGGATTCCCGATAATAATATCCAATTTTCCAATTATGATTCAAATTCTTGGTTCAATATTTTTCGATACGAAAATAAAAATATCAACTCTATTAAAACTATTCAAAGAGTCGAACTTGAAGAGGATGAACATTTATTTAGAGGCAAAAAATATACTGTCAAATTTACTGCAGAACAAAGAAGAAGACTTGATATTTGGTTTGATGCACATGCATCTATGTATAATTTTGCATTGGAAGTCATTAAAAGACAAGGAAAATATAATAAAAAAGTTTACAGTTGGAAATATCTCAGAGATAAATGTCTAAAAAACAGAAAATTGAGAGTCAAAAATTTTTGTAATATTAAAGGGGAAAAGGTCGATAGTCATGTTTTGGATCAAGCAATTAAATTGGCATGTAAAAACTATAAGACTTGTTTAACACTAATTAGAAATAAACATATAAAACATTTTAGGATCAGAAGAATGAGAAAAAATAGAGCATCTAAAATAATGATGTTTGAAAAAAAAGACATTGATAAAAATGTAATGAAAATTGGCAAGATTGGTAAGTTTGAAGCTTTCTACAAAAGTAATAATAAAGTATCAAAAGTCGTTTTTACACCACAATCTGACTTCACATTACATTACAGTAAAAAGACAGATGAATATACAATTTTAACTGGAAAAGAAATAGAACAAGAAAAATCAGTTAAAAGAAAAGAGTTTATAAGTTTAGATCCTGGAATCAGAAAATTTATGACGGGAATAACAAAAAACGAAGCGTACAAATTTGGAATGAATGTTGCAAACAAAATAAGAATGTTTCAAAAGATTATAAACGACAGAAATAACAACAAAAATATACCAAAGAAAATAA
>Ga0214923_10002259_pt1 | contig 25908 bp, 20 predicted proteins | sample LL1510_MetaG_FD_177993 | JGI IMG/M metagenome (GOLD analysis project Ga0214923, IMG submission 177993) | Freshwater microbial communities from Lake Lanier, Atlanta, Georgia, United States - LL-1510 | ecosystem: Environmental > Aquatic > Freshwater > Lake | place: USA: Georgia | collected...
GTACTTTCATTCCAAGGCATAGAGTGGTCCCTCCTATGCCAAAAACTGTAAAGTATGTGTCCGGTATAAAGTGTTAACGATGTGTCGGGTTGTACACCATAGCGTCAATGCTGTGGCTTTTATTTTTTCGTGCGTGCGTAAAAATAATCAACGCTCACTGACTTTACATCAATGCGTGTCTAACTTTGTACGATGACACGCGCCAAGTTATCGCAACGCACTCCACTACTACTCACTGCTAACCCCAACATCATTTACCTACGCGATGGCGAAGTTGTTGTGTATCGTCGTAGTGCGAGCCCACTATATCAATGTCGCTATAAGTTAGCAGATGGCAAGTGGCACAGAGTAAGCACACGCAAAGCCAGCGTGGAAAACGCTGTCAGCGTAGCTTGTTTGCTATATGACGAAGTACGATTTAAACAGAAATTGAGTTTAGCACACACAGCACAAACATTCGCACACATCGCAGACGAAACGCTCGCAGAACTACGGCAACAGATTGACATTAAAGGCACGCGAGGTGCGTTTGATAGCTATGTGAGCTGTATCGAGAAGTATTTTATGCCGTACTTTAACGACCGACGCTTGGAAGAGCTAACGCACAAAGACATTGTGGAGTTTGAAGTATGGCGTAATCGGCAGATGAATAAAAAGCCCAAAGCCAGTACCTTAAATAACTTTGCGAGTGCGTGGAACAGACTGATTAAAACAGCGATTGATAAAGGGTACTTAAGTGAAAATGCCAAAATCCCACGCTTATCAACACAATGCGAGAAAAGTAATCCGCGACCCGCATTTAGCAGAAGTGAGATTGATGGCTTGCTTGTGTTTATGGAAGCTTGGAGCTTGGGTGGAAGAAATGATTTAGAAAAAGAAATGCGAATGCTACTACGTGATTATGTAGAAGTATTGCTGTACACAGGCATAAGACACGGTACCGAGTCGATGGGCATACGATGGAACAATATTGAATGGCACACAGAACTTACTTCTAGATTCAGTTAAATATCGGAATTAATAATTTCTAAAGAGTTGAAAAAAATTTACCATTTTCGAAATTTGAAATAAGTTGAAGATAAATAAAATTTGTAAAAAATATTAATTAAGAAAATAAAAGCTAAATAATAGGTCCATTCCATAGGATAACTATATCTTGGCTGAGAATATTCAACTAATGAAACAACCAATGCTGAAGAAATAGAACTTATACATAATAAAAAAAGTACAAATGAGTTTAGGTCGTTAAATTTACTTTTAATGAGAATCACTAAAGATACAAAAAACCCAACAAATATGCAACAAGGCCAAAACCAATTTTCAAAAATTATCTTTCTGAACTTTTGTAAAATTAAGTAAGGTTTAAAGGAAGATTCAGCTGGAATTACTATTCGATCTGAAAGATAAATATTACTATTAATATTATAATCATTAATAATAATTTTTTTATTAATTTCATTACCATTAAATTCTTTAATCATTCTTTTATACACCCCTTCAGTATTAGCAGAAGAATAGGGCTTAACTATATATAGCGTCCATACTCGATTCATAAGATATTGTCTAATATCTAATTCAGCCGCGGGTTTATAGTAATTTATTAACATCGTAATGACAAATTTTGAATATATAATTGGATTATTAAAAATTGAATCAAATGAAATCTTCCTTATTAATTTTCTTGAATTTACACCATAATTATCATTTGAAATATTAGTTGCAATATCAAGAGCTTGCCCATTAAAACTTTCTACAAAAATTCCGCTTAAAACATTATGATCCCAAGAGTTATTTAATAAATTAATATTTTTATTCTGTGAGTCAAGCCTATTATTTAAAATTGCTTTTATTCTTCTAATATCATTATTAACTGAATCACTATACTTATCATTTTCTTCCCAAATAAGAAATGTAGCCACAGCTAAATTAGCTTCCCCCCATGTTGTTGGTGTAAAGGCTTTTACTTTATTAAAATTATACAAACTTGTTAATGACAATAATAAGATGAAGGGTATTATAAAAGGAAATAAAAAATTTTTATTCTTTAGATAAATCCATACTGTTATAATAAAAAAAGGAACAACTAAAAATAAGCCTGCCGGTCTTGTTAAAATAACTAAAGCCATTAAAATTGATGAGGCTGCTAACAAATAACCTTTATTTTTCAATAATCCAATAAATAGAGTTCCAAAAGATAAAATAAGTAAAGATGTATACAACGATTCACTTAGCATAGCCGTCTCATGTTCTATCACTTGTAAACTAAAGTAATAAGCCAATAAAACCACACAAGCAACTAAGGCTGTAAATCTATTAAATAGATATAAACTATAAAGTAAAACCAAGCCGCTTAAGTACGATAATATAGTTTGAAAAAATACCATTGAGTAAAGGCTATTTGATAAATAAAAAACAACTGAAAGAAAAATTGGGTAAATTGGTGGTCGAACTCCAATTTCTGGTAATATTTTATTTGTAATTTGCTCTGACATTGCATAATAACTTCCAGAGTCTGGATGCACAGCAACTAATGGGTAATCAAGAAAAAACCACAGTCTGTAGATAACAAAAAAGAAAGTAAAAATGATTAAGCTATCACGTAAACTAATATTTAAAATGTAATATTTGATTTTATTTAATCTAAAGAATAAGCAAATGAAGAGTAAAGAATAAATAATTACTACAAAAAAATAAGGCAATATATACACTTGCTTAATTTCATATAACCTTGAATTAGTTGTCGGATTACTATTATCACTCGTTGAAAAATAAATATCAGTACCTTGTTTTAAATATCTACCATGCCCCAAATCACTAATATATTGTTTTGGCGAGTGAGGAAAAATGAGTTCTTTTTTATTCTCTAATACTAAATATTTTGGTTCAATAAATGAAAATTTATTATATTTTTTTATTGAGGTACTATATGAATTAGCACCATTGTGCGTAATGTTATCAATCTGTGTATATTTCCAGTGAAATGGATAAATTTCACTGGTATGAATAAATATTAATAATGAACTTAGAACTGAAAATATCAATAAAAATTTACTTTTTAAAAGTTTCATTTTTTTACTTTGGCAATTAAAGAAAGTCCAAAAGGACAAAATAAATTTTGTTCTAATTTCGAATATAGGGGCAATATTCTGTCAAACAGATTAAATGAATTTTGATGAGTCTTACTTGTGTAATCTGTTTGTTTAAGCATAACATATTTTAACCACCAAGCAAAAGCGCCGATCATATTAATGTATTCAATTTTTTCTACAATTAATTTATATTCGCAACACATATCTCTGAATGTTTTTTTTGTATAGCGTCTAAGATGTCCACCATCATAATCACAAGTTCCATATAAAAAATTAAAAGCAGGTACGAGAACTAATGAAATTTTTTTCTTAGAATTTTCTGTAATTTGATTTAATATGTATCCATCATTCTCTACATGCTCAAGAGTGTTACTAGTAACTGCTATATCATAATCTAGTGATTTAAGTAAATTGTGATTATGATTTATATTTTCACTAATAAATGAAATTTTCGGATATTTATTTAATTCATTATTAAAAAAATTATATGAACTTTTTGAAATATCATTTGCATATATAGTTGATATTTTATTTATTTTTGCTAGAGCAAGTGTTACGCCTCCATAACCAGAACCAAATTCAAAAATTTTACCCTCTAAAGGATGTAATCTCATGAGGCTATTAACAATCCAATAATTATAGTAAGTCAAGTCTTTTAGAGTATAGGATCCTTCTATTTGATGGTTTTTAATTATGGTCATAAATTCTTAAAATAAATTATAAATTTAAACATATTATCCTATTTAATATTCGCTTAATAATCATTGCTGTTATAATAAGATACTTTTTCTATAACGCTGTAATCGACTATATAATTATCCCGAAGTGATATGTTAATCGATAAAATTTCAAGTCTGCGATTACTATAAACAGTAAATACATGAAAAGTAGATCTACATAATTTTATTAACAAGTCTTAAGTTATTCATAATTTAATTACAATTAAATTTTATGCTCAATAGTTCTTGATATTTGTTTGTCATAAAAAGTTCTCTCCATTTAAGGAAAGTCAGAATAGTATATAACTTATATCCGTGATCTAGCTTACCTGAGAGATGCTCATTCAGTAAATTATTACAATATTTCATATTTAGTTCGGGGCATTTTTGATTGCTTGCAAAAGTATCTTGAGCTAACTCCCTCATTGACCCACGTAATAATTGACTTACAGGAGCAATTAGTCCAGTTTTTTTAGAATGCAAAATGTGTGTTGGTATTTTTTTTGAATATATTTTCCTTATAATTTTTTTTGTCTTTAATCCCGCAAGTTTGTACTTATATGGAATATTTAATGCGCATTCTACAAGTTCCTTATTTAAGAATGGAGGCCTTATTTCCATGGAAAAGCCCATGCTAAGACTATCCATTAGAACATTTGCATTATCAATACAAAAAGCTCTAAGATCAGCAATAAGTAAGGCGTCATCCATTTTCCCATCCTCTAATATTGGACCAAGAAATTCCTTATAGATATTAAATGAGTCTGAAGTTTTTGTTTGCAACAAGCTCATTTGCTCATTTTTTGTAAAAATTAATCTCCAATGGTGATGAGCTTCTGCTATTTCAAACTCAGAGCCCTCTGAAAATCGTTGAGCCATAAAACCCAATGAATACTTTCCGTTTGTTGAGGGGATTTTGTAGGCGATTGATTTGAATATTTCCCTAATTTTTTTAGGTAATAAACGATATAGCCTCCTAAGTTTATCTGCCTGATATGTTGAATAGCCTGCAAATAATTCATCATTCCCCATTCCGGCAAGAGCAACCTTTAAATGTGGTGATGCACCCTTAAATATTTGATACTCCGCTAAAGATGCAAAATTTGAGTTTAATGAATCGGAATGCAAAATACATTGCTCAAAATCCTCAATAACATTAAGGTCATCAAGATAAATGATCTCACCCCTTAAGCCATAAAAATCAAGAGTTTTTTGTGCAATTTTTGCCTCATCAAAATTCTCATCCTTAAAACCCACTGTATAAGTCTTAATATTTTTAGAACCAAGCTCTTTCAATTCATGTAATATCAAGGTTGAATCCAATCCTCCGGAAAGCAATAGACCAACTGGAACATCAGAAACTAAAGCTCTTTTTACTGATTTCTGAAATTCTTGTTTTAAAATCATTTCAATTTCATCTAATGTACATTTACTGTAGCGTCCATCAATTTTTGGGCTCCAAATTTTTCTTCGTTTAGTTCGTGTACATTCGAACTCTATCACCTCACCCGGCTCCAGCTGTTGAATACCATTAATTATTGAACGAGTACCCGAGATATAAAAATTGCTAAAGTAATTGGATAGAGCCTGTTCATCTATTTTTTTTTGAAACGCTTCCGATGCGAGAATCGCTTTAATTTCCGACCCGAAGATGACTTGGTCTGCTGCATCATAGTAAAAAAGCGGCTTAATACCCAAGGAATCCCTAGCTAAATATAGTTTTTTTAATTCTGAATCCCACAACCCAATTGCATAAAATCCATCTAATTTTTCCCAAAGATTCTCTCCCCACTCAATAAATCCATTTAAAATAACTTCGGTATCTGTTTCCGTATTAAATTGATGACCAAGCCAAATAAGTGAGTCTCTTAATTTCTTATAGTTGTAAATTTCACCATTGAAAGTAATGTGAAATCTATTGTTACGAGAAGACATTGGCTGCCGACCATTTTCTGATAGGTCAATTATTGCAAGCCTTCGATGCCCAAAACCTAAATTATTATCTATATATAGTCCAGCACCATCTGGTCCACGGTGAACGATAGAATTCGTCATCCTCTCTAAACAATTCTTATCTACCAATCTTCCATTTTTAAAGAAGATTCCAGTTATTCCGCACATGGACTTTTATCTATAGAAATATCATCTCCGTAACTGAGTTCAATCTTGCATCCCTCTAAAATTTTGCCGTTTATAGATACTTTATTGATAACAACGGCACCATCAACCGCTAAGATTAGAGGATTTCCCTCATAATGACCAATACATCGGCCTGGGATACCAGCAATTTTTTTTGGAAAGATGCTTGCCTTTTTAATTACTACTTTTTGATTATTTAACATGAAGAAGGCACCGGGATATGGGTCATGAAGAGCTCTAACTAGATTTATGACCTGTACTGCAGAAAGTTTGGCCCAGTTAACCTCGCCATCCCTTGGATATCTTCTCGTCCAGTGACATGCTCCTACCTCACTTTGGGAAATTGGCTCAATGGTAACTCCATCGTTAAATAATTTAATCACTCTCGGAACAATTTCACTAAATATAGATGTTACTTTTGTTGTAACGGTTCTAGCGTCGTCATCTACTGAGATTTCATACCCTTTACTTAAAAATATTGGTCCATCATCGATGCCTTCTGTAAGCTTTAAAACATATGCGGCACCACTCTTTTCTCCATTCAAAATTTGCCATGGAATAGGTGATGCACCACGATATTCTGGCAACTTTCCTCCGTGACAGTTAATTCCACCGTACCTCAAATGTTCGAATAAAATTTTTGGGAAAATTTTACTGTAACCCGCGCCAACGATGAGATCAGGATTAATTTTTGCTACCATATCAAGATGAGAATTTGATTTTGGATTTTGTTCAATAATTAAATCAATTTTGCTTCTAAAGCATATATTCTTAGTTTTCACATCATCATCTTCTGATACACAAAGTATTGGCATCAAATTATTAAAGCAAAGTGCCTCCAATACCGAACTTCCACGCTCTCCCTTGGTATATAAAATAAACCTTAGGTTAGGCACTTAAATCCCCGATACATGATATGTGCCCCCTCCCACCTCGAATACTTTTAGTGACAACTTGGCATGTGTCGAGTTTTTTGAGACTAAATTCATTTGCAATACTCATTATTGGTACGAATCCCCAACCATCTTTAATTAATTCATCAAGTAACTTTATAAATAACTTTTGCTGAAGTAAGCCCTCATAATAGTCGTGAATACACCAGACGTTATAATCATTTTTTAAATTACTTTTAAATTCATTAATTATTTTTTCCTCATTTTTTGTATCCAAATAATCGCTTATTTCGTGAAGGCATGGCATAGAGATTGGAATTTGAGGGCGGTATATTGAGACTCCAAATTTTGGCCTAAACGGCCTGTCACCCCTTGTGTCCGCACCATAAGAAAAAGGGAAACTCTCCAGAATCTGTAACACATTTTCATTACAACGCCAGTTTGGAGATGCCCAAGTTGATGGCATAATTCCAATAGTAGATTTAAATGATTCAATTCCCTTTTGGATCTCCAATTCCAGCATCTTTTTTTCAGCCGAAAGAACATTTTCAGCCCACCAATGATGGTCATACCCATGAACCCCCAATTCATGACCATCCCTAATAATATTTTTCAGTCTATTTGGATAATCTGTGCCTACATTAGAAGAAATTCCAAACGCTTGTTTAAATAGATATAGAAAACCAAATTTCTTTACCATATTTAAGGGATTCATCCTTCGGATACGAGCCCTGTAATTACTAGACCTTAGTCTATTAGCATGCTTTGCAAACCCATCAGGGCCCATTGTCACATAAAAAGTAGCCTGTATTTTTCTATCCTTCAGAGTGCTTAATATAAAAGGTATTCCTTGCTTAAGTCCTATTCCAAAATCAATGTCGCACCTAAGTCCAATTTTTTTTGAAATCAATTTTTTTGTCCATTTGAAAAAAACTTTATCCATATGGCAAACCTGCCAATTGTAAAAAAATTGCAATTTTTTGCCAGATATAGAGAAGGTAAATTTCTACAAATAGCAGTGATACAGTTAACGTTTTGCTCAAGCAGTTTGAGCATCTTATCACCAATGCCCTGTCTACGAGCTGTATCTCCAACAATCCATGTTGCATTCAATACACCAAATATTCTTCTCGCAAATAATAAGCCTACAACCATATTTCCTTTTTTTGCGATTATGATGAAATTAGATTTTTTAAGATTGATTGCTCTCCTTTCCCACAAAGCATCATTTGGAATGATGGATAATACTAATTCACTGCAGTCTATTTCTAAAAATGATTGATAAATGCTATATTGAATTTGCATTTTTTTTATTACCAGAGGCTCTCCAAGAAACATCCATGTAGGAGCTTATATGAACATTCTCGTAATCTGAATCATTAAACCAACTCTCTATAGTTTCTTTAGACAAGAAATATTGCTGGGGAGCGTTTAATTTATCATATACATTCATCACATTCCTTTGAAATGACATTTTTCGAAAATTTCCAAAATATTTGTGATAAGGGAGAAATTTTAAGGGAAGACGATACAAAGTATTAATGATGGGCCACATTAATGCCGTTAAAATATAAGATAAACCGTAAATTACTGGATGAGAAGCTCTATCTAAAAGAAGCTTTCTTAATGGTTCAACCACTATTCTCATTAGCCCATTTCCTTCTTGTGCATAAGCCCAAATAATCATACGCCCCCCTGGTTTGAGGTGTTTATGAAGATTTTTAAATGTTCTTGTCGGATCATCTGTATGATGAATTGTACCCACACAATTAACCACATCAAATTGACGACCTAAGTCCATGAGCATAATGTCGTCTTTTATAAATTCAATATTTTTATCGCTTACCTGATTCTTTTTCTTAGAAACATCAATTGCTTCGAGATCTACTGCGGTCACTGATTTAGCTGTTCTGGATAAAATTCTTACTTGAATACCGGGGCCACTGCCAGCATCTAGCACATCACAATCTCTCCAGGTATTTTCATCATTAGGATATACCCAGTCCTTATATAGAAAAACGTGTTGATTTAGAGTTTCATAAGCTAAATCATGTTGAATTTTCCATACCAACGTAGATCTATCAGACATGTTTACTTCTCCATGAACTAAGCGAATCGACACTATTGAAATAAATTTTTTCAATATCTATGTATAAGTATCGGTCATAGTTTCTAATAATACTTTGTCTAGATAATATTGCATATGATAATAGCCCTAGTAATATAGAAATTATACTTGAGATTATTAAAATTAATATAGTAAATCCGTGTGGAAGATACTGATCAGAGAATCCTCGCAGAAATTCAACCAATCCAACCAAAAAAATTGCACTACTTAATGTGAATAAAAAAATCCCAATTAATGCAAAAAATTTGAAACAATGATGATAAAAAGATAATTTCAATAATCCAGAGAATACTTTATAAATATATTTAAGGCTAACAAAGGATTGTCCAGTTTTTCTAGGATAAAACTGAGCAGAAACTTCTCCATATCTCATTCCCTTTTTTTTAGCATCAAAAAGCGCTTGTTGTGGTGGATTATAAGTCGAAGGCATCTCAAATATGGTTAAGTATCTTCTACTAAAGCACATTAATCCAGTTTGAGCATCAGTAATATTCCATCCAGTCAAAATACACATAATCTTAGTAAAAAATAAATTTCCTAATTTTCTTATTATTGGCATTTTATAATGTATCTTCCCAGTAAATCGAGATGCGTAAAGAATATCGCACTCATTTCTCATTAGGGGCTCTACAGCAGGCAGCAGATCTTCGATATCATGCTGCAGATCAGCATCAAATTTCGCCACAACATCACACCCTATGTAGTGCGCAATTTCCATGCCACTTCTTGTAGCGGCTCCTAATCCACGATTAGTTTCATGTCGATAAAGAATATGAGCGCCCGCTTCTCGAGCTAAGTCATAGGTTGCATCGGTTGAGCCATCATCAACAATAATTACAACAATTTTATTACCTTCCAATATATTTTTGTTTAGTTTTGTCAATACAACGTTTATTGTTTTCTGAATTATTTGCGCCTCATTAAGACATGGTATGAGAATTCCTATAAGCATATATATTAGTTCCGAGTAATGGCCCGTTTCAATTGCTCAATTACATAATATGTTTGATCCTTTGTTTGAATCGAGGAAATTGGTAGCGTAATTGTAGAAAGGGAAAGCTCTTCTGTTATTGGCAAGGATAATTTTTCATCAAAGTATGCAGTTTGCAGATGAACTGGCGGATCAAAATGACATGATGCTCCGATGCCATATGACTGCAATGCTTTTAAAATATAGTTTCGATTTGATTTACCCACTTTAATTGGATACATTTGGAAGCTATGTTCACCTAATTTAGGAAGATTAGGCCTCTCAATCTCGCTAATTTCAGTCAATCCATCATCATAAATTTTTGCAATCTCGTAACGCGTCTTGTTCATAACTTCTAATTTACTTAGCTGTACCAAACCCATTGCAGCTTGCATGTTTGAAAGCCTGAAATTGTGCCCTACTGCTACAGCATTCCTATGCCATGGAAGCTTTTCACCATCTGTATTTTGATATGTATTTTTCTGAATACCATGCGCCAAATGGACCCTCAACCAATTAATCAAATCAATATTATTGGTTGTAACCATACCGCCTTCTCCGGTAGTCATATTTTTCGTGCTGTAAAAGGAAAAAATTCCTATGTCAAACGAGCCTGCCTGTTGATCGCCTACAGTTGCGCCCAAGCATTCAGCGCTATCCTCAATCACATAGATCGATTTCCCCCTTACCAACTCCATAATTTCAGGCATATTGCATGGCTTACCCGCAAAGTGTACCGGCATAATTGCTCTAGTATTTTTAGTGATTGCTGGCCTTATAGTATTGATGGTAATTTCATAACTCTCCCTTTCCACATCTACAAATATAGGTGTTAGCCCTGCCGAAAGCACTGTATTAGCTGATGCAACAAAAGTATAGGAAGGCAGTATGACCTCCCCTGGACCATGCTTTTCAAAAATATATTTAAAGACCAAATATGCGGCAGAAGTCCAAGAATTAAAGGCTACAGCATGATTTACCCCTATAAATTGAGAAAATCTTTTTTCAAATTCTATAAGCTCAGGACCATGAGAAAGGGCGCCAGATTGAAATACACGTGAAATAGCTGCCAATTCCTCACTGCCAACATCAGGGCTACAGAGGGGAACCTGCTGCCCCAAAAATTTCTCTCCAATTTCTAGCATAATTTTCAATACCTTCATCAAGATTGGTTGAGGGGTTGAACCCCAAAAGATTTCGAGCCTTTGAAATGTCTAGTGCCCCTCGATTGGGTCTTACAAGGCCTTCCATATGCTGCGCAGGGGCTCCATATTTAATCTGAATATTTGGAAAATGTTTTTGGATTTCGATTGCAAGATCTTTAATGGTGCGTGCTTCACCCCTAGTCATATTAAATATTTGATTTGTTGCTTCTTTTTTCTCACAAGCCAAAAAAATTCCCATTGCTAAATCTTCAACGTAGGTAAAATCTAATAGCTCAAGCGGATTATTAACATTAAGAGGTTGTCCAGAATGCGCATTTTTTATAAAAATTCCAGTGACTCTACCATTTGAATCAAGTGGTCCATAAACGGCAGATGGACGAATTATGGCATACGGCATGTCAAACTGCTCATGAAAAGATTGGATAAGATATTCACCACCTAATTTAATAGCCCCATATGGATCCTTAGGTTTTTTGGGATAATCCTCATTTGGCGCAAAATTCGGAAAATCACCAAACACCATGCTAGATGATGCATAAATGTATCGCTCCAAAGAATCGCAACTCCTAAGCGCTTGAAGTAAGTTAGCATTTAATAAATATATTGAAGATACAGCTTCATGAACATTTTGTTTACAGACATCAGCGACAGCTGTTCCACCTAGGTTTAATACAATATTTGGCTTATGTTCTTTAATGACTGTCGAAATTTCTACAGGGGATGAAGCATCCATTCGGTAAAAAAACTTAATCCCCTGCATAAGTTTTTTTTGGCGAGTCTCAAAATGCTTGAAAAATAAATACCAATTTTGAGGCTTGTACATATTAATGGAATCTACACCGATTACATCCCATCCAGCATTTATAAGTAAATTACAAACGTATCCACCGATAAATCCGTGGGAGCCAACTACTAGTATTGTTTTGTTATGCTTCTTCATAATATTAAATATTACTTATTTAAAAGTTGTAGATAATTATAAAAACATCCCAAAGAAATTTTTTTCTTATCGATTTTTTATAAAATAAAGCTTTAATTTTTAATACTAACACAATAAATTTCAATTAGGTTTTTCAAAAATTTTGGTCTATTAGTCAACATGATAAAAAAATCTATATTTGTTTTAATTCATAACTTTCTCAACATAGTTAATGTATCAATCTATTAGCTTAAAAATTTATCTTTTAAGCTAATATTTAAAGTAATTATTGAGTATATTAACTTAAATAACCTATTTAAATACCTTCCGACTTTATAAGATACTTTACATGTAAAATTTATTAATATTGATTGCTATCTGATATAAGTCTAATTAATTAGTTCATGATAATTCCAAGACAAAAATTGTTAACGAGTTTAGCTTGATCAACCATGGAATCAATAATTGTCATATATTTTGGTTTGATTTTATTAATTAGATTTAAAGTGTCATGTGGTTAGTCGTGCGAACACACATGAGTCGGTAGCAATTTATAATATTAACTTTTTCTAGCAGGCATTCTTTCGCATTTAGTTTCCATGCTCCAATCTTAACAATAATTAGGACATCCTATTCTATGTAATTTCTAGTAACCTAGATATAGTCTAAAGTGTAATTTTATGATATCAATCCTTTCTTCGCTGATTGACTTAATTAATTAAAGATCATTTGCGGTGAAATTTAATTATCTTGAAATGCATTCAAAGTTTTACCTTTAGTATTTCTCTGATAGTAGCCCTAGGTTCTAGTATCATTTGAGTTTTAATTTTAGAGAGATGCGCGCTTTCCTGAACTAATATAATTGTAGGCTCAAATGAGAGGGTTCTTGATAATTCCCACCTGAAAACTCTGCAACATATAGCTAAAAGTCATCATCTTAAACTCGAGCAAAGCTTTACTGTGTTGCGACAAACAGATTCATAGATTTGCTTTCTTGTATTAGGATAACTTAATTTAAATCAAACAATCTTAGCGAGACTAAAAATAAAGCTATTAAATATAGTGATGTTGTTTCTCGGCTCAAACCTACTAATGGTAAAAAATTGACTAATCATGATTTATAAATAGTCGTCAATAACCCATCGACTTATACTGCGCTATGATTTTCTGTCAAATGTTTAACACTCGGTTCTGTCGAAATTCTAATCATGAAATTAATCGTTAGGAGAGTTTGAAAGTTTTTTTATTAATTTTTTATTTTACGACTATAATGATTAAGATATTATTGAGTATAATTTTGATATTTTTCTTAGTACATTGGCTAGAATTCGTATTTTTGAGAATTCGGACGCTGTCCTTATTGATAAAAATTCATTCAAATTAAATTTTAAATGTTAGCACTTCTCCCTTTTTTTACAAGTTTCTTAATTTGCGGTTTAATGTTTTATTCAAAGCATTTGCATTTACATTTGAGCGGCGATTATGCTCTCTCAGGCCCTCAAAAAATTCATCAAGATGTAGTTCCTCGAATTGGTGGGTTGGGAATTTACATGGGCCTTTTATTAGGGCTTTGTTTTTTGTTTTTCTTAAATAATTTGATTGCACTCTATTATTTTTATTTTTTTGTAGCAAGTCTCCCTATTTTTGCGTCCGGACTAGCCGAGGACCTTACGAAAAAAATTGATGTTGCGTATCGGTTTGCTAGTTCAATTTGTTCTAGCTTAATTTTTATTTGGCTTTTTGATATCCAATCTATTCGAGTTGACGTAGTCTTTCTTGATACTATTTTAAAAAATCAATGGATAACCTTTGCCTTTTTAAGTTTTGCAATTTCGGGTGTAACAAATGCATATAACATCATCGACGGTATAAATGGACTGGCAAGTATGATAGCCATTATATGTCTATCTGCAATTCTATATGTTAGTATGCAAATGAACGATAATCTCCTTATTTATTCAGCATTAATATCTTTAGGAGCAATTTTTGGTTTTTTTGTTTGGAATTTCCCACGTGGATTGATTTTCTTGGGTGATAGCGGTGCTTATTTGATTGGCTTTATAGTCGCAGTTTTATCCGTTCTCCTTGTAATACGAAATGAAATGGTTTCGCCCTGGTTTGTACTCTTGTTGAATGCATATCCAATTCTTGAAACAATTTTTACTATCTGGCGTCGCTTTTTTCGAAGGGGTAAAAATGCAACAAAGCCTGATCGAACACATTTACACTCTCTCATTTTTCGTCGCCTCAAAAAAAGAGTCATTTATAATAATGAACTAACCTCTAATTATTCATATAATGCAAAAAGCTCTTTATATTTATGGATCCTATCTTTTACTAATTTTGTTCCAGCTATACTGTGGTGGAATTCAAGCATAATACTTATGATTTGCACCACCATTTTTACAATAATTTATTTATACATTTATATTAGGCTTTTAAGATTTTGAATGTGAAGAAATAAAATTTTAATTCTAAGTCTATAAATTTATAATTTAATTGTTAATTTAATATATAATTTAAATAAAAATATAATTACAGCTAAGTTTTTTGATTATTTATATCTATTAATACAATGTCTAGGCGTTTAATAACTATAAAAAAATAACAAAAACTATAGTGCTATTATATGAACATAAAATTCCTTATGTTTAGATTTTATTTAAAATTGTACCAAATTAAACCTTGTAAAATAATATCAAAAAATTGATTAGTCTAAATTACTAAATTTACTATAATTAGACAAATGCAAAATATAAAAATATTATTTATATAATAAATAATTAATTTAATTTGTCATAAAAAATTTTAATACCATTGTATAAAGCTCTTTTACATGGGATCCGTTTTTTGGGAAAAATTTTTTTAAGCCAATTGAACAAAATGCATATCCCTTAGGTATGTGTTTACCATTCTTGAGTGCAACAAAAACAATATCTTTATAAATTTTATATTTTTTTATTCCAACTTTGATCATATCTCCTGCAACTATTTCATTTGGATATGTAAGTGTAATAAATAGTTCTGTTGCACGATTTTCAATTACACCAAATAATGGTTCAGTTTTTCCAATAATTTTTATTTCACCTAAAATAATTTGTGCTAATTTTGCATCAGCTTCAGACTTAAAATTAATTGTAAAATCACGACTCATTTTAGGGTGTACATTTAAAAAATTTATCCCAATTTTGTTTAAAAAACTAAAATGGTCACGTAACCGATAATAAAACTCAAGTTTATCGCAGGCACATTGAGAAAGACCAGTGGCAACTATTAGCTCATATTCTTTATTTGCTAAATAATCTGCGATTATATGATTATAAATTTTGATCATTTCAAATATTGGATCTCTTTTATTTGAAATATACCATTCTGGATTCTTAATATTAGATTTAGAATAAATATATGGAGAATTATATAAATAGTGATGCTGGATATGTGCGCCAGCATTTAAAAATAATGTTGAAAATCCTGGTTTTTTATTTTTTAAAAAAAATGTGTGGATATCGTGTAAAAATAAATCTAATAAAAGGGCTCTATGCCATGAGAAAAACAAGCTTTTAAAGGCTAAATTTAGATATATAAAATAATGATGAATTTTTGCAAATCGAACCAATCCAATTAATATAACTAAAATTCCTCGAATAGTAATTTTTGACTTTGAGTTATCTCTTACTGCTTGTGAAATATGAAAACTTAAAGCTTTACTCCACCACGCATTATCTGGTGATGTTTGAGTCCAGGGATCCGGAATAAAATATGCACTTTTTTTTAATCTATTGTCTACACCCATTGATGAAATTATGCCGACACTAACTCCAATTTTTTCAAGTTCCTCAAATATTTGCGGAATTCTGGATTTAACTATATCACCTAAGCGAAAAAGCCTATGATCAGAATATGATTTTCCAGTATGAACAGATGCCCATTGTATCCAAGGCTCAAGCTCTTCATATTGATTTTCTGAATTTGTGATGATTTTTGTACAATTCAATAATTTTTCAAACCCTTGAAATTTTCCTTTATTATTTTTTAAATATTCTTCAACTAATTCAAAATTTATTTCATTCATTTCTATTAAAATCAGTCGTTTTAATTTCATCGATTGATTCATATTCTAATGTATCCTTATATATTAAAAGTGTTTCTTTAATAACCTTACTGATATCAAATTTTTTAATAGCTAATTCACAACCAGATTTACCAAAACTCTCTCGTATAATCTGATTTTTTATTAAAAATAAAATTGCCTTTTCAAGTTGTTCACTATTTCCTATCGGCACAAGTAGACCAGAGACATTTGGCACAATAGAATCCCTACAGCCTACAGTATCGGTTGTCACTATTGCGCAACCAGCTGCTGCAGCCTCTAAGAGACATTTAGGATATCCCTCTCTATACGAAGGCAAACAAACTATACTTGCAGAAAGATAAAGTGGCACTATGTCTTCTACATATCCTTTCCAATCAATTATTTGTTCGGCACATAATTTATTTAAATATTTTTCTGACACACTCGTTGGTTGCTTATAATCAGCGGCTCCTGCCATAATAAATCGCCATTCAGGCATGATCTGTTTAATATTTTTAGCTGCATCGATAAACTCTTTTACGCCCTTATCCCATAACATCCTAGCAGGAAACAGCACAATTTTTTCTTTCTTACTTAAATTTAAATCCTTGTATTTTTTTATTTCTATTCCGGATCCAGGAATTACTTTAATATTATTAGAATCTAATATATTTAATTTATTAAATATTTCACGATCATTTTCATTCTGAACAATTACGCGTATATTTGGGTGTTTTAATATGATTGAAAAAATTTTTAATTGAAGTGTGGAAATAATCCAACGATAAATATTAAAAGAATTTCCATTTGTAAATGCATATCCCATTCCCGATACAGATAGAATTAAACTTTTGGTTTTTATAATTCTTGCAACTAATCCTCCATATATTATTGCTTTAGGAGAAATACAGTGTATTATCGATGGCTTGGTCATATACACATTCAACATTAACTGCATAAAACCAATTAATTCAAAAAAAGGATTAATGCTTGAACTTCGGAAGACGCACATCTTATAACTAAGATTTGTGTCTTTTAATTTTTTTTTAGCGACTTTCTCCATAATCTGGCTTCCTGGAAGCCCTACAATTATATTAACGGAGTATCCTTTATCTCTAGCAGCTAAAGCAATTGGCAGGCGGTGGGAAACAAAAAATGCTAAATTGTTTACTAGATATAATATTTTAATGTCATTTTTCAAGATATTTATTTTATTATAGATGTTTATTTTATTTTTTATTTAGTAATTTTTAATTTTAAAATTACCATTTTAGTATTTTTTGTCAATTGAAAATATTTTGCGAGTATTTACTTGTCTATAAATTTCTTCATAATTATCTAAACATGTACTCATTGAAAATTTTTTTGTTACGCATTCTTTACCTCTTTTCCCCATCATTTTTCGGTCTTTATTTCTAGCCATCTTTAATAAAGCATCTCCTAGTTCATAGGGTTTATATGGTGCAACAATATAACCCGTAATATTATTAATGATTGCTTCAGAATTTCCACCAACATTTGTTCCAACAATTGGAAGTCCTGCAAGCATGGATTCTAGAACTGCATTGGAAAATCCCTCTTCATGAGAGGCTGAAACTGCGATGTCAGCTACAGCTAAATAGTCCCTAACATCCATACACAAGCCTAGCCATCGAATGTTTTCACTTATACCAAGATTTTTTGCTTTTCTTTGTAATGATGATAGTATTCCATCATCGCGGCCAATGCAAATAAGATTCCAAGGATTTGGTAATTGATCTCTGATATTAGCCAGAGCCAATAGGAGATCTGCATGTCCTTTGTAAGGAATTAAATTTGCAACTATTATGTAAACTAGTGCATCTTCTTTTATATTTAAATCTAGTCGTATTTGGTTATCATTAATGCTTTTAGTACAATCTGTTTTAATCCCATTATAGATAAGCCGGATCGGTTTGTTTCCTTTTGTTTCTGATTCAAGTTCACTTACTACTGCAAGTGAATTTCCTATTAATATATTCATTCTAGAGTGAAGATAATGCTCAATTCTTCGATATAGAGGTTTATTAGCCTGGTAGTTATTTAAACTTCTACGGCTCATGATGCGTGGCTGTGAACCAACCATGCACGAAATAGCGCCGCCAAGTATATATGCTGATGGTAGAAAGAAATGAATAATTATATTTTTACGTTTAATTAGAATTATAGCCAGCTTTATAGCGCCCCTTATTAATCGAATCCAAATCAAAATATATTTTAACAGCCTGCTATTTTCTTGCTTATTTGGTGTTGGGCCATAAACAGGTATTTTTTTTGAATCTAATTCATACAAAAGAGGACCGCTTCGCGAAAATGCAAATATTGATGTCTGCCATCCCCTGTCTCGCAAGCCTTCAGCAATAGAAACAAGATGACGCTCTGTTCCCCCCACAGAAAGAGAGCCAATAACATACATAACTTCATTTATTTGAAATTTTTCTGGATTTGATAAAGCCATTTTGAAATATTTTGAAGTTATTTATACGTTCTTTTTATATGTACGGATACATATATATCCTTAAAATTGAGCCATTCCCAACCTATATTACCGATTTATTTACTTAGCATCATAACCATATGCAATTAATGTTTCATCAACCATTCTCTTCATATTAAAATTATTTAATACAAATTTTTTACTATGATGAGTAGCTTTCATAAGTTCCGTCTTTTCTTTTAAAAGACTAATTACTTTATCAGACAAGATCAAAGGCTTAGAAGTTGGAATTACCCATCCCGATTTACCATTTTCCATAGTCTCCCTAACCCCTCCGACATCAATTGCGACTGGAGGTACACCAACTGCCTGAGTTTCTATCAATACATTTGGTAAACCCTCAATACGGGATGTCATCAAAAAAAGGTCCATGGCTGCTATAGTCTTGTAAACATCTTTCTCATGGCCTGGAAAATGGATTCGATCTTGAAGAACTTTCCTAGCAGCTTCCTCAACCTGTTTTCGCATTGGTCCATCGCCAACAATAAGGAAATGCGCCTCAGGTATAAATAATCCGACCAACCGTGCAATTTCAATCCATAAATGTGGTCGCTTTTCTTCTGAAATTCTCATGATTACACCAACAACGGGGGCCGAAATTGGAATACTAAGATAGCGACGATATTGACACCGAAGATTTAATAACTCTTGCCGGGATGGCAATGAAGAGAAATCAAAACCGTTTCGGATAACATGGATTTTTAATGTTTTAGTACCGAGCCACTTTTTATAATCCAATGAGCCTGCTTTGCTGTTATTAAGAAAAATAACATTAGGAAATTTTTCTAACAGAAGATATATTGACGCATATATGGTTGAATAAAAGCAAAATGTGCAGGCGAAAAACTTCGACAAGAAAGTACAATTCGCGGTACCCCAACTATTAATGCTGCCAATCCAGCAACTACATTCATATGGTCAAGCCATATATGCACAACGTTAGGTCGTCGAATAAAAAATTCCCTTGCATAGGAAGCGATTTCCATACCCAAATCACCAAGCGCGGATAAATATTGCTCAAGAATTGCTTCAATTCTATCTGGTAGCGTAATTCGATTACCTATCTGATCAATCTGCGAAAAGGAAATCCCGGCTTCAATTAATTTAGAAAGATAAAAATCATTTGGTTTCTGCATCGGGGCATGATGTAAGAAATGAATATCTTGATATCCACGCGCTAAAAGCCCCAGTAAAGTCATCACCAGTTGGCGCTCTGCACCCCCAGGTCCAAGTGTTCCTCCGACAAAAACAATTTTTTCTTGATTCCATTCAATTGGAATATCTGAAATAGGTAAAGGCAACTTCTTAATCGAATTCAATCTCCTAGAAAATAAATATTGTTCAATATAAAAAACAGGCCTGGTACATGTTTGTGATTTAAAAAGCCTTGCACCAATTTCAAATACTAATTTACCCAAAGGAGATTGTCGCAGCCGATAAAAAAGTGAAGTTATAGATTTCTTAATGACAACACTAATAATGCCACGCGTTATACATGTTTTGTAAAACAACGATGAAGTATGAATACGCTGAATACCAATTCGAGCTGCAAGCCAAGTTACTTTAGCACCAAGCTCTTCCCAGCGGCCAACATAATAAATATCAGCCGTAATTTTTTTTGGTAATTGCCAATTGCGACCACAGTTTGAATAGAAACCTATACGATCAGGAAATGCCTCTAGTAGTTTTTGATCTTTTGATTCGAGAATAACGCTTTCTACGAAATGTGTAGAGAGTAGGGCTTTGATTTCCATTTGTTCAAACGGTATTTTAGAGCAGACAATACAAGGTCGCTCTACACTCTGAATTAATCTTAAAAGACTTTGAAATGAATAGGCAAGCATTTTTTGTGATTTTATCAACTAAAACATACATTTATTCTTACCAACTTATAGGTTTCGAATTTTTTTTCAAAAATGAATCCGTACAACTCGTTCTGCTATATGTGCACTCCGAGTAGGATATCAGGTTTATTTTTTTGTTTATTCTTTTTTATGACCAATCTTAAATTCTGTCCTATATGTGAAATTAAATTTCATCGTTTATTCCCAAAAAAATATAGTAATAGTTTGATCAGTAGACTGACGCTTAAACCGGACCGATCAGGGCAAATCCAACCACTATAATTTACTTACTTGCTAATTTGATACATTTTTCACTACTGCTTAAACTTTACTAAGACAAGACTTGGTTCTCAAATCTCTAATAAAATTAATCATCATTTCAAGACTACATACAGATATAGTTTTTTGCATTATGGCTGTATTATGATTAGATAAAATTGAAAATTCCTTCTTTGAATATGAAATTTAGTAAGTAATTTTTCGTAAGATGGGAATGAAAAAATAATGCAAATTTGCTTGATATCATTCATCTAGAAAGAATAAGTAACTTATCCCTAATATAGTTTTTGTTTCCAAATAAATAACCTCACGAACTACTCTGCAAAAGCAATACGGTATTATTTTCAGTTACTTATTCAATTCTTCAATCAATTATCCAATCCATACTTTCCGAAGTATTTTGGACTATAAGACTTTTAACTTTATGGATTAATAATATCCTTTTTAATAGTTTGAATTCAGCCTAGAATGCACTTTGAAGCAATAACTTAATGAGTTTTATAATAATACGATTTAATTTTGTTTAAATTATTTTTTGTTTTACTAAATTTTTTATTGTATTTATTAAGAATTAAATTTTTTAATAATTCAAATTTTAATAATGGTACTAGACGCTCTTCATATTTTTCTTCCAATATAAAGTAGATTGTTATCTCCGCCCATATTTGTTTTTATATTTTTGCGAATTTGATTTATATGTGAGGGTATATTCTCAGCATTAGATCCCCAAACATCATCACCAGGGGTATAGTAGGCATTATTAAACTCGACTTCATGAGTAACGATTTCCTCAAAACCATACTTATAAAGTAACTGAGACAGACTCCGTGCTGTAAAAGATCGCACATGCTGCCATCTATGAAAAAAAACATCGCTCACAGGGCAATAAGACATAGCTAGCTCTAGATCCTCGTTATTTGGAGTTGTAACTATTAAGTAACCATTCTGTTTTGTAAATTCTGATAATTTTTTCAAGGTTGATTCAAGATTAATATCAAGAATATGCTCTATGACTTCTGCCATTACCACTACATCAAAAATATTTTTTGAACTGTAATCAACAAAACCATTAAAAGTAGACAATTTATCAAGATCTTTTTTTAGATTGTTGCGCCTTTCTTCAGAAGGTTCATATCCAGTCACACTATAACCACGTTCACATAACAATTGAATTAAATGACCGTCACCAGCGCCAAAATCTAAAATACTATCTTCTATCCTTAGCAAGTGCTGTATTGCAATGATCAGGCTCTTACCGGCCTGTTTTGAAAAACTAAACTCTGTCAATCTGCTTTTAGAAATACTATCCCAAAATTTTGAAACTAATTCAGGTGTCCACTCAAGCTTATTTAGTTTATTCATATTTATTTGTCTCTATCCTTTTACTATAAAGGCTTGTCCAGTTGATAGTTTAATTATTGGCTCCTTGTCTTTGAAAAATACATCAGCTGCTTCCTTGGCGCCTGGGCAGGTTTTAAACCCATAATCATCGAGAAGGATAATTCCGCCCTTAATTAATTTATCATAAAAGAATTTTAAAGATTCAAGCGTTGGCGTGTAAAGGTCGACATCAATGTGTACGAAGCAAAAATTTTTATCAATAACCTCATTAAATTTTTCTGGAATCCATCCCTTATAAATTTTATAGTTTGTGTATTCCCTAAGAGTTTGAATAACACACTCCTCTGTACTGCTTAAACTTCCAGTCTTCCAATAGTATCCATCCTTTTCATTCGGAGCAGACAAACCTTCAAACGAATCAAAAAGATGGATTTGCCTGGAAGAATTTGAATACATTTTGCACATTAAATATGCTGAAGCGCCTTTATATACTCCACACTCAGCCAGATCGCCGTCTAGCTTCTGACATAATTTTAATAATTCATTAAGTGTATATTTTCTATCTAACGAATGCCAGTTATTTAAATCCATTACCCCTTTGTAATAATTCAAAAACTCTTCATCTTCAAGAAAAATCCTTGAATACTCGCTAAATTTATACTTTGGATAAATCTTAGCGCTAACCATTTCCGCCACTTGATAGGATAAATATTCGTTACTTACATCAGATAAAGTTGAGTTTAATGCAAGCAGTATTTCTCGTGCGAGTCCAGGGCTTGATTTATTTAATTTTCGAACTAATTTAACATCATTTAAGAATGAAATCATTTTTAACCTATTGATTATTGTTGTTTATCTAAATTGCTCTCAATTTTTAAAAAAGTCTCAAGATTTACTATAGAGGTACTAAATATATTGCTAGGTCCTAGAACCTCAAAAAAGATTGCATCCTCGATAAAATCAATCTTTTCACCATCACCAAGATGGGCCAAACCAATCGAAACAGAGTAGGTACCGGCTGCTAGCCAAACTCTAGACTCAGCAGCTACAGTCAATACTTCGCCCTCATTTGCGTGATAAGGACAATCATTTGATGATACATTCGTAATCCCCCATAATGCTGTACCTTTAACATCCTTAATCGTAAAGCCAAATGACAAATCTGAAATTTCTTTTTTGCATAAGAATGTCATGATTAACTGAAACCTTGAGCCAGTTTCAAATACGGAATTAGGCTCTAAATTTTCATCAATAACATCCCAACTTTTTATTACCGCCTCTGCAGTCCCATATCTAATCATGGATATGGGGACTAAAGATTTTTTACTCTCAAAACCATTTTCAAGATCATGTTTAGTTATTGTTAAATTCTTACTGCGTTTACCAAATAAAAGATTCTGATAGGCAACCGAAATCTCTTTTGGTTTCCCATCAGCAAAAATCTGACCATCTTCTAAAATCAATGCCCTGTCACACAGTGCAGTAACAGTTCCCGTATCATGGGATACTAATAGAATCGTAGTATTACCTTGACGCAATTTATTTATCCTAGCAAAACATTTTGCCTGAAATCTCGCATCACCAACAGATAGCGCCTCATCAATAATTAATATATTTGGATCTACACTTATTGCCGTACTAAAAGTCAATCTAGCCTGCATCCCAGTAGAATAAGTTCTAAATGGTTGATCAATAACTTTCTCAAGCTCACTAAATTCAACAATGTCATCTAATTTTGAATCAATTTCCTTTTTTGACATACCTAAGCACATCCCACCCATGTAAATATTTTCTCGCCCGGTATATTCTGAATGAAACCCACTTCCTAGCTCTAAAATAGCTGTAAGCCTACCATTGACTTTTAAGTGCCCAGAAGTTTCGTGTAAGGTTCCTGCAATTAATTTTAGTAATGTACTTTTGCCGGCACCATTTCGACCTAATATGCCGACAATTTCTCCGCGCTTGATCTCTAGAGATATATTTTTCAATACATGTTTTTCTACATGCTTCTTTTGACGAAAAATCATTTCCCATAATAAATCTTTACGACTTGGATAAATTTTGTAAAATTTACCAAGCTTATTAATTTCAATAGCAATAGGATCTCTACTCATAGATCATCTCCGAACCAAATTTTTACGCGCTCAAAGATAACCCAACCAATATAAAATAATAAAATGTTAACTATGGGAAAGATGATCCATGCAATTGGATGATCAATCTTTCCTGCATACAAAGTATCTTGCCAACACCAAACCATATAACTAAAGGGATTCCAGTCAAATATTAATTTAAGCCAACTAGGTGTAGAAGATGGGTTATAGAGCACTGGAATCGCAAATAAATTTACCGAACAAAAAACTGTTACCACCTCTTTAAGATCTTTAATAAAAACACCTGCTGCTGAAAGGATCATGGCAATGCCTATCATTCCTATTATTTGAAAGATTACCAAAAATGGAATTGCAAAGCTTAATGGACTTAATTTACCATTTAATCCTGAGTATAAAATGGTAAATATAATTCCTGGTATGTAAGGAAAAATGCAGGAAATAGTAACCTTAATTGGCAGAACTTCAACGGGGAAAATAATTTGCTTAACAAGGTTTGCATGTCGCTGTAGTATTGTGGTGGATCTAGTTAGTAAATCCTGCATGAACAACCAGGGTACTAGTCCAGCAAAGATATTTACAGAAAAATCATGGGAAACTTTATTTTCAACAAACCTAGCCGGAAAAACGTAGGCAAATAATAGGGTATACATACCCATAATAAGTATGGGATGGCCGTAAGCCCACGCTAGACCTAATAATTGGCCTGCATGCCTATCTCTTAATTCTCTTTTTGATAACTCAAAAATTAGTTCCCAATTATTATAAAAAAGCCTAATAAAGTTTTTAATGGATTTCATTTAAATACTCATCTTAAACTTTTTTCCGGCAAGATCAAATTAATTTCATCCATTAACAATTAATTGCAGAAGTTTTTGAATATGAGCTATACCTCAATATCCGAGTTTACATCTAACCAAGCTTGTGCCATCAACACATTCCAAAGGGGATAACTCCAATTCTGGCCATTTAAATGTGCAGACCAACGGTCGCGTACAAGAGAAATATTAAAAATTCCATCCTCTCTTAATCTTTTTTCAGAAATTAAATTTTCCACCCAATCTCGCAGTGGACCACGTAACCACTGCTCAAGAGGTACCCCAAAGCCCATTTTTGGCCGTTCAATTAATTTCCTAGGAACTCTTTTATAAAGTATCTCACGTAATGCCCACTTAGCAGTATCGCTTCGCATCTTCATATTTTGTGGCATTGCCCACGATAATTCTACGACTCTATGATCTAACAGAGGTACTCGAGCCTCTAGAGCTACTCTCATACTAGCCCTATCAACCTTAGTAAGAATATCATCGGGAAGGTAAGTGATCGTATCTAAATATTGCATACGATCTAAAAAATCAGGAATTATTTGCTTTAGGGATGAATCCCAAAGAACCCCCTTTGGCTCCTTACCCCCAATAACAAGTTGGTCTGGATCATCCCAGTGACTTAACATCCTTAAGTACATTCGATCTGGATCATTGTGAACAATGGTATTTGCGAACTTGTGCAATTTATTTCCCATCTGAGGCCTATGAAAACGCCTAGGCAACATTTTTGCAAGGGTATCTAAATTTGTTTCTGTTTGTGAAAGAAGTAAGCTAGCGAGCATCTTTTTAAAACAGAGAGGTACCAAATTGCTTTTATTCCACAATTCTAGTCCAACCTTATAGCGAGTGTATCCTGCAAACAGCTCATCCCCACCATCACCAGACAACACGACCGT
>Ga0214923_10002260_pt1 | contig 25897 bp, 27 predicted proteins | sample LL1510_MetaG_FD_177993 | JGI IMG/M metagenome (GOLD analysis project Ga0214923, IMG submission 177993) | Freshwater microbial communities from Lake Lanier, Atlanta, Georgia, United States - LL-1510 | ecosystem: Environmental > Aquatic > Freshwater > Lake | place: USA: Georgia | collected...
TAGAAATTATAAAATGATATTATTATTAATAATTGGTAGCATCTACACTATAATAAAATTTTTTAGATAGAGGGTTATTATTTTTTTAAATAACATTAAAATTATTTAATAATTATTATATTTTAATATATATATATATATATGACGTGTTACTCATATAAAATATTAAAAACAACAACAACACCAATTTTTAAAAATGTTGATGTTGTTCTAATATTATCAATGGAAGGAAGCAATCGATTTAAAAATGACCCGTTTTTATTAAATCTTGCCAAGAAAACAATAATTCAATATAATAAAGGATTTAGAAAATGTAATAAACCTTCAACTATTAAAACATCATTAGAAGATATTGTTCATGCATATTATACTGCTTTTGAATATTTGAAAGAATACAATAATGTAATAATATTAGAGGATGATGCGATAGTTATAAATAAGAATCCATTAATTTATAATAAAATAGATAAATTTATTAATATACAAGATTTTGATATTTTTACATTTGGTTCATTTGGACTATTTTCAAATTATAATGAAGATTTTTTAAAGATAAGTCCATTTTTTGGTGCACTACAAGCTGTTATATATTCAAAAAAAGCAAGAAATAAATTAACTAAAGATATTATTTTATCTAATTTTAATAAAGGGGATATGGATCTTGTATATGTAAAGCGTTTAGATAAAATATTTACTTATAAATATCCACTTATTGTTCAGTTATTTCCTAGAACTGAAAATCAAAATTCATGGTTTGGTAATGTTTTTATAATATATATTGTTACTGTCTTAATAAAACTATTAAGATTAGATACAAGTGTAGAAAATTGGTTTTTATTGTATTTTATATTTAGAAATTATAAAGTAATATTATTAATAATAATTAGTATCACCATTTATTTTAATAAAGTTAGATTAATTAAAAATAATATTGTTTAATATATTTTTATTGCCAAGTATAAATTTATATATATATATATATATATGAATCCATTAGGAGCAGTATTAGCATCAATAACACAAGCATCAACAACACAAGAACCAACAAAACAAACACCAACATTAGCACCACCAACACCACCAACACCAGCACCAACAACACAAGCATCAATAACACAACCACCAACACCAGCACCACCAATATTAGCACCACCAACACCAACACTATTAAAAAAAAAACCAAAATCAATACCACCAGCACCACCAATACTATTAAAAGAAACACCAAAATCAATGCCACCAATACTACCAGACGGAATAAATGAAATTACAAAAAAATTAAATGAAAGAACCGAAGAATTGAATGAATTGTTTGAAAAAATGCCAACATTTAAACAAAAGTATTTAAAATATAAAAGTAAATATTTACAATTAAAAAAAATAAATTAAATTATAATAAAATTATAACATATATATATTATATATAATAGTAATTAATAATTTTAGATACAAAGTATTACCATAAGAACAATTAATAAAATCTTTAAATGATATTTAATAAATAAATTCATTTAAAAACATATTAATATAATTTATTAACAAATAACAGTTCCCTTTTATATGAATAAAATTATATAAATGAGGAAAAAATGTGTTTAATTTCTTAACAGTAATTAAATACAAAAAAATATTTATAAATTAATCGCTATTATTTAAATAATAGTTTTATTTACTATATAGATACTTAATTATAGTTATTTTATGATTAAGTATTAAAATCTATATATAATAATTTAGATTAATTATAATAAATATAATCTGGCTGCTTCCTTTAATATTAATATTAATGAGAAAAAATAATAATAAATTATTATGTTATATATTTTACTTGTTAAAAAATTAATTAAAATTATTTTGAAGTTTAACTATATAATATAGTAAATTAATAAAATGTAATAAACCAAGTCTATTTAGCTCAGTTGGATAGAGCAATCGCCTTCTAAGCGATAGGTCATAGGTTCGAGCCCTATAATAGATAATTTATCGACTTCTTACAGCAATCTCAAAAAAACAAACTAATATTTTTATTCAGAGAAGTCAGCACAAAAAAAAGCATGGATGCCCGAGCGGTTTAAGGGGAATGACTTAAGCTCATTTATCGAAAGATTCGTGGGTTCGAATCCCACTCTATGCATAATAGCCGATTAGCTCATGGGTTCGATTCCCAGATTCAACTACAAAAAAAGATAATAATGTCTTACTCAATCAAAAAAGTTATATAATATAAACTTTAAATTACTTTAAAAAAATTGATTAAAAATCATTTTGAAGTCTAATTTTCATAGTATAGTAATATTATAATTCACAAAAGCCAGTACACTACAGCATAGATGCCCGAGCGGTTTAAGGGGGATGACTTAAGATCATCTATCGAAAGATTCGTGGGTTCGAATCCCACTCTATGCAAAATGGCCGATTAGCTTAGTGGTTTAGAGCAGCCGTCTTATGCACGGAAGATCCTGGGTTCGAATCCCAGATTGGCTATAAATTAACGTTTCCTTTGTTCAATAATTTATAAAATTATTGAATAATGAGAAAAAAAAAATAACGTCTTCTTACAGCAATCAAAAAAGTTATATAATATAAACTTTTGAAGACAGCACAACACAGCATAGATGCCCGAGCGGTTTAAGGGGGATGACTTAAGATCATCTATCGAAAGATTCGTGGGTTCGAATCCCACTCTATGCAAAATGGCCGATTAGCTCAGTGGTTAGAGCAGCCGTCTTATGCACGGAAGATCCTGGGTTCGATTCCCAGATTGGCTATAAACTAACGTTTCCTTTGTTCAATAATTGAACAATGAGAAAAAGAGATAATAATGTCTTCTTACAGCAACCAAAAAAGTTATATAATATAAACTTTTGAAGACAGCACAACTCGCGTTTCATTTATTAATTTAATAATATTACATTACTTAATGTGTATTATTTATTGGAAATCGTCATCTATACTTTTTAAGTAAAAATAATAAACTATTAATTGTTGATAAATTGAAATTAAATTATAATAATTTAATTTTGGATTTTTTATAAAACGTTTAATCGTTTTTTTTATTTTAATAATATTAATATTCTCCATATATATATATATATATATAATGTCAGAAAAAAATTTAAAAATACGTAATAAATTTGTTGATAAAATTATTAATAAGATAGAAAAAATAAATGATGATATAAAATTACTTTCAAAAGTTGATAAAAAACTATTTAAAAATGAAAATAATTTAATTGGTGGTACTGATTTACCGTTGGGACCACCAGATTGGCCACCTGATAATTACGAACGCGGACAACCACCACCACCAGATGGCACAAACCATATACGCCCAAATTTAAGTAGAGCACAATTCAAAACAGCAGAAATTGATAAAAGAGCAAAACAACAGGCAATAGACTTTGCTAGACTACAAGCAACTACTGAGGCAAATAAACTATCTATAGGAGAACTTGGACTGGTAAATACCCAACTAGATCAAGTAGAAATAAAAGTTGGAGATTTAGCTAATTCTCTTGACAGAATTAATTTAGTTACTATAGGTGATATAGATACGTTGGATGTTAATGATTATATTGAGCAATTTGCAAATACATTAGGTGATGAAAAATATCTTTTTACTGATGTAATACAAGCATCAGAATGTGTATCACAATATGATGTTATATGGCAAACATGGAGTACCAAGTTAATAGACACACTAAAATCAGTAGGAGGAAACAATCCTTTTAATTTAGAATATGCCTATTATATTGCTAAACAAGATATTCCAGATTATAATACTGTTATTCAGCAGCCAGCAACTAATCCTAACTTTAATTTAATTTATAAAAAATTTAGAACAAAACTAGAATATGATTGGTGGTTTCCTGATGGTAAATTTTATAAGGAATATGTAAAATTAAATGCACTATATAATACCGCTTTTACATTATTGATGGCACCACCTGGTACAATATTAAGTACCCCAATATTAAAAAACACATTTACTAATGCTATTAATTCATATATAACAAAAGCTGCACAAGATGCACATACAGCTGCAATGGCATATGCAACGGCAACCCAAAATGAATTGTTTCAACCCTATGTGTCGGCGTCGTTGTCTGCAGGACATGAAGATATACTAAGGACGTCAATTGTTAACGCTGTTATGTATGTATCAGTTTACGCACCTACTCTTATTACCAGTGCACAAGCAGGTGATACGACATTATCACCTGCTTCAGATGCAGACAAAACAATACTATCACTTGATAGTATGACCCAATTTACACAATTATATTCAGATACTTCTCCTAATATAACAGCTATTAGTCCTACAGATAATAAAGTAATACATGATAATGTAGTTAATATAGCTAAAGCTGTAGTTAAAAAGAATAATACAGAGATTAAGCTAGCACTTGCTAATATAGGAAATTTATTCAATCAAAATGGATTTGATAAAGAGGCTTTAAATAAGTTAGAAAGAGCAATCAACAAATATATGTATAGAGGCCCAATTACATTAAAAAATCTTATTAAAACAAGAGCACTACAACTTATAAATATACTTCCAACTGCTATAACCCCTCAAGTTCTTATTCTTATTGTGAATGCAGCTAAAGACGAAAAAGACGCCGTTGCACTAGGAAAGTATTTGTTGGTGAAAGCCAAGCTTAACTTAGCTACAACAGTTAGGAATTTTTTGCTTATATATGACATTTATATTGAATCTTCTGCATCTCCATTGAGTCTATCTCCTATTGTAAATGCTTTATTTGATATTATAGAATCATTTCCAGTGGAAACATCTCCTGAAGTTATTGTGGCTATTATATTTGCATTTGTAGCCAATAGAGCTAATATGGCCTACATGGCATTAATATCACCACGAGTATCGCAAATCATGAATGGTACTCCAATTAAAATGGTTATACGTAATCCATTTACATTTGCAATATTAGTTGAAGTTGTTGTAATTATTATGATTTCAATTGCTAAAAATAGAGCAAAAATAATTAGTAAAGACTCAAATGTCGTAAATGCAATTGACAATGTAAATCCAAAGACTATCCTAAAGGAAACTATTGCAGCTGCAGTTGCAGCTATAATTACAGCTCAAGCTCTAGATGTTATAGCTAAAACTATTATACCCAAAACAGACCGCGATTACAATGATTTAACCCAAAATTTAAAATCAATAATACCACCTGAAAAATTTTTTTATTATTTTCCATTAACTTTAGAAGAAAAAGAAAAACAGGACATTCTAGAAAAATATTATACACAGAGAAATTCAAATCTTGCCACTTACAATTTAGATGACGACTTAAAATTTGAACAGGGAGAGTTTACTTACGCTAAAGGACAAAGTATACAATTTTTAGCTACTATGAAATCACCTATTACTTATCCATTACCAAATCCTCCTTATAAAAATTGGGCACCAACAAAAGTAGAATTAGATAATTTGTTTGAAATTGAATAATTTGTTTTCTTTTTTTATTACCAAATTATACATATTATTTTTAAACAAGATATATTAAATACTTTTTACACATATAATCTTATTTTAAATAAATAATATTATATAATAATAATGGTTTCTATTTATAATTTTATATATGATAAACTTACATATACTTCTGATTCAATATCAATTAATAATTTTTCATTGAGTGTATCTGGAAAAAGTTTATTTCACGAATCTTCACTAATTATTTCACCAGGAAATATTTACGGTCTTATTGGAAAAAATGGTTGTGGTAAAAGTTCTCTTCTTAAACAATTATCTTTAACTAATTTATTTGCAGATAATAAAATAAGAGTTTTATATGTAGAACAAGAATTAGAAGTTTCTGACAAAAATCCTGTTGATATTATTTTTAGTTCAAATTCAAAACTTGCTTATATTACCGAACAAATTGAAATTATTGAAAAAGAAATAAAAAATCTTCAGGATAAAGAAGAACCTATTTATGAAGATGATTTACTTTTAGAAAATTTAATGAATAAATATCAAGAATTTCAAAATAAAATTATTGGTTTTAATAAAGAAGCAGAAATAGGTAAAATTAAGTCTATTCTTTATGGTTTAGGTTTTACTCACGATTCAATGGAACAATCAAGCTCAATTTTTAGTGGTGGTTGGCGTATGAGAATCTCACTTGCTAGAGCTTTATATATTGAACCAGATTTACTTCTTCTTGATGAACCAACAAATCATCTTGATTTAGAAGCAATTATTTGGTTAAGTAATTATATGGAATCTTGGAAAGGTATTGCAATTATTGTTTCCCATAATATTGGTTTTTTAAATGAAACATGTTCTCAAATTATGAATATTGAAAATTTAAAATTAGTTACATATAGAGGAAACTATACAATGTTTAAAAAATCACTTGAACAAAAACATAAAAATGAAATAAAACTATATGAAGCATATGAAAAGAAGCTTAAAGAATTTAAAAAAAATAACTCTTCTAAAAACGGAGTTGAAGAATTTATTAAAAAAAATATAGTGCCTAAACCAGAAAAACAGTATTATGTAAAAATTAATTTTCAACCAACTAATAGTTTTAAATCACATGTTATTAAATTAGAAGATATCTGTTTTTTATATTCTGACAAAGAAATTCTTAAAAATGTCGAAATTGGTATTGATATGAATACTCGGGCAACACTAGTTGGTCCAAATGGTTCTGGTAAATCAACATTAATGAAGTTAATAACAGGTGAAATTAAACCTTCTTCTGGAACAGTTTGGATTCAAAATAATCTTAGAATTGGTTATTATAATCAACATTTTGAAGAACAATTACCTATGGATAAAACACCAATTGAATATTTAATAGATCGTATTCCTGATAATTTAAAAGATGGTAATCGTGAAATTACTGTTCGTAGTTATCTTGGTAATTTAAAACTTGAAGGTAATGCACATAATAAAAAAATTAATGAACTATCAGGAGGGCAAAAAGCAAGAGTTGCTTTAGTTAAATTAATTTTTCAACAACCTCATGTTTTACTTCTTGATGAACCAACAAATCATCTAGATATTGAAACAGTTGAAGCTTTGATTAATGGTTTAAAAAATTTTAATGGTGGTATTCTATTAATTACACACGAACCGGAATTAATTAATTCTCTTGAATCGGAGCTATGGATTATGGATAAAAATACTAAACAAGTTTGTAAATATTTAAACTCTTATGAAAATTATTGTAAAGATAGAGTTTAAAAATAAATTATTTTATTAAATTAATTAAATGAGAATATTATTTTACTCCGAAAGTTGTAATTTTTGTTTAAAATTATTAGAATATATTAATAAAAATAATTTAGAACAATATTTTAAAATGATTTGTATTGATGAAAAAACAGCCAAAGTTCCTAAACATATTACTATTGTTCCTACTGTTATAGATACTACAATTGAATCACCAATGGAAGGGAAAAAAGCATTTGAATATGTAATAAATCAAAAATATTTTAATCATCCAACAAATAATATTGAATATACTAAAAATGGTATACCTATACCAACAATTGAAGAAGATATAAAAGCAACATCATCAAAATTAGGTAATAATTTTATTTTTGTTGATAAAGATATAGAAAAAGAAGATAAAAATAATTTCGAGCAAGTATTTAATTTTAAACAATTGCCTCCGCAAACAAAGAATATTGATGCACAAGATAATAGAGTAAATCAATTAATTGAACAAAGAAATTTTCAAGATAAAAAAATGCAAGCTTTAATGAGATTAAAAAAATAATAATATGTTAATAATAAAGTAAAATAATTTTATAAAAATTGATAAAAAGATTTAAAAATGTAAAACTTATTAATAATAATGCTAACAATCAAAAATGTATTACATGATAAAACTAAAGGATTTTCAAGATTAGAATTTGATATTATAGGAAAAGAAGTTAACTATGTGCTTGTAAATACATTACGTAGAATAGTTTTATCAGAAATACCAATATATGCATATACTGAATTTATATTTGATAAAAATTCTAGTGTATTTCATAATAATTTTATTAAAAATCAAATTAGAAATCTACCTGTTTGGGGAATTGATAATAAAATTGAATTTTATGAAAAAGTAAAAGTATCTAATAATGAAGTTATTAATGAAATTGAAGATTTAGAAGATAATGTTGAATTAGGTGTTAATAAAAAAGTTAATTCAACATCATTAGAACAATTAACTATGTATGTTGACTATAATAATAAATCTAATAATATTTTTACTGTAACTACCGAACACGCTAAATTTTATTTTGCACAAAAACAAATACCTAATCCTTATCCAATTCCGATTCAAATTGTAAAATTACAACATGATCAAACTATTAATTTTACAACTGTAACATCTATTGGTATTGAAAAAGAAAATGCTATATTTTCACCTGTTTCTATTTGTGTATATGAAGAAAAAAAAGAAAATGAATTTAAATTTATTATTGAATCAAAAGCTCAAATAACCGAAAAAGTAATTTTACATCGTGCAATTATAAATTTAAATAAAATACTAGAATCTATTTTAAATCAATTTATTGAAATTTTAGATGATAATACTGAATTATCCGGACAAATTGAAATAAAAAACGAAGATCATACTATAGGTAATTTAATTAGTTATGGTTTACAAAATCATAAAAATATAACTTTTGCTAGTTATTATTTACCACATCCTTTAGAAAAACGTGTAATTATAGAATATAAATTAAAATCAGGTAAATTTAAAAATGTATTGAAAGATGTTATCAATGAATATATTGAATTATATAATAAACTCGATAAATTAATTGAAAAGACAATTTAAAAAATATTTATTCTGAATTATTTTCTTCATTTTCTACTTTTTCTACTTCCATTTGTAATTGATTGGATATACCTTCACCTACTATTTGATAACGTTTAGGAACTTCGATAAAAGCAATATAATTTTTATTAAATGGTATATTTTCTGTATCAAATTTAAATGTTTCTTTCTCTTTAGAATTTAATTTAGGTAAAATATTAATAAATATTTTTTTATCTCCTTTTAATAAGACTAAAAAATGAGGCACTATTCCTTGATAACTTGATAAAAATGCCTTATAGTGATAACCATTATCACCAAATATTTCAATATTAAATCCTGAAATTATTTCATCAACTAAAATATTTGGTATATTAATTGCCAAATAATTATACACAACATTAATTTGTTTACTTTTCCTATTTAAACTCTTGTCAAGATATTCTTGTTCTTCAATTAATCGTCGTTGAGTAAAAAAGTATTCAATATTACCAAAAGTTTTATTTTGATTACTTAATTTATGAAAAGCTTCATCTATTTCTGCCATTAAAAGATATATATATTATGTCTTTTTATAGTTTTAATTTTTTCAAATAGATTATGTTATAATTTACATGATTGTATCATGTGCTATTACATACCAGTACTCCAAATGGACATATTATTATTTTTAGATATACCAGCACCACAAATAGATGATTGTGTTTGTTTACTTTTCCAAAAATAGTCTATTTTTGGTGTATTCATAAAATACTCGCGGTCATTGTTTCTATAACTTTCATCATAATATGAATTTTGTGCTTCTTCTGCTTGTCTTTTTTCTTCTATATGTCTTTGTATTTCTGCTTGTCTTTGTGCTTCTACTTCTGCTTGTCTTTTTTCTTCTATATGTCTTTGTATTTCTGCTTGTCTTTGTATTTCTGCTTGTCTTTGTATTTCTGCTTGTCTTTGTATTTCTACTTGTCTTTGTATTTCTGCTTGTCTTTGTATTTCTGCTTGTCTTTGTATTTCTGCTTGTCTTTGTATTTCTGCTTGTCTTTGTATTTCTGCTTGTCTTTGTATTTCTGCTTGTCTTTGTGCTTCTACTTCTGCTTGTCTTTGTATTTCTGCTTGTCTTTGTGCTTCAGCTTCTATTTGTCTTTGTGCTTCTTCTTTTATTTGTATTTCTACTTCTGCTTGTCTTTGTGCTTCAACTTCTGCTTGTCTTTGTGCTTCAACTTCTAATTGTCTTTGTGCTTCATTTTCTATTTGTCTTTGTCTTTGTTTTTGTGTTTGTAATAAACTTATGGGTAAACTTGTTGGTAAATTTACTAATAATTCATTAATTTGTGTTAATAATCTATCTAATATATAAATGACTTGTTGTGTTAATCCTTGTGTTAATCCTTGTGATACTGAATTTAATGATTTAGGTAAGTGTACTTTAACTTTTGCTACTAGTGCAATTAAGTCATTTACAAGTACTTGTGTTTCTGATAGTCCTATAACTTCTCTTCCTAGATTATAAAATGCATCCATAGTTTGATTTGTTTGTGGTAGTCTACTAATTATAGATACTAATATTCTAAATTTTTGTATTATTTCTTCTATTTCAGGACTGTATAATATATAATTTGGGTATCCTTTATTTATAGGTGGTCCAATCATATCTGTTCCTACTCCTATCTTATCTGTAAAGTTTTCTATATTTTTAGTAATTAATTTTTTTTTAATTTCTGGGTTATCTTTAACTTGTGTTATTAGTGTGTTAATCGCTTTCATGCTCTCTTTTACTTTTGATTGTATTTCTAATAGTGTTTGTTCTTGTTGAACTGTTTTATAAATGTTATTTTTTTTATTAATTAAAATATTTTCAATTTCCGATTAAATACAATGTTTATGTATATAGTAAAGAACAATAAGTATAATTAATATAATTAAATATTTTTCCATATATATATATATTATTTATTAGATATTTATTTTATAAAGTTAGTTAATGAGTAAATATTCATCTACTTCTATTAAAATAGAATATAAATATTATATGTTTAAATCAAATAAAGAAAAAAATAAAATTACTTTAATTAGTTATTCAACTTCAAAAAAAGAAATTCTGGACGCATTAAAACAAAATAAAATAAAAATAGAAAATGATATTATTTTAATTAAATTAGAAAAAACAAAATGGACACCAACAACTAAAATTCCAGCAAATATGTTAAGTGGTCCAATTAAAGTATTTTTTTCATTTTATACTGTTAATATTAAAAATAAAATACAAGAGAATAAAGAAGACCCACGAGCAGTTCAATTTTTATTTTATACTTATGATTACTATTTAAAATATAAAATTAGAATTAAAGATTTAAAAAAATTATCAAAATTAGCTTTTGCAAATAAACTAGAAAAAAGATTATTAGCACCAAAATTAATAACACAAATATTAATTTAATAATATATAAAAATATATTTTATATTATAAAATGGAGTTTATTTATGTTTTAAAATGTCAACTTGATAAATATTTTATATGGAAAACATATAACGTGCAAATAGAATATAATGAACATTTAGATGGAATATTTTGTGAAATAACTAAAGAATATAAACCTTATGATATTGATTGTATATTTGAATTATCTGATAAAATAACATTATATTCTGTAATAGCTAAATATTGTAATAAATATGGAACAAAAAATATTTATTTTCTTGATATTGATACTAAAAAAATAAAACAATTACAAAAAGATGATAATAAAAAATGTATTTGCAAACAAGATCATTGGTTAGCATCTTGTTCTTTAAATATTAAAGATAAATATTGGACTATAATTTTAAATAATGTTATAAATAAACTTTCACTAAAATTTCATGAATCGGGTATTTGTTGTCGTTGTGGAAGATATGGTCATAATGATGTTGAATGTTATGCAAAAATTCATATAGAAGGATATAATTTAGATTCAGAAGAATCTGATTTTATAAATTAAAATAATAAATAATTTACTTTTTTATATCGTAGGTTCCTTAGTAAAAGAGTCCAATCAATCATCATTTAGAGTTAGGATTGATGTGTTGGTTTTGTATTACATATTCTATTTAATTTTTAATTTTTTATTATATTTTTAATGCTTTTATAATAAATTATTTTTTATTAAATAAATTAGTAGCTAGTGCAACTACATGATGCAACTAGGTATATAGCCACCATTGTTCCAACCCTTCCAAGTTATGTGTAGACCTGGACTCTGAGCTAGATCACATGGAGTATCAAGAGGCACGAACACAACAGGTGGTGTTTGTGCTCGTGTTTGTTCAAGCAAAACTGTTGATTCGCGATTTGATGCAAGATTCGCTAGCAATTCTAGCCCTGTTGTTGCTGGCGCTTCTGCAGGAGCAAGCAGTAGAGCTAATGGTTCAAGCGGGGGAGCAAGCAGTAGAGCATGAGTAGAAACAGGAGCAAGCACTGATGTTGATTCTTTGGCTCGTTTTTGTTTATTTTCTGCCCGTGTTTTTGCCCGTGTTGCCATCCATTCTTTTTTCCGTTCTTCTTTACATTTTTTTATCCATTCTTTTCGTATTTTTTCGGCTGCAGCTACATCTACGGCTACGTCTACATCTGCAGCTACGTCTACGTCTGTAGTTGGTCGTTTTTGTCCTCTTCCTCTTATTAGTCCTTGTGTCCATCCCAATGATGACATTCTGCTTATGGTGCGTTGGTCGCAATGGTACTCGTAGAGCGCGTAGAGTGTGAAAGAAGGCTATAGTAGTAGCTATGATAATTTAATTTTTCTATTGAAATCAATAGACATTTTAATTTTCAATTTTTTATTTTTCTAGTAATAAACAAATGTACCTTGAACACTCAGGTATAGCCGCTCTTATTTCATCTTATCCATTTGGTAATTGGTATTAGCTCTGAGGCTGAGCCTAAGATATCTTTTTCTTGTTCCTTATGAACCATTCTGGGTGTTTGTAATCGTCGCGCCTGTGCCTATGCGCGTCTCTACTAATATACAGTTATCGCTAAAACAGTAGCATCGGAACATACCAGAAGAATCTCTATATACTCGGCATGTATTATTGCTAGGATAAAGTAGTGGAACCGGTTCATTAAGATTAAAACCAGGTTGACGCACTACTGGTGGAGCTACTGGTGGAGCTACTGGTGGAGCTAGTGCGTTGATCGGTGTGTCAGTTGATGCATCTGTTGATGCATCGGCTCCTGTAGGTGCCACGGTCAGTGTTAGCTCTTCCATCTATTCGCGAGCTATGATAATTTAATTTTTCTATTGAAATCAATAGACATTTTAATTTTCAATTTTTTATTTTTCTAGTAATAAACAAATGTTGTAATTATTTTAAATAAAATAATCACAAAAATCAGTAGCTTGAACACCCAGAAAAGGTATTCTTGCATATTTGTGCATACATGAGTTGTGTGCTTAATCTTATTCTAACACGAACACAAACTCGAACTTTTGTTCCTTTTAGCGCCTCAGTAGTGGTCTCGTTGCCCATAGCATTGCATCATACTTTTCTAGTTTTTGTTTTACTTCCTGTTGCCTAATCTTGGTTTCTTTTAGTTGCCGTTGCTGTGTCCGTGTCCGTATCGGTGCTTTGGATAGTTCTATAAGCATGAGCTGGGTTTCTATTTGAACGAGTGTTTTTCTAAGGGACTTCACTATTTCCCGCAATAAATAATTCTCCTCTTCTTTCTTCTGTTTTATTTGCTCTGCTTGCGCATACATCAGCGTAACTGCTCGTTTATATGCCCGTGTATGTGGCTGTTTACGTGGCCGTTGTACTAATCGCATTCTGTTCGCAAGCTATCATAGTAAAATTTTTATATTGAAACTAATAAACATTTAAATTTTCAATTTTTTTATCATATAAAAGAATCTTATTTTATAAATTAACAGTTTTATGAGTACTTATTTTATTGTGATGATTCTAAAGACCACATACCTGGATAGAGAATAACCTTATCCGTAATAGGAAAATTTGCATGTTCTCGTCTTATTGTAGGTTGTTCTGATGAATTACTTGGTTGTTCTGATGAATCACATGGTCGTTTATATATACGTTCATTTGCATATGAACGTCTTATTTGAGGTGGTTCTAGTTTCTTATGTTGTTCTGATGAATTACTAGGTTGTTCTGATGAATTACTAGGTTGTTCTGATGAATTACTAGGTTGTTCTGATGAATCACAAGGTCGATCATATATAAGTTCATATGCATGTGTTCGTCTTATTTGAGGTGGTTCTAGTTTCTTATGTTGTTCTGATGAATTACTAGGTTGTTCTGATGAAGTACTAGGTTGTTCTGATGAAGTACTAGGTTGTTCTGATGAAGTACTAGGTTGTTCTGATGAAGTACTAGGTTGTTCTGATGAAGTACTAGGTTGTTCTGATGAATTACCGGTTAACCATTCAATATATTGTTCTACAGAATGTGTTAGCACAGGTAGTGGTTCAGGTATATGTTGCATAGGCTGTATATGTGGTAACGTTTGATTTTCTTCTTGATGACTCATCGTTTATAGTACTACTTAATATAATATAATAAGTAAACTATTATATTTTCAATTTTTTAGTTTTCTTGTAATAATTTTAAATAAAATAATCACAAAAAGTAGCTGCTAAGAACCTAAAAGATACTATTGCAACTTTGTATGCGTTATCGGTCTATAACAGATAAAAATTTATGACGCACTATTTGACAAGAGCTCAATGAACAACTATGGTATATATAGTTGCATCATCAAGCTTAATATCCAATGCCCGCAACATACTCCTCAAACTATTGTATCTTGGGGCGCTTGGCATCTGATTCCTCGCCTTCCTCGCCTTCCTCGCCTTCCTCGCCTTCCTCGCCTTCCTCGCCTTCCTCGCCTTCCTCGCCTTCCTCGCCTTCCTCGCCTTCCTCGCCTTCCTCTTCTTCTATCTGTTTCAGTTTCTGTTGCCATGACAGGAGACTTGTCTGTTCTTGTCTCAAGTCATCTTCTAGCGACTTGTTGCATTTGTCGATGAAATCACAAATGCAACAATCATCTGGAATTGATTCATCTGGTTTCCAATTTTCTATCCAGTACAGTTTTTCTTGAATTAACCGGATTGACGCCTTTGTTTCTTTCACTACAGTTTCTAGGACCTCTTTTGTATCTTGCCTTTCGTGTTCCTTGGCATGTGGTGTCATGTGGGGCGTGTTCATCATGACGAGTATATCGCAAGCACGTGGTGTCATGTGGGGCGTGTTCATCATGACGAGTATATCGCAAAAGTTCATAGCGGCACAACAAAGTTGTGTCGGAGATGTCTATAATAAACTTTTTATATTGGAATTAATAAACACTTTAATTTTCAATTTTTTATGCATTTATAGCATTGCTCATTAAATGGCACGTTATATTAATCTTTATAAATTTTAGGTTTATGGTGTTTATTGGAAACTTTTAGATATTCTTTATTCTTATAATAATCTTTATTATAAGCATAAATAAAATAATTATAAGTTTAATGTTAAGTTGAGTAAACTATTGTTTGATTTAATTTACAAGTAGATATTATGGAATTACTCCTAACTTTTTGAACTTGTTTTTCTGCTAATAATACAACAGAATATATTCTATATATACAATTTACGGCTTCTTTTATAGCATTTGCAGTCATTGTTATTCTTACATCCATATTATCAAATTTTTGTTTATTTACTTTGTGTTTATTTGGTGTATCTGCAATTATTAATAAGGCTGTTGCAGCTTCATTTAATTCGGTTTGATTTGTATTTTTTATAATCATTGCATTTATTATTGCATTATTAGTTATAACAGTAGCTTCATCTAATTTATTTATCATGTCAATAAATAACGATAATTGGGTCTGTTTAGCTATTTCTGTAGTAATTACAGATGCAATATTTACAATATTTACTATCATAAATAATGCATCATGTAGATTTTGCATATTTCTCATTATTAATGCTTTTTTTAATGTATTTTCTGCTAATGCACCTAATGTCTTTAACGTATATGTTCTTCTCATTAGTTTTGCTAATGAATACATTATTTTTGCTGATTCTTCATTTTCTTTTAATATATTTTTTTTTGTTACTAATATTGATGTTTTTGCAATCGCCTCAAAATATAATGCTTTTTTTACCGTAATTATTAATGAATTAATTGTATTATCCCATAATTTATCAAAATCTGGATATTTTGATGTTTTTAATGGTTTTACAATTTTTATATTTTCTATTGCTTTATTTAGTGCATTTTCAGTTTGTATGAGAGCTTTATTAGTTGCAAAATTTACTGCATTCATTGTTGTTTCTAGGCAAAATTTATTATAAATAATCTTAAAGTATTTTATAATTTCATCGGAATTATTTAAAAGTTTAATAATATCTAAAATATTTGTAATAGATAAACCATTTATTATTGACATATGTTTAAATGAAAGATGATAATCAATAATAAATTAATTTTCAATTTTTATAATATTTAAAAATATAATTTTTTTTTATAAATTAATCTACATCATGAACTGGTATACCAACAACGATTGCGAAAATATCTACACGATTACGTGTGTTAATAGATGTTCTTGCTTCATTAATTCTATCCTGAGCGAGTCTTTCTTCTATTGATTCTGAATGTATACTATCTTCATCGTCTAGTCGAACACGAGATTCTTCGACTAGTCGACCACGAGATTCTTCTACTAGTCGACCACGAGAATCATCACTATGTTCAATAATAATTCCATTAGCTATTCCGATAGCTATTCCGAAATTATGCATATACATATCATAATTTTCTTCTTGTGGTCTACGGGATACATGAGGTATAAATTTTTTTATTCTCCATCCGTTTGGTGTTTCGTAGGAAGTAGTTTATGTTTGTGTAAACATTTCAAGTGCTTGTTCTTCTCCTTGTAAAGGTCTTTCATCTATAGTTAACGTTAGAAAAATCATCCAACGAGAAAGAGAACACCATTTTACTCGCATAACTTTAATATGTTTAGACACATTGTTGAACAAATAAATTTGTACTTGTTGTCGTACGCGTTGGTTAGAACTATTTGGGACCATATAGAATCCGTTATTATTAGGATGACTGTTTTCAGGAAGAGGTTGAATATGTGGAATAACTAAAAATCGTACAGATGATGGCATTTAACTGAAGGTTTGTTTGTTTGAGTTATATGTATAATAAAATTTAATGACACTCTATTTAAATTATTAAATTTTCAATTTTTTAAAGCATAAATTGATTACTTTTTTACTAATTATTTATAAAATAAAAGAAATAAATCAATAATTTACATAAATGAGTTAGTGCATTTTTAATAGGTTTACTTATGCTTAAATAATTGTATCGTTTAGAATTTGTGCCTTTCTTCAAGAAATGCTTCAATTGCATTAGCACGTTTTTCTTCACTAATCTTTGTCTCGTTCATCCAATTTTGGAGCACTTCAATTTGTTTGAGCATGATTTCAACTTTTTCAAAGTTTTTACGATTTTCTTCAGCACGCTTTTCTTCAGCTCGTTTTTCTTCAGCACGCTTTTCTTCAGCTTGTATTTCTTCAGCTTGTTTTTCTTCTACACGTTTTTCTTCACAAGCCTGTAGCACTGTAATTTGCTTGAGCATATTGTCTACCATTTCAAAGTTTGAACGCTTCCACTCAATATCAGATAGTGTGTCTGTAAGATGTGCCTTGAAAAAAATTAGTTTCTCTGTTTCATACTTTTGCAACGCATCAGTCATCAAATTTTTTGCTTTTGTTTGTTCTGTAATAGCTATATTTAATGATATATATGCTTCACTCTCATGAAATTTGGTATTATCATAATTTAATTTATTGATAAGTGCCAGATGTTTTTCTGATAATTCATTCCAAAATGATCGTGTTTTTGAATTGAGGGTTCCTTGTGCACTAAGCTTTTTTGTTTTCGCATTCTCAACTGCAATGTTTGCCTCTTGTAACTGTTTATTCAAATCTTCTGTATTTATAATGGGATGCTCAATCAGACCAAATTTAATTTGTTGTATTTTATTCACTTTCATTTCTGCTTCTGTCAATTTTTGGTCCGCTTCTTTATACGCTGCATAGAAAGCCTTATTTACTTCTAACTCATCTTCTGTATTTTTTTTTTGGAATGCTTCAGATGGCGCTCTTATAGCAGCATATTGATCGTTATACACCTTCTGTGCAGCTTCAGCAGTCTCACTCGCTTTTGCATATGCAATCTGTGCTGCTTTATAATTTTCTTCTGCATAAATAATTTTTGCGAGTATATCCTGCATAGATGTGTTATCTTCTTCGACAATATGTTTTTCTTCTTCAACAAGACACTTTTCTTCTTTGACTAGACGTTCAACTTCATCTGTTTTTTCATTAATTTCAGCAAGAAGAACCGCAATACGCTCTTTTGTTTGTGTTAGTTGATAGTCAGACATTTGTAAGTTATGAGTTAATAATAATTCATAATATATAAATAGTAAATTGATACAATTTTTTTATAAAATAAGTTTTCAAGTTATCTAAAAAAATTATTACTTTGTTAATAAAAATAATAAAACACTAACAAGACTTACTATTTATTATAGTAAAATTGCATCAATTAGTAAATTATAAATAAATAAATTAATTTTTAAATAAAAAATAATTTATTTTTATTTTTTGGTTTTTCTTAAAATACTACCCTATCACTTAAGTTATTTTTTTTATATTGATATTGTATTCAATGGTAAATTCTTCAAATTGTGTGTAGGCGACGGTACGTGCTTTTTCAATAACTGCATCTATATCTATTTTATCCTTAAGAAAAAATTCTAAGCTTTTATTCTCAGGGAAAACAAATTCATTGACACACATTATGACGAAAAAAATATCTTTCTCGAAGACAGATTCATTATCATACTCAATGATAGACTGCTCTTCCTTATATACTTTGTTCTCTAGCCACTTTGCTTTTGCTACTCTGATACTTTGTGATATGATAGCTTCTGTAAAAAGTTCAAAGAATTCTTGGTGTGCTTTGTTGACAGCTCTCTTTGCTTTGCTACACGCTTTTTTTGTGGCTTTAACAATTTCATAGCTAGCTTTGTGCTTGGCCTTAACAATATTGTAGGCGATATCATCTGTTTTGTAAGCATCAAAGTATGCTTCGTAGGCAATATCAAATGCTTTAGAAGCTGCTTTATAGGCAGTTATATTGGATTGATATCTGCTTACATTTTTAGTTAATTGAAAGTCGTTTATAGCTGCTTGAATGGTAGCTTTGACTTCTTTTAATCTAGCTTTGGCTTCTAAGAAAGTTATGGCTTCTTGTGAGACAGCTTTATCATTGGTGTCATCGAGTTCATCAGCATTTTTTTTCTTTTTTAATTCTTTAAGCTCGACCTCAACTACTTTTAGATTGCCAATGGCATTAGTATACTCGTCTATACATATATTAAGCTTATTTTCGAATTCAAACATGCCAAACTCTCTCGATTTTATCATATACAACGCTTTAAAATAGTTAGTCATTTTGAAACGGTTTGATTGGGGTCTTTGATACTTTATAAAATTTATAATAGAATTAATTAAACCATTAAATTTTCAATTTTTTCTATTTTTTATTTTTCTAGTAATAATAAACAAATTTTGTAATTATTTTAAATAAAATAATCACAAAATCAGTAGCTTGAATACCCAAAAGGTATTTTTACATACTTTGTGCATGCGTTGTGCGTCTTGAGTGCGTCATCTTATGCACCACATAAAATTTTTTGACGCATTATTTGACGAAAACTTCAACTTTGAATAAGCATTTGCTTGATTTCTGCCAAGAACGCCTTGCTCTTTTTTTGATGCTCCAACTTGGCAAGCACCAATTTTCCGAGATGCTGCCAATTTTGTGCAGCCTCCTCCTGAAGCAACTGGTTTGCAAGCACTACTGACCAGTCGTCCCGGGTGCAATAGGGACAACCAGGCTCAAAGCAGTGGTTGCATTCGGGCACAAAACCAGCGTCAGTCATGTCGGCACAGAAGGCCCAACCGCGTGGCATGTCGTTTGCTGTTCGTTGTGGCTTTTCAATACAGAATTTTTTCTAAAGAAACTAATAAACACTTTAATTTTCAATTTTTTAATTTCTTATCAAAAATAAAAGAATTATAATTTTATTATCTAAAAATATTATATACAATGAAAGAAATACATATATATACAGATGGCGCTACACCAAATAATCAAAATAAATCAGGAAATCGCAGAGGAGGAGTTGGTGTATTTTTTGGTGATAATGACCCAAGAAATATCTCATTTGGTATGATTGAAACTGATAAACAAAAAGTAACTAATAATGTATGTGAATTAACAGCATGTATTCGTGCTATAGACCGTATAATGGCAACAGAAAAAATAATAGGAAAACAAGTAGTTATTTATACAGATTCAATGTATATTGTGAATACTATTGCAAATTGGGCAAGTACTTGGGAAAAAAATGATTGGAAAAAAGATGGTGGGAAAATAGCAAATTTAGAATTAATAAAAAAATTATATTATAATTCTATAAATTTTGGTATAATTTATAGACATGTTTCAGCTCATACTGATGAACCAGATGATAAAAATAGTAAAGAATGGAAATTATGGTATGGAAATATGATGGCTGATAAATTAGCTGTTGAAGGTTCAAAAAAAGTTAATAATTTCTAATATAATCATTTGTTATAGTATCATTTCTATTAGTATCATAATTAATTATTCTATTACTATCTAGTCTTACATTTACAGGTCTAGTAGTAGTAGTAGTAGTAGTAGTAGTAGTATTAGTAGTATTAGTAGTATTATTTCTATTATTATTAGTTAATCTATTATTACTTCTTAATACATATAGAATATCATCATATTGAAAATAGATTATATATCGATTATCATAATTTTGAAATAAATTGTTATCAAAAGTAGGAATATAATTAGTGATTGTCATTTATATTATAATTTAATAATACATAATAATAAAACTTCAATTTTTATTAATTCCAATATTTTTCAATTATTTGTGTGGATATTTTTTTATTAAATTTTTCTTTTATTTTTATTCGTGCCATTTTAGAATCTTTTATTTCTTTTAATTCTTTAATATATTCTATTAATTCATCTGTATACTTATGTTTACTTTGTTTGTCTTTAATTACATAATCTAATTTTTTACCATTTGATGTTTCAAGCCATCCATTTATTACAATTTCATCAGTGTCTATTTTGTCATGACAACTAGAACATAACGTAACAATATTAGAATAATGATTCTTTTTAATATGTTTATTAATTTTATGAGTTTCGTTTTCATCAAAATCTTTTTGAGGAATTATATGATGTGATTCAAGATTTTTAGTATCTTTACAAATATGACACTCTATCATAAAATCATCATTATAATTTGATTTTTTGATATTAATTTCTTCATATTCTTTTAAAATTTCAGTTGTTCTATTATTAAACATAACGTCTTTCATTAAAAATTTAGCTACTTGTAAACCATAAAAGGTTTCACCTTGGCCGTCGCTTAAATGACGATCATATATTAATTGGTCGTTTTCTAAATCATAAGTAATTTTTAAATGTTTCGATTTTACTCTATCTAATTTTTGAATACACTCCATTGTAGCAACTTTATGTAAATGTGTTGCAGTTATAAAAGAACTCTCTGATTTACATAAAGTTTCTAACATATAAGCTACAATAATATTTGCAGACTTTTCTTCGGTGCCTCTACAAATCTCATCACCAATTACTAATGTATTTTTATTATTTCTTTTTAATATTGATGTTAGTTCCATCATTTCAACCATAAAAGAACTTAATCCTTTATACATATTATCATTACCAACTATTCGTGTAAATAAAAAATTATATGGTGAAAATGTAAAGTTTTCTGAAGCAACAAAATAACCAATTTGAGCTAAAATAATATTTAATCCAATAGACTTCATTAATGTTGATTTACCAGAACTATTAATACCGTATAATAAAATACCATCTATTTCATTACCTAATGAAATATTATGAGGAATATAACTAAAATCTTTATTAATAAATTCAATAATAGGATGTCTTAAACCAGTTGCTATAAAATATGATTTCTCTTTTCGTTCAATAACTGGTTTAGAATACTTGTTTTTAATTGCACAAATAGCACCAGAGTTTATAAAATCTAAAAATCCAATTTCATTACTTGCCCAATTAAATAAATCATTAAATTTTTCGGTTAATTTATTTAATTCTTCTTTGAAAGTATTTTTGTTTAAATTTGCTAATGTTTGTTTATTTATTACCATTTCATTAGAAATCTCTTTGATTTTATTACAATTAATTTTGGTATTTGAACTTTTTGGTAATTCATTAAATTCTAATTCAGAAATTTTTAAATTATAACTACCAACTGTTAATGTTGTTATTTTATTTAATTTTTCTTTTAAAATTTTACATCTTCTATTAGTAATTAACATATAATGCCCATCACGATCATTAAATTTACTAGTTATCAAAGAATTATCTGATTTTGAAAATAAACTTTTTTCTTCATTAAGTAATTCTTCTAATTTATTTTTTAATAATTCAATAAAATTAGAACCTGTTTCTATTTTTGCAACTAAATCATCAATCATAGGATAAATTCCATTATTATAAAAAGTCTTATTATCTTCAAAATAATTACTAAAATTAGTTCCATCTAATTCTTTTATATTAAATCTTGTATTAATGTAAGATAAAAATACATTAATATTTTTGCTTAATTTTTTAAATTCATTATCGTGTAATATATGTAATTTACTTTCTTTTAAAAATAATAATAAATTATTAATTTGATAAAATGAAAGATACATTTGATTTAATTCATAAGGATGTAAATTACCAATATTAATTCTTCTATGAAGTCTTTCAATATCATAAACATCTTCTAAAAAAGTAAGAATTGAATTATAATTTTCATTGTCTAATAATTTTTCAATTGAAGAATATCTTTTTTGAATTTCTTCTGAAATTATTAAAGGTTTACATAAAGCATTATATAAAAAACGTTTTCCTAAATTTGTTTTGGTAAAATCAATAATATTTAATAATCCTTTTTCACCAATATTTCGAGAAAATACATCTAGTTGTTCTAGTGCTCTATTTCCTAAATATAAAAATTTATCTCCTAAAAAATTTTGTGGTTTCTTAATATTATTTAATAAATTATTTTGATGTAATAAACAATATTCTAATAAATTAACTAATGCTAATCTAGAATAATTATAAGGCACTAAATCAAGACTCTCAAAAATAGAAATTTGAGAATCTTGTGGAAAAATTTGTGTTAATATTCTTTCCTGATATTTAATTTTTTCTTGATTTTCAAGTTTAATTTCATAAATATTTTCTAATTGTAAATAACTTTGTATTTCTTCAGGAGTTAAATTAGCTATTGGTTCTTTTAATTTATTAACTAATAAAATTTCTCTTGGTGGAACAGATGATAAAAATCTTAATACTTCATCTAATGCAAATAGTTCATCATTATTTGTAGAATAAGTTTCTAAAAAATAACCATTTCCTGTTGCTAAATCATAGGAAGCAATACCGATACATAGTTGTTCTTTAATTTTATTTTTTACTTTATCAATAACAAGTGAAACTAAATTATTATTCTTTGTATTATTTTTTTCAATATATGTTGCGGGTGAATAAATACCCGTTATTTCTCGTTTAGGAGTTGGTGGTTCTGTTGTTTGGTCAATAAGAATAATAGTATAATTTAAATTAATTAATTTATCAATAAATGAATGAGTGACGTGAATAGGAAATCCCATCATTCTTGGATTTGAATCACCTAATTCTTTACTACCATTTTTTTTAGTACATACAACATCTAATTTTTGAGCTAAATCAAGTAAATTTAATCCTTTGACATCAGTGCAATATGCTTCATGAAAAGAACCAACTTGCATTAAAATAATGGTTCTATCTTTACCATAAATATTTGCATAAAAATTATGAATATCAAAATAATCTTTAACAAAGATTTCTTTGGTATATTGTTTTTGTATCATTAATTATAAATAATATATTTCCTTAAATAGAGTTTATTATCCTTATTCATTTTATAGTAATTAAATTATATATAAAAATAAAAATAATTAAATATATTAATGGAAATAAATAATATATTTTTAAAAAATAATTGCGATGATGAAGACTTAAAATATCAAACAACTTCAGATTATAGTTCTTCAGATGAAAAAAATAAAAAATTAAATAATAAAACTATAAAATTTAATAATAGTAAAAAAGAAGATAAAAAAATAATAATTAATAAAAAAAGTCTTTTTTTAATTAAATATACGCGATAATATAAAAAATATTCTAAAAATAGTAACACTACATATTATGATTTAGAATTTTTAATTTTCCCACCAATCAATTTTAACTAATCTATTATTTTTTTTCTCCCAATGTCTTGCTTTCTTTGCTTTAATTTGTTGTCTTTTTTCAAGAACTTCTTCAAAAGTAAGTGTTCGACGTCTTCTACGATACATATTTCTTCTAACTCTTGAGAAAGATTCATTATTTATTTCATTTTCTATAATTATTTCGGGTTCAACAATAATATTAGAAGACGCATCCCATTTATAACCATTCAAAATACCAAGTTTAATTCGTTGTTTAATTTCTTCTGAATTAAAAATAAATACTTGCCTGCAATAGGGACAAACAGGCGCATTTAAACGAACACAACAGTTAGAACAAAATGAATGGCTACAAGGGAGCACTTTGTTAGATTTATTATTATAGCAAATCATACAATCTTCCATTACTATATTTTATATAAATTTTAAAAATCTTATTTAATATTACATTGTTTATCACAAATATATTGATTTAAACCAATTAATTCAATAATAAAATGTAAGAAAAAACCAGTTGCAAAGAACGCACTATATACTCCAAAAGGTTTTTCATTATCTTTATTTTTTTTATTAATTGTTAAATTAAAAATAATTGTGCCTATAATTAAAGTAATTATTCCCACAATTATTGCATTCATAAATGTAAACGAATTCATTTATATTAAATTAGATATATATTTTTATAAAACTTAGATTAATTATTTATATTTATTTTATAACTAAAAAATTGATAAAAATTATATAAAAATATATACTTTAATAATATAATGTATTTCTGTCCTAATTGTTCATATTCGTTTGATATTGTAAAATCATCAAATTCGATAACTAAAGATGTAAGAATTGAAATTACAAAAATGGCAGAAGCTCATAAAATATATGAAGGAAATAATGATATGAGTAAATATATTGCAACATTTAGTCGAGATGAAACTTCAAAAAATAAAAAATATCAAAAATTTAATGATAAACAAAAAGTTGAATTTAATCAAATTTTTGATGCTATAACATCTTCAGGAGCTGAATTCAAATGTAATAATTGTAATAATATTGAACCAATTAAAAAAACAATTCTATTATATAATTTAAATATAGAAGACAAAAATACTTTTCCAAAAACTTTAGAAAATAACGAATTTATTTGTAATGATCCAATTCTTCCAAGAACACATGATTATATTTGTAAAAATCCAAATTGTATAACTCATAAAAATATAAAAAGTAAAGAAGCTGTTTTTTATAAAGAAAAAAATACATTTAAAATAATTTATATTTGTGCTGTTTGTTATTTTTCTTGGTAAAATAAATTATTCAAGTAAATATAATAAATGTTCTTTTGATAATTCTTCTAAATTCCATAATTCATATTTTCCATTTGGTAAAGGTCTACGAATTTTAAAAGGAATCATATTTAATTTAAATTCTTCTTCAGCAATTTTATCATAATTTAATCCTTTATAATTTTTAATTAATGGTTTAGCACCCATAGTTAATTGTTTTGTTCTTTCTCCTAAAATACGAACCATTTCATATTTAGTTAATTTATTTAAAGATTGTCTTTCTTCTTTTTTAGTATATAGAATGTTTATATCTGGTTGAGCTTCAATTTCATTATCATCATCATAATATTCATTATCAATATCACATAATTTATTATCTTC
>Ga0214923_10002261_pt1 | contig 25888 bp, 16 predicted proteins | sample LL1510_MetaG_FD_177993 | JGI IMG/M metagenome (GOLD analysis project Ga0214923, IMG submission 177993) | Freshwater microbial communities from Lake Lanier, Atlanta, Georgia, United States - LL-1510 | ecosystem: Environmental > Aquatic > Freshwater > Lake | place: USA: Georgia | collected...
TGTTATGGCCTGAGGTATTGGAAAGGGTCCGGGCTGATTTGCAACACATGAAAATGGGCGGTGTCGAAGATTTTAGTAACTTCATCAACGCTGTGATTGACGAAAAGTCCTTTGATAAATTGCATGCAGCTATCGAAGAGGCCAAACATCATCCTGATTGCGAAGTCCTGATCGGGGGCGGATGTGACAAGTCCCAAGGATATTTTGTACAACCTACGTTGATACAAACAACCAATCCCAAATACAGGACGATGTGCGAGGAGCTTTTTGGGCCGGTCCTCACCGTTTATGTTTATCCTGCAGACCGTTACGAGGAGGTATTGGATTTATGCAACAACACCTCGCCCTATGCGTTGACCGGTGCCGTTTTGGCCTCGGACCGCTATGCCCTTGATTTGGCTACCACCAAATTGCGCCATGCAGCGGGTAATTTTTACCTGAACGACAAACCAACCGGGGCCGTGGTTGGACAACAACCCTTTGGCGGAGCCAGAGCCAGCGGCACGAACGACAAAGCCGGTTCTTCCCTCAATTTGTTGCGCTGGGTTTCGGCTCGCACCATCAAAGAGAACCTATGCCCCCCGACCACGTACCCTTACCCGTTTCAGGGTTGATCAAACGCTCCCGCTAAATTCAGGGGCCACCACCAGGTCTTTGGAACCGGCTTGGTAGGCATAGAATCCTTTGCCGGTTTTGACCCCGAGATTTCCGGAGGAAACCATCTTGACCAAGAGTGGACAGGGCGCATACTTTGGTTGGCCAAAGCCTTCGTGGAGGACGCGCAGAATAGCAAGGCAGACATCCAAGCCAATGAAGTCGGCTAATTGCAAGGGCCCCATGGGGTGAGCCATTCCCAGCTTCATGACCGTATCAATTTCGGCAACACCGGCCACGCCCTCAAAGAGGGTATGCACCGCTTCGTTGATCATGGGCATCAAAATTCGGTTGGCAACAAAACCGGGATAATCGTTGGCTTCTACCGGTATTTTTCCAAGGCGACGGCTTACCTCGACGATGGTAGCGGTCACGCCGGGGTCCGTGTTATAACCTTTGATAATTTCAACCAATTTCATGACCGGGACCGGGTTCATGAAGTGCATGCCAATCACCTTGCTTGGGCGCCCGGTTGCTCCTGCTATATCCGTGATGGAGATGGAAGAGGTGTTGGTCGCCAGAATACAGGGTGGCGGGCATAATTGATCCAGTTGCCGGAACAGCTCCAGCTTGATTTGCCGGTTTTCGGTGGCTGCCTCTACGACCAAATCTGCTGTTTGGGCTGCCGCGGCCAGGCTGGTACCGGTATGAATGCGGGCCAGGGCGGCGTCCCTGCTCTCTTGATCCAGGCTGCCTTTGGCAACCACCCGGTCCAAATTGCGGGCAATGGTGTTGATCGCCTTTTCCAAAGCGGGGGCGGAGAGGTCAACCAGCTCCACTTGGTAGCCGCAGGTCGCAAAAACCTGGGCGATGCCGTTGCCCATGGTGCCACAACCGACCACGGTAACCTGTTGAATCGAGGGGTCCGGACCATGGCCGGATACGGGGGGTGACGTTGCTTCCATATTCATGAACCAAAATTAGGTCAAGGCCCTCTATTTTGGAGGTGGCGTTGAGCCCAACCGGGCAACGATCTTTGAACCATGAGCCAACCAACCGACGCTACCCTTTCGGTCACCGGTCTGAATGAACTGCTTCGGTCCGTTCTTGAAGGCAGCCCTCATTTCAGGCGCCTTCAGGTTGAAGGAGAAATCGCAGGTCTAACCCGTGCCCGCAGTGGTCATCTGTACTTTACCCTCAAGGACGCCGGTAGTCAGATCCCCTGCGTTATGTTCCAGGCGCAACGCCGATTGTTGGAGTCAGAGCCTTCCGAGGGGGATCGGGTCATCGTTGGAGGCGAAATCCGTCACTATGTTCCCCGCGGCTCTTTGCAATTGCAGGCGTATTCAATGCGGAGTACAGGGGTGGGCGACCTCTTTGCGCTCTTTGTGCAACTCAAAAACCGCTTGCAGGCCGAAGGTCTTTTTGACCGTGAACGCAAAAAAGCCATCCCTGCCTTTCCCTCGGCCTTGGGCGTTGTTTCTTCCCCGGACGGGGCGGTCATTCATGATATTTATCGCACGGTGGAGAGGCGTTTTCCGGCTATGCCCGTGGTTCTTTCGCCCAGTCCGGTTCAAGGAGAGGCGGCCGTTGGGCCGTTGATTAAGGCCCTGCAGGCCCTGGATATCAGGCCGGATATCGAGCTGATCCTCTTGGCCAGGGGTGGGGGTTCCATGGAAGATTTGTGGTGTTTTAACAACGAAAGCCTCGTCCGTGCCGTCGCCTCCATGCGGACCCCGGTGATAACGGCTGTGGGTCATGAAACCGATGTCACTCTGGTGGATTTTGCGGCTGATTTGCGTGCCCCGACCCCAACAGCCGCTGCCGAATTGGCCACCCCGGATGCATCCGAATTGTTAAAGGAATTGAATCGCATGGAACAACGTTCGGGTTCGGCCTTGTGGTCCATGCTCGATGATTTGGAACAAGGCGTGGATGAAGGTGAACAAAGGCTACGACGCGGTTTGCTCCAACGTTTGGCTTTGATGGAACAGCGCTGTGAAACGCTGAGCAGGCAGGCGGAAGCCTTGGATTTTCGGTCTGTTCTGCGAAGAGGATTTAGCTTGACGATGCAGAACGGGCGTTTGCTTCGGGAGCCTGAACAAGCCAGCCCCGGAGAAGTGATCCAAACCATCCTTCACAGGGGTCGGATTCAATCCAGGGTGCTGCCTGAACCAGGGGACGCCTCAACGGATTAGGATTTATGGATGGCGAAGGCTTCAAGCAGGTAGAATATTCCATTCCCGAATCACCGGGGGTGTATCGATATTTTGATAAAAACGAAGCCTTGCTCTATGTGGGCAAAGCCAAAAACCTGCGAAAGCGAGTTTCCCAATATTTTTTGGAGAATCGCTCTCCCAACCGCATTCGTTTGATGGTTCGGCTCATATATCGCATTGAATTCACCGTGGTTGATACCGAGCATGATGCTTTGTTGCTCGAAAATGTTTTGATCAAAAAACTCCAGCCCCGCTATAACATTCGACTCAAGGACGATAAAACCTTTCCTTTTTTGGTGTTGCGCAAAGAACACTTTCCCCGCTTGGAGGTAACCCGAAAAATCCAAAAGGATGGGGCCCGGTACTACGGCCCTTACACTTCCCCGCCCGCCATGTACACGCTTTTGGACTTGGTGCGGCGATTGTATCCACTTCGAACCTGTGCACTTCTTTTGTCACCCACCAAAATCAAAACGTCCGGCTACCGGCCCTGTTTAGAGCACCAATTGGGGAATTGCATGGCTCCATGCGCTGGTCTGCAGAGCGAAGAGGAATACCGCGAATACACCGAGGCGGTGCATCAATTGTTAAAAGGCAACCTGGGGGGACTCATCAAAAGTCTTCGGGTTAAGCTACAAGCAGCGGTCAAGGTCTTGGCCTTTGAAGAGGCCCACCGAATCAAGGAGCAGGTGGAACTGCTCGAAAAATACCAAGCTCGATCCACCGTCGTCAGCACCAAGATTCATGATTTGGATGCCTATGCCTTGGCTCGGCATCGGGACCGTGCGGTGGTTAACCATTTGCATATCCTCAACGGGGCCGTGGTACGTTCCTACAACCTGGAGCTTCGCTTGGCCTTGGGGGACGAAGAAGATTCGAGCCGACTCATGGCCCAGGCTATCTTGGAAATTGCCGAACGATACCGCCACGAACCGCACGAAATTGTCTGCAATGTGTTGCCGGATAGCCCTCCCTTTCCGGGGGTTCGATCCCGGATTCCGGTAAGCGGGGACCACAAAAAATTAGTGGATCTTAGCTTAAAGAATGCGTTCTTTTGTCTACAAGAAAACCTCAAAACGCCGGATCAGCGCCAAAACGCAACGCGTTCCGATCGCTTGTTGTTGCAGGTCCAAAAGGACTTGCAGCTCCAGGAGGTACCAACACTCATTGAATGCTTTGACAATTCTCATTTTCAAGGGAGCCAAACGGTTTCATCCTGTGTCGTTTTTCGGAATGGACGGCCCTCCAAGCGGGATTACCGCCTGTTCAATCAACGGGACAGTTCAGGAATTGATGATTTTGCGAGCATGCACGAAGTTGTTACCCGTCGTTATGCTCGAATCTTGACCGAAGGGGGCGAAATACCGGGTCTTGTGGTTATCGACGGAGGCAAAGGTCAGTTGAGTGCCGCCCGCGAAGCCATGACCAAGTTGGGGCTGGAGCAGGTTCCCCTTTTGGGGATCGCCAAGCGCCTGGAGGCTTTGTTCAGGCCCGGTGATCCCCATCCACTTATGTTGGACAAAAAAAGCCCGACCCTCCGCTTGTTACAACAATTGAGGGATGAAGCCCATCGTTTTGGATTAAACCATCATCGACGTCGTCGTAGCAAGAGTCATACAGCATCAGAGCTCGTCAACCTGCCAGGGGTTGGTCCTGTCACCGTTCGAAAATTACTGGAAGCCTTTGGTTCCGCTGATCAGGTTTACCAAGCTGGTTCCGAAGCATTAATCCGGGTCGTTGGGGCTTCGATGGCTTCCAAAATATTGGCAGCCATCCAAGGCTCCAGCAACGAATCCAAGCCTGAATAGGTTATTTGGAATTCTTCGCGAGAATTTCTTTGCGCAATTCAGCGAATTCCGGATCCACGGCGATTTTGTCTTTGAGTTCAGGGTAGGCCGACAGAAGGCGTTGCATCGCGTTGCCCAATTCGGCCGCATTGCGGGTACGGGCAGCAAGGACTGCTCGCAGGTAGAGGACGGGTAATTCGTTGGAAGATCCCAGGGCGTCCAGAGCCTCGGTGGCCTTGGTATTGTCACGATTGAGGACATGGGCCAGGGCTTGCAGGGTACCGGCTTGCTTGTTTCCCAGGACTTGCAGGGCTTCCTTGTATTGGCCTTTGCGAATGAGGAGCAAGGCTTCGTACTCAGGGAGGCTTTGTCCGTTGGCCTGAGCTCTTTTGACCACCAGAGCGAGTTTATTCCAATCGCTCAGTTTGGTGGAAACCAAGGCTTGGTTGCTCATGACCTCCGAGGAGGAAGGGGATGCCTCGGCTGCAGCGTCCAAATTTTTGGCTGCCGTCTCGAAACGACCTGCTTGGATATCCAGGACGGCCAAGTTGTTGTAAGCCCGATGATCCGCGGGAAAGCGCTGCTTGGTTTTTTCGAGGATATCGGCAACCAGGACAGGCGAGCCGGCTTGTTCGGCGGTTGCCAACATTTCGGAGGCTGTGATTTCTGAAGTTGGAACCCGGATGAGTTCCATGCGCTCTTCAAAGGAACGGGGCGCCACCTTGGTCATAATGACCATGTTGGCCCGACGGAGGGGCGGCAAGTATTCTTCGGTGATGATTTCCCAGGCCTCGTTCATGGCCCGCAATTGGCTTTGCTTTTCGGTGCTGGACAAAGAAGTGTTACGAATAATCTCTACGACCTTTTCTTTGTTGGGAATACGGGCGAATTCGATGCCCTGGAGCAAGCCTTTCCAGTCCTCGGTTCCTTGGTTCTGAACGTACAAGTTGCTGTTGTTAATGTCGTAGTTGATGTCCTTTAGACCTTTGCTGGATCGCAAGGCATCGACTACAAATTTGCCGCCGGCACCGGCTCTTTCGTTGGCCAGTTCGTTGTTAAACTGCAATTCACCGTCCGGTGATGCGTAGCCGTTCACCTCGATTTTGAGGATTTCTTTGGTTTTGCTCAAAAAGTTCACCAATTGCAAAATCTCTTTGCGCTTGCGTTCGCTTTCACGGATGGTCGATTTGTTCAATTCAAAATAAATAGTCGCTTCAAAGGGCTGAATCGTATCCGGTACAAACCCCGACGCGATGGAACGAGGAGCTGCGCTGTGGGTGGCTGTCCGGCTGAGAAGGCTAGGGCCCTCGGTGAGCATGACCTGGAAGCGATAGGTTTTGGCAGGCCAGGGAGAGGTTGAGCCTGCTTCAAGGGCGGCCTTGGCGGCCTTTGTATTTTTTTTGGAACTGCTAAAAGAGGCAACCTCCAGGAAATACGCCCTGTTCGGCGCGTTATCGTTCATGGTTTCCCCAAAGGTGAGGGTGCCGGAGGTTTCTTTGAGGGGGTCGGCTTTGGTCCCGTTCAATCCTTTGACTTTGGGGCCTGTTAGAAGTTCCCTGGTTTTCACCTTGGTTTGTCCATCACCTTGTTCCAGCAAAGTCATAACAACCACACCGTTCTTGGCGATGCTTTTGGGGGCAACCTTGTAATGAACATCCAGTTGAGCCCGATTACCATGCAATGTTAACGGTTCTTCGTTGAGTCGGTAGTTGACCGCATTGGAATCCAATTTGAATTCCTTGGCGCAGGATCCCAAAAAAAGGCTACCCAAAAAAAGGCAGGCGAACCCGATCCATGAACGAGTATTTTTCATTTTGTAAAAATTTGGCTCAAAAATAGGATAAAAAGCAAGAATCGAACGCTTCTTAGAACGCAAGAAGTGGTGAGAGCGTATGGTAGGCTGCCACCGCTACCAATCGGTGGGGATGTTGCGGGTTGTATCCCACCGGCTGGATACCTCGGCGATTCACCGGATCAAGTCGGACCTCACCAGAGGCATGTAAAATTCGACCATCGCCTGTCAGCATCCCAACATGGGTTATACGTTCGCTGTTTTCAGAAAAAAAGGCCAGATGGCCGGTTTGCCAGGCCTGAGGGTCTTCGAGGTTAAATCGATAAGGGGCCAGGCGGTATTGCTCCGAGGCGTCTCTGGGCAGGGATACCCCCACCGAGCCCCAAAGGACTTGAACCAACCCCGAACAATCCACCCCAAAACGACTGCGGCCTCCCCACAGGTAGGGGGTTCCTAACCAGGCCATACCGCGTTCCAGGACCTGCTGGGAATCGGGTTTTTCATGGCTGATTGCAGAGGACGCCCCTCGGATCAAGCAATCGTCTTTGGAGCCCAAGAAGGGGCGAAGAACGCTTCCCATGCTTAGGCATCGTAGTGGTCCGATGGGAAGAGGCCCCTGCACCAAGGCCCAATCGCTGCAAATACGAGGGCATTCCAGGTCAACAGGTTCGGTATGCACCTGGCATTGCCGCTCTGAAATCCAGCCGGTATAGTTGTCGACGAGGGATTGGACATGGAGCCACGAAGGCTCCTGCGCCAAAAGCTTGAATTCCTCTCCCCAAAGAGCTTGACTAACCTGTTCGCTGCGATGACTGGGTTCGGCCCGTAAGGGAGCAACCGGTACCGAACAAAAGAGGGCGTTGCCCAGTTCCAAGCTTAGCCGGTATTAATCGTTGCCGACCCGTTGAGAATCCGGTGGCAATTTGATGGCTTCGCGGAATTGGGCGTTGGTACGGTAGGGATGAAAATCCGGTTCTTTTTTGGCCCATTCTCTCATCGAGAGATCAGCCTGTATCGCGGCACGGACCTGCTCACAAACCAAGGCAATGTCGTTAATTCGGGTTGCGGCGATGGCCGTTAGGTAGGACGTCAGGGCCTGCCGTGGTTCGATGGCTTGCAAGGTGGCAAGGGCATCGTAGGCCTGTCCGGCGCCCAGCTGGCAAAGGGCACGATTATGGGTGGGTTCCTGGTCCATGGTTGCAAGGGCTTCGGCAAAGCGCCCCATGCGTGCCGCAACATAGGATTGATTGATTGAACTAGGACGACCTTGGGCATCAGCCCCTTTGAACCACGCCATGGCTTCCCCAAAACGGTTCAGCTGACTGAGGGTAGCTCCCAGGTTGTTTTTGGATTCGGCTGATTTTGGGTTGAGGATCACGGCCTGCTGAAAATTATTCTCGGCTTCGGCTAGACGATTGTTGCGGTAATGCAACATACCCAGCTTGAAATGGGCTCTGTAATCTTCGGGGTACCAAGAAGCTGCTTTGCGGTACAATTCCATGCTGGTCTGTTCCGATTCGGCGGCCAAGGCCATTTGGATCATGCGGGTGGCGGACCATTGGTTTTTGGAGGATCCTTTTGAGAAGGCTTTGAGGTCGTTCAGGATGCTTTGATCCGAGGGGGTGCTGAGAATTTCAACCCGGCAAGAACGCATGCTGGGGAACCACTCGTTTACCATGCGCTGGTAGTCGCTGGAGAATTTCTCGGCCGCTTTCTTTTTGGCCTCTTGGCCTTCGGCGGCTAGCAGGGCGGCTTTGATTTTGGGGGCATTCGAGGAGCGTAAACCACTCAGCATCGGCACAATCGAATCCCAGGTCTGTTGAACCCAACGCGTTGTCACGAATCCATCGGCAAAAACTTCTGAGCTGGCCATGGCGTTTTGTTTGCGACCCAGCAATTCCCGAACGATGGTTTTGCTCAGGTTTTCCATGCGCTTGTAGGCTAAATTCTCGTTGTTGGTCGATTCACCTTCCGGGGAGGCGCTGCCGGTAATTTTGATTTCAAGAATTTCACGAGGGCTTTGCAGAGTGGCCAATAATTGTTGAAAAGCACCTTGGTTCAGGGCTTCGCCTACCTCATAACGACCCGCAGGAAAGTGAATCGTATGGATTTCTTTGATGCAAAGTTTTTCTTTTTCGTAGTCCAGGTCCATTAATTCCAGGGTGGGTTCCAGAAAACGAGAAAAACTCGAAAAGCCTGCGGAGCTTATGCGGACCAAGGGTAGTTCCCGGCTGGTCTTGTTTTCGATGACGGTGAAGCGGGCTTCGAGCGTGGCGCTTTCAATGCCCTCTTCGTAGGGAACCTGAACGGCGTGTTCAAAAAGATTTTCGCCTCGACGGACCAGGCTGGCCATCACTGTGTCTTCCCAGAGTTCCGGGTTAAGATCACGGTTAGCCAGCGCCTTGAAACGCATTGGCTGCAGGGCCACCACCTTGTTCCGGTAATGAACCTCCGGGGTTACCACCACCTGGGTGTTTTGGTCAAAATCGAAATTCTTGAGTCCGATGACGATGCTGAAAGGGATACTGTCACCAACGCGGAATGGCAAGGCAGGCACCGTTCGAAACGAAGCGTTGCGGCAACTCTCGGTAACGGATTTGGAAACCTGAAGGGGGGCGGTCTTTTGGGCCCAAAGGGGGGTGACCATGGTAAGAGCCCATACGGCCCACAGCAGCTTGGCAGGTTGGAAGTTCATGGCAAAGGGTTCGGGTAGGATTTTGAAGCCGGTTAAAACCCTAAAAATAGGGCACAGGGTAGGTTTTCCAAACGATTCTGCCTCAAAGAACCTTAAATTCGAGCAAAATTCCTGGCCATGGACCGCGAACCCGTTCTTCTGTTGGAGGACATTACCCTTGCTTACGGCCCCCGCGTTCTTTTTGAAGGGGTGCATCTGGTACTCAGGGCCGGTGAGATGGTCTATTTGGTCGGCAAAAGCGGTCAGGGCAAATCAAGCCTGGTCCGTGCGCTCATTGGGGAGATTCCAATTCAAGGAAAAAGGGCCACCATCATGGGGCAAAACTTGTTGGATCTTCCCAGACGGGATTTACCGGCCTTGCGACGCCGAATCGGGGTGGTCTTTCAGGATTTTCAATTGCTGATGGACCGTACGGTGGATGCAAACCTGGATTTTGTTTTGGAGGCCACCGGTTGGAAGGATAAGGCGCAACGAAATCAACGCAAAGAAGAGGTCTTAACCTTGGTGGGCCTGGGGGGTAAAGGAGCTGATATGCCGCATCGGCTTTCCGGTGGGGAGCAACAGCGATTGGCCATTGGGAGGGCCCTGCTCAACAACCCGGGTCTTCTATTGGCCGATGAGCCCACCGGGCAATTGGACCCGGACAGCTCCGAAGAGGTTTTGTCCTTGCTGGTGGAAATTAACCGAAGGGGGACCGCCCTTTTGATGGCAACCCACGATTACATGACCATGGATCGTTTCCCCGCCCGCGTTTTGCGTTGTTCCGGGGGGCGTTTGGAAGACATGGGTAACATCCTCTTCGAATCGACCTCGGAGAACAACGGTTGATGGTGCCAAGGCCTGCATTGCAGCTGGTCCTTTTTGACCTGCCCATAGCGCCCTTATACGGTGGCACGGCAGAGGTGGATTTCAAAATTAGAGCCTTGCTGGACCAAGGCTTGGAATTGCATATTCATGCCTGGATTAGCCCGGCTTTGGATCGTCAACTCCGTTCCGGGGCCGTAGCCCTACCGGATTGGAGTCAAAGGGTGGCGACCCTTCAATGGTACCCCCGACCCTCTGCATTGAAATCCTGGTTCACGACGCAGCCCCATGCGGTGGCTTCCCGCAGTGGAGCGGTGATGGTGGAAGCCCTGAGCAGGGGGGCCAAGGATGTCCTTTTGGAGGGCTGGCAGGTCAGTGCATGTATGAAATCGCCCGCTTTGCGGAATCATCGGTTTTGGGTACGGGCGCATAATCGGGAATCGCAGTATTATCAATTGCAAGCGAATTCGTCCGAAAGCCTTCTCAAGAAATTATACTATAACATTGAAGCATTTCGATGGCTTCGATTGGAAAGATTCATGGCGAAGGATGCAAATTTCCGGGAATTGAAGGGGGTTCTGAGTCTATGCCCTTTGGAAACCCTTCAGTACCGGAAAGAAGGTTTGGAAGCTTCGTATTTATCCGCCTTCGTGCGATTGGATTATGCGGCTCCAGGGACCGATACCGCCATGAAACCGCTCGACCATCCCTTTGTTCTTTACCACGGTCGCTTGGATATACCGGACAACCAACGGGCCGTTCGGACCATGCTCCAATGGGCCGTCCTTTGCCCTGAATTTACTTGGGTCGTTGCAGGTTCCAAGGCCAGTCCAGGCATGATACGGCAGCTCAGGTCGGTGCCCGGTTTTCAATGGGTGGATACCCCGGATGATTCGACCTTAGCTACCTTGGTGCAGAATGCGTCGGTTCATGTGATTCCGTCCAAAGGACGGGCGGGCCTCCGGCTCAAAATGATTCATGCCTTGATGGGAAAAGGTCATGTATTGGTACCACTTGAGGCGGTGGAAGGTTTACCCTGGGCTGATTGGGTGACGACGATCGATCACGAGGAGGATTGGTTCAAAGCGCTGCGGCTCGCTTTGGAAGCACCCCCCGAGCGTGCTCAACTTGAAAGACGGCATCAAGAAATTCGGGCCCATTTTGACCCGAAGCACAACGCCGCCATGCTTAGCGATTTGATTTTTGGGACAGACCTGAAGAAGGGAATCTCCGGCCTTGGCTAGGTTGGTGCTGGGCCAGAACTCGCAACTCTTCCAAAAGCTCCCGGCTTTCGTTTTCCCAGGTCCAGCGTTCTGCTGCCTTTAGGCAGGCTTGACGAGCGCCTTCCATTCGTTCGGGTTGGCTCCATAGTTCGTTGCAAATGCGCGCGATGCGCTCCGGTTGGCAATCTTCCAAACCCCAACCCACCGGGTATTCCCTAAGCAAGGCTTGGTATTCCGGAAAATCCATGCCCAATTGGGGAAGGCCGGCCGCCGCGTAATCAAAAAATTTATTGGCCAAGGAGTAACGATAGCTGAGGCTGGGGTGGTCCAAAAGGTTCAGTCCAATCCAAGCATTTTGAGTTAGGGAACGGAGCTGCGCTGGTGGCAAGGGCCCTGTGAACCAAACTTTGTTATGAAGCCCACGGCTTCGGACGGTCGACCGCAGGGCAATTTCCAAATCTCCGCTACCAGCCAGAACCAAAGGACAGGGAAGCCCCTTTTCGGCAGCCTCCAGCAAAGCCTCCAGGCCACGGCCCTGATTCAAGGCCCCTTGATACAGAATATAAGGACCTTGGGGGGCATTTTGGAGGGGAAGCGCAGGAGAGTCGGTGTTACGGGAGGGCATGTTGCGCAAAACCCGGAAGGGATATCCATACGCTTTATGGAACAGACCTGCGAGGGCAGGTCCCACGGTATAACATTGAACTTTCCCTCGAAGGAAGAGCCGAATCAACAGCGTCCATCCCGCACGCACGATGGGTCGACCGCTCAGTTCAGGGACCTCGGTGAACCATTCGTGAGCATCCCACCACAAAGCCCGACCCCTCAGCCACGAGGCCAAGCGCAGGGCCGGAAGGGTATCGGCATCCACCGCAAGGAAGACGGTGGGTTTCCAGCGCAAAGCTTCCATCAAAAGCCGCAGGTTGTAATGCAGGTAAAAGAGGGGGCCTTTGAGAGGCCAGATGCCCAAACGCTGGTAGGTTCTGGTCGGGGTGTTAGGCAAGGACACTTCACGGTTGCGATGGACGCCAATCCACCGAACCTGCCAACCGGCTTCTTCCAAGGTTTGACACCAACGCATCATACGTTGGTCCTGCCATTGATCGTTCGTGGTTGCCATGATCAACAAGGGGGCCTGATTCTTGATCAAGCGGGTTTGTTCGGGGGGGCTCATGGTTTTTTCCATAACAAACGATCATCGGCATCCCTCAAAATAGTTCCCTGTCGAACCAACCAAGAAAGGGCTCTAGCCTGGCGGTCCCAATCGTTGGGGCCACGGACAAGCCCTTCGTTTTCGAGCAGTGTACGCAATGCAGCCGGGTGGAGAGGTTCGTTGAGGTGAGGTTTTATTCTGAGAACCCAGGCCTTAAATTCCTGGGTGGTCAAATCTTCTGGCAACCCTGTGCCAGCGATACAAACATCGCATCGCCCGCAGTCTATAGATTCGGTATCCCCAAAGTAAGCCAGCATAAGCCGGCTTCGGCAGGTGCCCGTTTCGGTCATCATGGCAATCATGGCTTCGAGCCTCCCAAGCCTGGCCTTGCGAAGGTCATCGTAGGCCTGCGGTGGCAGGTAAAAATGGCTCAGAGGCAATCGCTCACTCAGCCAACAAAGGTTCTGAAGATCCGAACGGGGGGTATAATCCAACAAATCCCGTTCTTGCATTCGATGGACGGCCTGTACAATGGCAACGGTGGTCGTCCCGGATTCACGGGCCAGACGTCGTTCATCAAAGCGGACGGGATGATCCAGGATACCGGGGTGTTTTCTTAACAACAAATCAATATAGGGGTCCAAGGTGGGGTTCTGGACCCTCTCTTCGTAGAGTTTGGCTGCGGATACTTTGAAACGGATTCGTGCGGGTAAGAGACTTTCTTCTTCTGCCATAACCAGATTCGCCCGATGCAAAATCTGCAACGCATGGAAAACAACTCTTTGTTCAAGGTCAAAGCGCAGGCAAAAGGCGGACAAATCAAAGGCGAAGCGTTGATCAAGGCCCCCACCAACCGCCAAGTTGCACCATTGCCCTAGCGCCTGGTAGATTCGTTGAATTTGTTCGACAGGGGGGAAGGCCATTTCGATGCGTTTCCTGGCCTGTTGCAGATCTGTTCGCTGCCAGGCCAATAAACAGAGTCCGTGACCGCCGTCCCTTCCGGCTCTCCCGGCTTCTTGGTAATAGGCCTCCGGTGATTCCGGCGGATCCCAATGAAAAACGAGCCGTACATCCGGTTGATCAATCCCCATCCCGAACGCTGTGGTGCAAACCATGATGGGCTGGGTATGATTCATCCAAGTCTGCTGCCGTAGGTCTCTTTGTTCGGGGGATAGCCCGGCATGGTAAGCCTGGGCAGAATATCCCTTGCTGGCCAGGTAGCGTGACAATTCTTCGCTATGACGACGCGATCCAACATAGACCAAGGCTTTGCCCTTCATTCCAGACAGGGCGTCTTCGAGGGCCTGATGTTTGGAGATAGTCTCCTGCCATCGGTAGGATAGCATGGGTCTTGCAAAACTCTGACGAATCAAAGCAGGCCGAATCATTCCGAGTCGTTCACAGATTTCATCGCAAACGGCTGGGGTCGCTGATCCCGTCAGAGCCACCGTAATCAGGTCACCGACTTGGTCTCTAAATCCTGCGATACGCTGGTATTCGGGTCGAAAATCATGTCCCCACTGGGCAATGCAATGCGCCTCATCCACCGCTAACAAAGCGATTTTCCAACCCCGACTGCGGGTTACAAAGTCTTTGCCCGAAAGTCGTTCCGGGGATAGGTAAAGAAATTTCAGTTCCCCACGATCAGCCCTGCTGCGAATGGCCTCCGTCTCAGCGGCACTCAACCCCGAAACCAAGGCGGCAGCCGACAGGCCTTGACGATTAAGTCGGCTGACCTGATCCTTCATTAAAGCGATCAGCGGTGACACCACCAGACACATTCCGTCCAACGCAAGGGCGGGGACTTGGTAACACAAGGATTTTCCTCCACCGGTTGGCAACAGGGCCAGCGTATCCCTGCCCTCTAGAATCGAAGAAACCACGGCCTCTTGACCCGGCTTGAAGGCCTCAAAGCCCCAATGCCGATGCAGCAGTTCCTTGGCGGTTTCGATGGAATTAGCCATTCGGATCCACTTCGGTGATGTGCCCGTCGCGGAGTTGCAGGACCCTGTCTGCTTGACGGGCCAGTGGCAGGCTGTGGGTGACCACCAAAAAGGTTTGTCCGTTGCGGTCACGAAGTTCACGAAAAAGGCTATGCAATTCTTCGGCCTGTTTTTGATCCAAGTTTCCGGATGGTTCATCCGCCATGATGAGATCGGGTCGGTTCATCAAGGCTCTGGCAACCGCAAAGCGTTGTTGCTCACCACCGGACAATTCAGAAGGCCGATGACCTAGGCGCTCTGCGACACCCAATTGCTCCGCTAACTCAAGGGCCCTGGCTTTGGCGGTTTTGGTATCCAAACCGGCAATCAGTGCCGGCATCAGGAGGTTCTCTTCGGCGGTGAATTCAGGGAGTAGGAGGGCTTGTTGAAACACAAAGCCCAGTCGTCGGTTCCTAAAATCGGCGAGGCGATTGCCGCTCAGCGTTTGGATTGAGGCTCCACCCCATTCAATTTCTCCGGAATCGGCTGGCTGCAAACCTCCTAACACATGAAGCAAGGTGCTTTTGCCGGCCCCGGAAGGACCGACAACGGCCACCAATTCACCGCGTTGGATTTCAAAAGAGACGGAACGCAGCAGGGCCAGGTTACCGAAGGACTTGCTTAGTTGGCGAACCCTGACCATAACCCATGCTGCATCAGACGTCCAATCGGGCGTAACGAGCGTTTTGTTCGATAAATTCTCGGCGGGGCGGCACTTCATCCCCCATAAGCATGGAGAAAACCCGATCGGCTTCGGCGGCACTTTCAATGGTGACTTGTCGGAGCGTCCGGGTATCCGGATTCATGGTGGTATCCCAAAGTTGCTCTGCATTCATCTCTCCCAAACCCTTGTAGCGTTGGATATTAACGGTACTTTCGGCAGCTCCCTTGGCTAATTCTTTGACGGCTTCCTGACGGTCCTGATCGTTCCAGGCGTAGCGTTGTTGGGTGCCTTTTTTGACCAAGTAGAGGGGAGGTGTCGCAATATAAATATGGCCTGATTCTATCAGTGTTTTCATGTACCGGAAGAAGAAGGTAAGAATCAGGGTGGTGATGTGCGATCCGTCCACATCGGCATCGGTCATAATGATGATTTTGTGGTACCTTAGTCGGCTGATATTAAGGGCCTTTTGGTCTTCTTCGGTTCCGACTGTTACGCCCAGTGCGGTAAAAATATTACGGATTTCTTCGTTTTCATAAATCTTGTGTTCCATGGCCTTCTCCACATTCAGGATCTTACCCCGCAGTGGCAAAATGGCTTGGAAGGCTCTGTTTCGGCCCTGTTTGGCCGTACCACCCGCCGAGTCCCCTTCGACGAGGAAAATTTCGCAGAGGGAGGCGTCTCTTTCAGAACAATCGGCGAGTTTACCCGGCATGGAATTGCCGGATAACACATTCTTGCGTTGAACCATTTCCCGGGCTTTGCGGGCGGCATGCCGGGCTGTTGCTGCTAAGATGACTTTGCTGATAATTTGCCGAGCCTCGCGAGGATTCTCCTCCAAATAATGGGAAAGGGCCTCCGATACCGCTGAATGAACGGCTCCCATGACCTCGTTGTTCCCGAGTTTGGTTTTGGTTTGGCCTTCGAATTGAGGCTCAGCGACCTTGACTGAAACTACGGCCGTTAATCCTTCGCGGAAGTCATCCCCTGCAATATCAAATTTTAGTTTACTGGTCAGGCCCTCTTTGTCAGCGTAGGATTTGAGGGTACGGGTCAGCGCCTGACGAAAGCCAGCAATATGGGTTCCTCCTTCGTGGGTATTGATATTGTTCACGTAGGAATGAACGTTCTCGGTAAAGGATGTGTTGTATTGCAATGCAACTTCCACCGGTACAGGGCCTTTAGGGTTTTCGATGTAGATGGGAGCGGCCAGAAGGGATTCGCGTGTTTGATCCAGGTAGGCCACGAATTCTTGGAGACCTCCCTGCGAAAAAAACTCTTCGTGTCGGAAGGTTCCGTCTTCGAGGGTTTGTCTCTTGTCTTCCAACGAAAGGCGAATGCCTTTGTTGAGGTAGGCCAACTCTCTCAAGCGGTTGGCCAGGGTGGCATAATGGTATTCTGTATGCTGAAAAATCGTTGCATCGGGTTCAAATTCAACAATGGTACCCCTGTCCTCGGTTGTCCCGATTTCTCGAACGCTGTACTGAGGCTTCCCGCAGCGGTATTCCTGTTCGTAAATGGTGCCGTTTCTACGGATTTCGGCCCGTAGGTGGGTGCTCAATGCATTAACGCAAGAAACCCCGACCCCGTGCAGTCCCCCCGAAACTTTGTAGGAATCCTTATCAAATTTTCCTCCGGCGTGGAGGACGGTCATTACGACTTCCAGGGCGGAGCGTTTTTCTTTGGGATGCAAATCGGTGGGAATACCGCGGCCGTTGTCCTGAACCCTGATTCGGTTGCCTTCCAAAATGAAAACTTGGATGTGATTGCAATGACCAGCCAGGGCTTCGTCAATTGAATTATCAACGACTTCATAGACCAAGTGGTGCAACCCTTTGACACCGATATCTCCGATGTACATGGCCGGTCTTTTGCGGACGGCTTCAAGTCCTTCGAGGACCTGTATGTTTTCGGCGGAGTATTGGTTCGAGGACGTGGGTGTCATAGGGATTTGGGTGGAGTATATACGAATCGATCAGCCGGTTGGAGGACCAGGGTTTCGCCTAAAAATAAGGCTTTTTGAGGTACTTCGGTTGTAAACAGAACCTTATTTGCGCAGGTACATAACCTCCTTCACCGCCCGGACGACTTTGTCAACCGAGGGCAAGTAGGCAGCCACCAAAGGCATGGAGTACGACATCGGAACATCGGCCCCGTTCACCCGAACGACCGGGGCATCCAGTTCGTCAAAGGCATCCTTCTGAATCCTGTAAGCAATCTCGGAAGACACCGAGGCAAAGGGCCAGCTTTCATCAACAACAACCAGGCGGTGGGTCTTGCGCACGCTTTGGAGCAGGGTTGCATGGTCGAGGGGTCGGATACTGCGTAGGTCAATAACCTCAGCACTGATACCCTCGGATTCGAGGGCTTCGGCAGCTGCCAGGACGACCTTCATCATTTTGTTGTATGAAACCAGGGTAACATCGGACCCTTGGCGTTTGATGTCTGCGAGGCCGATAGGGATGAGGTATTCCCCGTCAGGAACCAGCCCCTTATCACCGTACATCTGCTCCGATTCCATAAAAATGACGGGATCTTCGTCTCGAATGGCGGATTTGAGCAGACCCTTGGCATCCGCAGGGTTGCTGGGAGAAACGACTTTGAGGCCTGGAACGTTGGCGTACCAGCTTTCAAAGACCTGGGAATGTTGGGCGGCCAGGGAACCGGCGGACCCTGATGGTCCTCGGAAGACAATCGGAACCGAAACCTGCCCCCCTGACATGTTTAGCATTTTGGCGGCGGAGTTGACAATTTGGTCAATGGCTACCAGCGAAAAATTAAAGGTCATGAACTCAATAACGGGACGAAGGCCGTTCATGGCGGCTCCAACCCCGATTCCGGCAAAGCCCAGTTCCGCGATCGGGGTGTCAATCACCCGCTTGGCCCCAAATTCGTCCAGAAGACCCTGGCTGACTTTGTAGGCACCGTTGTATTCGGCTACCTCTTCGCCCATGAGAAATACCCGGTCATCCCGCAGCATTTCTTCCCTCAGGGCCTCTCTCAGGGCCTCTCTAAATGCAATTTCCCTCATACGTCGTTTTTAGCGGTGCAAAAATACGCTTTTTCAGGCCTTGGTCAGGGTTCTTTTAAGGGGTTTTTAAGGGTTTTTTTGAACCCCAAGGAGGGTTTCCGGGGGTATTTTTGGGCGTGCGCCGATCCATTCGAATTTTCATTGCTGTCCTGACCATCCTGGTGGGCGGTGTGGCGGTTTATTGGGCCGAGCTCTATGAGCAGGAACGCCGTCTGGCTTGCGTTCAGGTGATCACGCCGACTCAGTTCATCAGCCAGGGGGTTACCATTGGAAAGGCGGGCCAAAGCGCTTGTTTTCTATCACCGGCCTTGCGCACTCTGACGGATTCAGCCGGGGCGATGCTCATCCGTCTGGCGCCCCAAGAACCCAGCCAAGGTCCTCAATGGATTGAATGGTTGCCGGTAGACTCCGTACGCTGGGTGGTCATTAACCAATACAGACCTGGACAGTCCAAGTTTGCGGTGAGTCTTCAAATACAAGCCCTGGCCAAAACCATCCGGCACCGAGGCTTGAAGAGGGTTGTCGTCCTTGTTCCCGAAGAACATCGTCAGCCTTGGTTGCACGCTTTGGGCCAATCCCTCGTTCTAGAGGTATGCCCTTCGCCTTAATTTTGGTCCTTTGAATCACAATGTTATGTTGATCATGCCGGCTCTAGCCAACCTGCGATCCAGTTGGCGGTTGTTTTTTGGGGCCGTAGGGTTCTTATGCCTGCCCTGGATGGTCATGGCACACGGATTATCCGGCGAAACCCGTCAGCATCCTTCGGGTCCTGCAGCCACCGGCCTGGTTCCTAACCGAGGTCAATGGCCCGATGAGGTCCTAGCCCATGCGGATTTGCCGGGCCTGCGACTTTTTGTTCAAGCGGATGGTATGCGTTGGGTGGCCTACCAAAACGATGGTTGCCACGGGGGTCATGCCGAAAATGGAATACACGGGGTCGATCCATCCCGGAATTTGCGGGGCCATGCTTGGGAACAACGGTTTGTGGGGGCGCGTGCTCAGCGTTCAACCATGCAAAGCGCGGATAGTTTGGGTTATCCGGTCCATTACCTGCGGGGATCTCAACCCCAAAACCGGGTCCAGAATCTTTACCCGGTGCGTGAACTCCGTTTTCCGGATTTTTATCCGGGCATCGATTGGGTTCTGCGCATGGATGGGGATTTTAAATACGAATTTCATGTTCGGCCCGGTGCAGACCCCGGCCAAATCCGTATGCAGGTCCGCGGTGTGCCGCAGCACCTGGATGCTTCGGGTCGCTTGATCTACACGGCCGAGATAGGGGATTATATCGAAGAGGCCCCGGTATCGTGGACCTTAAAAGCTGATGGCTACACCAAGGTTCCGGTAGCATCCGCTTGGGTTCAAAAAAAGGGAAACTGGCAATACCAAACAGGGCCCTATGCTTCGGATGAAGTGCTGGTCCTGGACCCTCGAATGATAGGCGCTACCTACAGCGGGTCGGCGGTCGATAATTGGGGCTTTACGGCGACTTATGACAATGCCGGAAACATGTATTTGGGAGGTATCGCCTTTGGCCCCGGTTATCCCACCACCTTGGGGGCCTTTGGCTTTGCCCCCGGGCAGAACCAACCCTCTGGGAATCCCAATTTTTACTACGATGTAGCCTTGACCAAATATTCACCCAACGGTGGCCAGGTTCTCTTTAGCACCTACTTGGGCGGCTTGGGTCAGGAACGGCCTTCGTCCTTGATTTTTGACGAGAATGCCCAGTCTTTGTTGGTTTTTGGGCGGACCAATTCGGCCAACTTTCCAATCACAGCCGGGGCTTATCAGCCCGCTCTGAGCGGTTCGTATGATTTGTTTGTAACACGACTTTCATCAACGGGATCTTTGCTGGCTTCTACCTACTTGGGTGGTTCAGCATCCGAAGGAACCAATTCCGTGGGGACGCCTTACACGACCTCTTCGCTTCAATTTAATTACGGGGATGACAGCAGGGGTGAGGTCGTAGTTGCGCCGAACGGCGATGTCTTGTTGGTATCCAATACACAGTCGGCTAATTTCCCTGTTACATCGGTGACCGGAACCTTGCAGGCTGGCTTTGGCGGCGCTATGGACGGGGTCGTGGCCCGCTTATCGCCCAACCTCAATCAATTGTTGTTTTCTACCTATTTGGGGGGTGGCAGCATGGATGCAACCTACGCCATAAAACCGGGTGGGGGTGATACGGTTTTTGTGGCGGGTGCAACATTCAGCCAAACCACGTTCTTCCCGAACCATGCACGGGGTTATGACCTAAGCCACAACGGACAAGCGGATGGTTATGTGATGATGATGCGGACCGGTAACCCGCCTTTTAGCCAACCTCAATTGATTTCGCTTACCTATTGCGGGACTCCATCGTACGATCAAAATTTTCTTCTCGAAAGGGATAGCCGCGGGCATATTTACGTGGCCGGAATCAGCATGGGTAACATTAGTCAAAGTGGAACTCGCTGGTTTCAGGCCGGAGCCAAACATTATATCCAAAAATACAGTCCATTTTTGGACAGCCTCTATTGGTCGGCGCCGGTGGGTTTGCCTTTCTTGAACGGTGTTCCCCAGTCGGCAGGACCTGCTTTGTCGCTTACCGCTTTTTTGGTGGATCGTTGTGGCAAAATTTATCTGAGCGGTTGGGGTGGAGATTTGAACGCCACCTTTAATTCCAATATCCAAACCATGCGGGGATTGCCCATCACGGCCAATGCCCTTCAGCCAGGAACAACCGGAAGCGATATGTACCTTTTGGTCCTGGCTCCGGATGCCGATACCTTGGTTTACGCGACCTACTTGGGTGGATCGATTTCGGAGGAACATGTGGACGGCGGCACAAGCCGGTTTTCGCCGGAAGGCATTGTATATCATGCAGTTTGTGCGGGATGTAGGGGGCAATCGGATTTTCCGGTTACTTCGTCGGCGGTGTACCCCTTTAACCAGTCGAGCAATTGCAATGCCTTGATCTTCAAACTGGACTTGGAATTGGTGCGACCCAGAGCGGGCATACGCATGACGCCATCCGACACCAATGTTTGCGTTGGTTCTCCGGTTCGTTTTGAAAACACCGGCACCACGGGTTCATCGGTTTGGTGGACCATCGGAGCCGTTGGTCAGCCACCCTTGCACAGTGCCCAAACATCGTCAACCCAATACACGTTCACAACACCGGGCACTTACCGAGTTCGCTTGGTGGTTGAGGGATGTCAACAATTTGATACCACCTTCAAAACCGTGGTAGTCACGCCTCCACCGGTTATTACCAAATACCCACCACCCACAGCCTGCCCGGGGGATACCGTTTGGTTGCGCGTCGATTCACTGGATGCCTCCGGGGGTCTTCTCTCCATTACTTGGGTTGCCGATCCTTTTTTGCTGCCAGGGGCACCGGGTCTGTTCAGACGCAGGGCAGTGCTGTCCGGAACGCGTTGGTTTTATTTTGATGTGATTTCGGCTTCGGGATGCGTCTTGCGTGATAGCCTGAGAGCAAGCACTATGGCTCCGAAGGCGGTGTTTGGAAACGATACGCTGCGTTGGTGTTGGGATCGAAGCCAGGCTTTGCAGCCATTGACGGGTTTCCGCTCCTATCGATGGTTCACCGATATTGAAATCACCAACCAAAACCAAACGGTTCAAAATTTTAGCGCTTTACAACCCCGATGGGTTTATTGCCGTGCTTACGATGACACCTGTTTTCACGTGGATTCGGTGTATCTCTTGCCGGAAATTACCACCACGGTTAGCCTAGGGCCGGACCTCTTTTTTTGCCAGCAAATCAACAGGACGTTGGTGCCTACGGGAGGTGTGACCTATGAATGGTCCGATGGAAGCACCGGAAGCACCTACAACCTGAGTGCAGGCGGAAGCGGTTTTGTCTGGGTGATTGCCCGGGATGCCAACGGTTGCCGTAGCCTTCCCGATACGCTTTATTTTTACGAAGACCCGGTTTCGGCAGCCATTTCGATCAGCCCATCGGATACAGCCTTTGCTCCGCAGGCGGTCTATTTCACCAACCAGTTTTCGGCCAATATTGATTCGGTTTTTTGGTTTTTTGGGGACGGCAACAGCAGTTCTTCCTTTAATCCGGTGCATTCCTACACCGATACCGGTACTTTCTACGGATACATGCTGGCCTTTTCGACCCGATCGGGCTGCAGGGACAGTATTCCTTTTAAAATGGTGGTGGATACGGTGGTGATGGATTTCCCCAATGCGTTTTTGCCCGAAACAGAGGGGGTGAATGCCTTGTTTCGCTCCTATACCAAGAACCTTCGAACCCTTGATTTTCGGGTCTACGATCGATGGGGTCAAAAAATCTTTGAAACCACCAATCTGGATGTGCTTTGGGACGGTACCCAGGGAGGAAAGGCGGTCATGCCGGGTACCTACGTCTATACCGCGGATGGAATTGGCAAAAACGGCGCCGATTATTTTCGAAAAGGCTTGATTCACGTCGTTCGGTAGGTTTTTTTTGGTCTTGGGCGGGTATATTTGCGCCTCCATGCGGGAGGGGCGAGGGAACCATAGCGGGTCTGTTCGCCTCCCAAACGATTCCGTAGCTCAGCCGGTAGAGCAATACACTTTTAATGTATGGGTCCTGGGTTCGAATCCCAGCGGAATCACCAAATTGGAGGAACAAGCGCCCCCCAAGAGTTTTTCCCACGAGGTTAGGCTCCCATCATGGCAGTTCCCAACCTTCTTTGTTTTTCGATAGCATGGAACTCCCTTTGTTGAATCCCGAATGGGTCTTCAGGCCTGGTCACAAATCCATGGTTGGGGATGGTTTTTCGGTTTATCATCTTTTTCCGGGTCAGCAATTGTCGATGCAGCGCACAGACCCTTTTTTGATGTTGGATTACAATCCACCGTGGGAGATCAAGCCCTCTCATCAGCCCAAAGGGGTGGATGTTCATCCTCATCGGGGGTTTGAAACCGTGACCCTGGTCTACAGCGGGGAAGTTGCCCATGCCGATAGTGCAGGAAACCAAGGGATCGTCGGCCCGGGCGAGGTTCAATGGATGCATGCCGCCTCGGGTGTTTTGCACAAGGAGTATCAATCCGAAGCCTTCACCGCATTGGGTGGGGTTTTTCATATGGCGCAGTTGTGGGTGAATCTTCCGGCACCACGAAAAATGGACCCCCCGTCTTATTGTTCCATCCACAGGGAGCAAATCCACGTGTTGCCGACGGCTGGCGGATCCATTGAATTGGTGGCCGGTAAGCTGGGACAGAAGGCTGATGGATCTTGGAGCTGCCTTTCAGACCAAGACGTCGTTTTAGAAAACTCCTTCCAAAGGATGGCCTCTGGAGCGGCTCCGGTTTGTAGTCCAATTTGGCTGTTTCACTGGAATCAAGGGGATTCGCAAAATCAAAGGTTGGAAATCTGCATTCCCGGAGGGGCAACGGTCCTTGCGCTGGTGGTGGAAGGGTCCCTGGGAGGGGAATTGGAAGGGGTCGGGAACGGTCATTTGGTCGTTTTCAAGCGAAGCCTTACCGATGAGCCTTCAAGGATACGCGTGGAGGCCCTGGCCGGTACCAAGGTGCTTTGGATGATTGGTCAACCGCTCAACGAACCGATTGCTGCCTACGGACCCTTTGTGATGAACTCCAAGGACCAAATCCAGCAGGCGTTTGAGGATTACCAAAACGGCCGATTCGGGGTTTTGAATTGAGTACTTGGCTCAGGGAGCCAGCCTGCTAAGTTTTCTAAAATGGAAACAAAAATCTCCCGGAATCTATTTTTCAACAAGGTCCTGTTGATAAGCGTTTAAGCCCCTTTTCGAACTTGATTTTCTGCCTACCTTTCCGTTCTAAAACTAATCAACCAATAATCCTTGCAATTCAACCCTTAATCTCCTCAAATGTATTCTAACCATTTTCGATTTAAATCAAATATCAAATTGTTAGCTTTTGCCCTTACTTTTTTCTCAGGGTACCTAGAGAGTTTGAAGGCACAGATATCAATTACTCAAACTGGTGTCGCCATCAGTCAGGATTTTAACGCTCTTGACACTTTATCCGTAGCCCCATTGCCTTCAGGATGGAGGGGGGGGACAAATACAGGTTGGACAACAGCAGCTGCTGTAACAACGAGATCTGCTGGCACAATCGCTCCAGGCACTTTGCTGTCTAGCTCTAGTTCCGGGTCATTTTATAATTTCGCTAGTGGCTCAAATTCGGCAACTTCTGGCGATCGTGCGATCGGGTTTTTAGGTTCGGGTAGCTTTACATCACCAAGGAACTTGTTTTTTGCCTTTACAAACAATACAGGGTCAAACGTGACATCTTTATCTGTTTCTTGGGACTATGAGAAATATCGTTCGGGATCTAGATCATTTAACTGGACCTTTTTTCACGGACCAGATACTTTACCTGGAATTCAGGATTCTATGGGATTTCAATCTTATGCGGCCGATGCAAACAATACAACTATTAACAACCCGCCGACATCTATTAGCAAATCGTTTAATATCGGCGGACTTAATATTGCGCCAGGGTCTACCTATTTCCTTCGTTGGACTTATGCGGGTGTTGGTGGAAGTTCCAATGCACAAGCACTTGGGATTGATAATTTTAGTATTATTCTTAATTCCGGCGGCGGTGGTCCAAGCGCAACCTTGACATTGGGGGCCTTGGCGTCCACTTCGGTCTGCGCGATTGGTGGTGCAGCCATTCCTTTAGCGGTCACCTATACCTCTACTGGGACTTTGTCAGGTTCGGTTGATTTGCAGTTATCGGATGCCAATGGATCCTTTGCAAATCCAACCACGTTGGGATCGGCTACCGGAGGCACCGGAACGATATCAACCACTTGGCCATCCACCTTGGTTGCTGGCACAGGCTATCTCCTTCGTTTGGTTTCTGGAACGGTCATCAGCGCTCCTTCGAATGCGGTGTCTGTTCTGACTACGGTTCCTGAAGCCACTGGGTTTACCGCCGTTCCGTCCAACGGTTCTTTGACGCTGACTTGGACCAATCCTACCCGTTGTTTTGACCAGGCCTTGGTGGTAGCGGACGTCGTTGCGGTGACAGGTCAACCGTCCGGCAATGTTATCCTCGCCAATCCAATTTTTGGTTCTGGTGCTTCGGTGGGTACCGGATATGCTGTTTTTGTTGGCAATGGCCAATCGGTCACGGTGACCGGTTTGACCAACGGTCAGACCTACCATTTCAAAGTCTTTACCCAAAGCGGAAATACCTGGAGCAACGGCGTTTCAGTTCAGGCAACCCCTTTTAGTACCCAGAGTTTGCCACTCCGTAGCATCGCTTCGGTGATCGGCGTTAACAGCAACGGGGTTCTCGATTCGTTGGGACAAAGGGTTCGCTTATCTGGTACTGTTTATGGCATCAACCAATACAGCAGCACCACCACCCCTGCTGGTTTGCAATTTGTTATCATGGACGCAACCGGAGGCATCATGTTCCGCAGGGCCGGTACCACTTTTGGTTTGGATACCCTGAACCCTAACGGTCCATTGGTGGAAGGAGACTCCGTTGAACTGGTCGGGGTTTTAGAACAATTCAATGGCTTGACCCAAATCAACTGCGATACCGTCCTTCGTGTAGCTACAGGCCGCACGCTAGTCGCACCTACGGTTGTTACAGCATTGGATGAGTCCACCGAGAACAGGTTGGTTCGATTAAATGGTTTGGTATTGGTTGGTTCAAACTGGCCTACCAACCCTGTTACATCCGGGGTCAATGTCAATGTTTCCAACGGCACAACCACTTTTGTGTTACGAATTTTGCCAACCACCAATATTGACGGAACACCCGCGCCAACCGGTTACTTTGATTTAATCGGATTGGGACAACAATTTGACAATACCGTTCCCCTTACCTCGGGTTATCAGATTACCCCTCGATCCTTGTCGGATATCATCGCCGTTCCGTTGGTCAACACGGTTGCCAATTTTGCACGGACCGACACCTTGGTTTCCAATCAAAGCGGTG
>Ga0214923_10002262_pt1 | contig 25883 bp, 24 predicted proteins | sample LL1510_MetaG_FD_177993 | JGI IMG/M metagenome (GOLD analysis project Ga0214923, IMG submission 177993) | Freshwater microbial communities from Lake Lanier, Atlanta, Georgia, United States - LL-1510 | ecosystem: Environmental > Aquatic > Freshwater > Lake | place: USA: Georgia | collected...
TCTTTTTCTTCTTTTTCGTTTTCCCGCTCGTATGCTTTGATAATGGCTTTCACCAGTCGATGCCGAACTACGTCTTCTTCTGTTAGCTCAATATGAGCAATTCCCTCAATTGATTTCAAAATTCGGGTAGATTTTTCTAGTCCACTACGCATATTTCTGGGTAAATCAACCTGGGTAGGATCTCCGGTAATAATTGCTTTTGCGTTGGCTCCAATTCGGGTTAAAAACATTTTCAACTGTAAATCGTTGGTATTTTGAGCTTCATCTAAAATAATGAATGCATTATCGAGCGTTCTTCCCCGCATATATGCCAATGGAGCTATCTCTATGGTTCGGGTACTCATGTAATATCCGAGTTTATCGGCAGGAATCATATCATCTAATGCATCATACAATGGACGCAAATAAGGATCGATTTTTTCTTTCAGATCTCCTGGTAAAAAACCCAGACTCTCTCCAGCCTCAACTGCCGGTCGGGTTAAAATAATTTTCTTTACCAGTTTATTTTTCAAGGCACGGACTGCCAATGCTACAGCAGTATATGTTTTACCTGTTCCGGCAGGACCAATCGCAAATACAATATCATTTCTGTCAACGGCATGAACCATTTTTTTCTGATTCTGTGTTCTGGCCCGCACTGTTTTACCATTAGGACCAAACACCAATATATCATTCGGGTGATGTTCAATAAAATTATCGATAGTTTCCGGATCATCGCCACCAATGATTTGCTCAAAATAATTCTCACTAAGGTGACCATTTCGTTGCAGATACTGAACTATCAAATCAATTTTTTCCCGGGCACTTTCAATTTGTTCGGGGGCACCGCTAATTTTTAATTGAGTACCTCTCGACAAAATTTTTAAAAGGGGAAATTTTTTTCTCAGAATGTCCAGCTTCCCGTTATTTACTCCGAAAAATTCAATCGGATTAACGGATTCGAGGTTGATGATGGTGTCTGTCAATCTGTTTTTCTTTAGGAGGATGTAAAATGTAGCATCTCATTGATGCCTTCTTCAAATTTAATTCTCAAACAATCAATTTTCCTAATTAATCTTATGCACACATGTGGAAACAAAATGTACAATAGAAAGTTGGGTGATTGGAATAATAATCAAATTATAAGTAAACCTTACAGTTGCTTAAGCTTTGCAATGGTTTCTACCGGATCAGCTGAACGAAAAACAGTATTTCCTGCAACCAAAACATCAGCACCCGCTGCCAATATACCAGCAGCATTATCTAAGGTTACACCACCGTCAATTTCAATGAGTGCTTTGGATCCGGTGGTTTGAATTAAAGCGGAAAGCTGTTTTATTTTTTCCAATGTTCCGGGAATAAATTGTTGTCCGCCAAAACCGGGGTTTACGCTCATAACACATACCAGATCAATATCCGGCAGAATGTTTTCAAGTAAATGAACGGGAGTATGCGGATTAATGGCAACGCCTGCCTTCATTCCCAATCCTTTTATTTGCTGGATATTTCTGTGAAGATGAATACATGCCTCATAATGTACAGTAAGTATGTCAGCCCCTGCTTTATGAAAGGCTTCAGTAAGCAATTCGGGATGCTGTATCATCAAATGCACATCACATATTTTGGTGGTTGCTTTTCTAATATGCTCTATCACAGGTATACCGAAACTAATATTCGGAACAAAACTTCCATCCATCACATCTAAATGATACCAATCGGCTTCACTACGATTTAGCATATCGCATTCCTGCTGCAATTGTAAGAAGTTGGCACTGAGTAGGGAGGGGGCAATAATTGGCATGCAGCAAAATTATTAAATATTACCGGGAAAAAATGGTTTCTTATTCTAATCCTTACATAGTTTCATGCATTTCATTTTTTTCGATTTTACCGCAATGCAGCAAAATCCGGAATCTGGATAGAAGGGTCTAATTGTATCGCCTGCCTGTAATGAGCAACAGCTTGTGCAGTATCCCGAAGGGCAGCCTCCGTTTTAGCAAGCCAATAATATCCATCCGGATAAATTGATTTTAACTGAATTACCGTTTCAAATATTTTTTTTGCCCCTGCATAATTACCGGCATCCCAAAATAAAAACCCTTTTTCCATGTACGCTTCCAAATAATGATAGTTGATTGCAATACACTGATTCAGCCATTGATGTGCTAGTGCTGATTGACCTTTTCTGGCATAATAAACGCCTTTAATAAACGATACATGCGACTGATAGGTTCGATCTTTCCATTCATTTGATATGGATTTCAAAATAAAAAGTGCTGTATCATTTTTTTGTTCCGCCATAAGATTGGCAATGCGAAGCATCATATCGGGATTGGGATAAATTCGGCTTGCAAATCGATAGCATCGCAATGCACCGGAGGTATCCCCTAATTTTTCATGAATTTCCCCTTTTTTTGTCCAATACCCGGCATGCAGACTATCCCTTTTTATTAGTTCATCAATTTGGGTGAGGGCTAAAGAAAGTTTTCCCAGGCTATCAAATGTTTCAATTGCCTCAACTCTCAGGGAAGCACTATCCGGATATTGATTGATTTGATTCAACTGACGAATAACTTCCGGAGAACTAGCTTCGGTAAGAGTGGTAACTTTTTTTACATTTTCGGGGGGTTCTTTGCAAGCTAACCCCCAACCCAGAAATATCAATATCCAATATCGCTTCATTTCCCAAAATTACAGGGTATAATAACTCCTGACACTATTTTGACAAATTCGGCCAATTTGTTCAGTAATTTTGTGCACTTTTTAACTTTAAATTATTCGATATGAATCGCATTCTGGGCATGGCATTCCTATTCTTAACTTTTACTTCTCTGGCGCAGGCGCCTCTCGACAAAATAGATTCACTTCGATTTGATGGGGAAAAGCATTTTAAAAATATTCAGCAACTTACATTTGGTGGTGATAATGCTGAAGCTTACTGGAGTTATGATGGTAAATTCATTACATTTCAACGAACCAATCCCAAGGAAGGCATTAATTGCGACAGAATATTTATTGGAAAATTACCTGCTCCAGGCGAAAATTTTACTTACAAGCCGTTGAGCAGCGGTAAGGGAAGAACAACCTGTTCATATTTCCTACCAGATGGTAAGCGGGTTTTATATGCTTCTACCATGCAGGGAGGCGAAGAATGTCCGCCAGTTCCCGACCGAGCTAAATATGGAAACAAATACATCTGGCCATTATACAATACCTACGACATATTTATTTCAGACTTAAAAGGTAATATTCTTGAGCAGCTGACCAAGGCCAAAGGATATGATGCAGAAGCTACCCTTTCGGCCGATGGCACAAAAATGATTTATTGTTCTGATAAAGGCGGAGATTTAGACTTGTATGTGATGGATTTGAAAACCAAAAAAGAGATTCAGGTAACCAACCAATTAGGTTATGATGGGGGTGCATGGTTTAGTCCTGATGGAAAAAAAATTGTGTGGCGAGCCAGTCGGCCCAATACACCCGAAGCCATAGCTGAATATAAATCCCTGTTGGCAGAAGGTATGGTTGCCCCAACAAAGATGGAAGTTTGGATTGCAGATTCCGACGGAAAAAATGCAAAGCAAATCACACATTTAGGTAATGCCAATTGGGCGCCCAACTTTACACCAGACGGAAAGCATATCATTTTTTGCAGCAATCATGAATATCCAAAAGGTTTCCCTTTTAATATGTATTTAATAGATTTAGAAGGCAATGGCCTGGAAAAAATTAGTCGGGATAAGGGATTTGATGCATTCCCAATGTTTAGCCCGGATGGAAAGAAAATCATTTTTGCATCCAATCGCAATAATGGAGGCACCCGCGACACTAATTTGTTTGTTGCCGATTGGGTAGAATAAAAAAAGCAGTAACTTACCCATCTAAACCAATTACTAAACTTTTATTTATGCAAACCGGATTGCTACATCTGCATAACCTGCTACGTTGGGTTATTTTGATTTTACTAGTATTGTCTGTTGTTAAAGCCTATCGAGCCCAATCAAATCCATCTTCATTACCTGCAGGAAAGCAACCCATTTGGTTATTTACCCTAATTGCTGCACATACTACTCTTTTATTAGGTATATATCAATGGGGTTGGGGACGGTATGGTTTTTTTACAACTACACTCCCAGAGGGAACCTCAATCATGAAGGATACATTTTATCGATTTTATTTTGTAGAACATCCGGTGGGAATGATACTAGCCATCCTGCTCATTACATTGGCCTATGGCGCAGGGAAAAAAGCTAATTATAGTAAAACATTCAGATTCTTCCTGATTGCCCTCATCATCATATTGGTTAGCATTCCCTGGCCCTTTAGAGACATAGTTGGGCGCTCACTTTTCCCAGGTGGTCATTGAGTTGATCTTGCCCCAAGTTCAATTACTTCGCAGTTTTGAATATTGTTTCCATCAATGCTAAAGCGAACAATGGTTCTTTTTTGATGCCATCCGTGCGTACCTGCTGCACCCGGATTCATATGCAGCAATTGATGCTTTGCATCGAACATGATTTTCAAAATATGCGAGTGGCCTGTTATAAAAAGATTTGGCTGATGGGTTTGAATTAAGGGAAGCGAATGCGGGTTGTATTTGGGAGGATAGCCCCCAATATGCGTCATTAATACACGCACATTTTCAATAGTAAACATTAATACCCGAGGAAAATATTGATGAATATGTGAGTCATCAATGTTCCCATATACTCCCTTCAAGGGCTTAAAAGCAGCCAGTTTTTCGTAAACCTCCACATTTCCTATATCACCGGCATGCCAAATCTCATCTACCTGATCAAAGTGATGAAAAATTTTTGTATCCAAAAAACTATGTGTATCCGATAACAACCCGATTTTCGTCATAAGGCTAAGGTATCAACTTTTTTGTGCCAATGTTTTTTCTTATATTGAATGTATGCGAGGAAAATTATTAATACAAACAATAGGTTATTTTTTATTTGTATCATTCCTTTCCGCATGCAGTTCGCTTCAACAGACCACTCAGTTACCCAATACCTCTCGTTTATCGGCAAGTGCTTTCTTCGAATGGGCAAGTCATCAGTCGGCTGCAGCCCGGGATTCTGCAGCGGTAGCAGAAATACTTTCCGGAAATTATCCGTCCCATACTTTGAGTTGGAAAACCATTCATACCGAAATTCAGATAGATGAAGCTACTATTATCAGGGCCTCTTATCAGGTTAGTTCCGATTATCTGAGTTTGGGTACTGAAAAAGATTGGAGCAGAATACCCTTAACTCCCCATTCGGCACAGCTAATCGCAGATAGTTTTCATTGTTTTTTGCCAACTCGTAAAATGGTGAACGATATTTATCGTGCTGCCAGAGTAAAGTTAAGTCCTATGCCCATGTTTGCCTTTCGTGATTCTTCCATCACATTATATCAGCATCATCTTATAATTGAAGGAATGAGAAAAGGTGCAAAAGGGCTGATCGGCGGTATTAAAAAGGATCTGGTTATATCATCACAGCTTAACCAAACAGCCAAACCCAACCGGGAAGCAATTTATGGCTGGCATCGGCTAAATGGACAGCCTATTCAGCCTCTGTATACCGGACATGTTAATTGGTATGTGGATTATAGTCATGGAGTTCGCCTCATTAAAAGAAATATCCGGGTGAATGGTAAAGACTATGATTATATCAAAGTGCTGCAAGATCCGGTTTTATATAAGCTACTGTGCGATGAGCCCGAATGTACAGTTTATCGGTACGAATAATCAGCAGCCGTATCGAGTTTGCAAAATTGTGCGGTGATGCAGGGGATGCCCTGTAATCATTAATCCCAATGCCCTGGCAGAGATGGAATAATCTCCTACCTGTATCACTTTTTCCCAATTATCATGATCGATAGACTTTAACAGGAATTGAGTCGATTTTCTGAGACTAACCCATTCTTCAATTGTCGAATCCCATTCATGTTTACTTTGTAAAGATGCTGAAGCATACTGATTTTCATCAAAAGATGGGAGCGGACCTACATCTCCTCTACAAATGGCTAATAGCCGGTAACTCAAAACACGCTCTGTATCATTTATATGCTGCAACACTTGTTGGATAGTCCATTTATCGGGAGCATATCGGTAATTTGACCTTGCTGCGGGAATACTGATGATGAACTGAAATAATGCATCTTGATGAAATTGGAATACAGCTAGCGGATCTGTTCCGGCAGCTTCCCGAATATAATTTTCCGCAAAAGGAGGATAAGTCAGTTTCGGATTCGAAGACTGCATTATTTTCTTGTTTTGTTTTCAGATTTATTTTTTGTACTGTATAATTCATCAGCAGCACGAATTGCGGATGCAGCATTTACAATACCTCCTGTTTTGCAAAGTGCGTTCCAGTTAATGTAGGTTTTGTCTTTGTTGCTTGAGGGTAAACAAGTTTGCGAATCTGCAGGGATAGTTACGGTTTTCTCCAATAGCTGAATAATTTCCTCAGCATTGAGTGATGGATAATAGGATCTAATTAATGCTGCAATTCCAGCAACAATCGGACCTGAAAAGCTGGTGCCATCCAGTTTGCCATATACATTACCTCCGGGTTGCGTTGAATAAATTTTAACTCCTGGTGAGAATAGATCTACTGTTTTATTACTATAATTACTAAAATCTGCCGATAAGCAATCGGTGATATGATAATCACTGCTGGCACCTATGGTTATAAAATTAGTAGCATTTCTTTTCCAATTTGAAAGCCAGGGATTAGGGAATTTTGGTTTTTCATCTAATGAGCAACTTTCATTTCCTGCAGAATGAACCAGCAACACATCTCTATCTTCTGCATATTTTACTGCACTATCTACCCAGTTTTTTTCAGGAGAAAAGGATTTCCCAAAACTCATATTAATAATTTTCGCACCATTGTTTACTGCATATCTGATGGCCAGAGCAATATCCTTGTCATATTCATCACCATCGGGTACAATTCTCAGAATCATTAATTGAACATTGTCGGCAATTCCATCTATTCCCACTCCATTGTTTCTAACAGCACCTATTAAGCCAGCAACATGGGTACCATGCATGCAACTTTCTAAATCACTCATTACATTATTATTTCCATAGGCGCTATCCCGAAAATTAAAATAGTCATCCTTTACATACAATGCCCTATAATCGGTTGGAGGAGAAATTTTTTCAATGGATTCGCTTCTCATTTTTTCCAGCTCATTTTTCAATTCAGTCAGTAATCGCTTGTTAGTGAATTCTCCATCCACCTCCAGTAATCGTAAAAAAGTTAGATAACCCAGTTTTGCATCTTTTCCGGTTTTGGTTGACGGAATAAATTTTTCCAAATCATCTATTGAAAAAGTATCTCGTTTCATTTCTTCCCTAAGAGATTGATCAAAACGTTGCAGGGTTCTGCTAGCCATACTTAGCATTTCCATTGCTTTTTCATCTTCGGGATTTCCTTTCATCTCCTGTGCTGCTTTTCTCCACCAGTCGTAAGTGTTTTTTTCGGTTGGTGTCAATGCAAGTGTGTCGAGCGAAGGAGCTTCAAATCTTGACTTATACTGATAATAAAACCTTGATTTTTCGCTGGAAGCTTTGGTTAAATTTTTGCCGTCTTTACCTCCTAAAAAATTCCATCCGTAAATATCATCTATATATCCATTCTTATCGTCATCAATACCATTTCCCGGAATCTCTTTTGGATTTCTCCATAGATTTTTTTTAAGGTCTTCATGTGTAGTATCTACACCCGAATCAAGCACGGCTACAATTACTGGTTCACTTTTTCTTTTTTTTTCCTGAAGAAATTGATAGGCTTTAGATAGTGAGATTCCATATATCGAATCGTCTTTAGGATCTTTTAAATACCAGGTATTGATATCAATTTTTTGTGCTCCGGCTGAGTACATTCCTATTATTGCAATGGATATTCCTACGAATCTTTTCAATATCATATCAATTGATTGTAATACAAAAGTGCTTTAAATAGCCCGTAGTATTAGCGTAAACGGGCTAATTTAAGAAAACCTTAGTAAGTTGATGGGTAGCTTTACTCTCCAATATTAAATTCTATTCCTTGAGCCAGCGGAAGACTGGTACCAAAGTTGATCGTGTTGGTTTGACGGCGCATATAAGCTTTCCAGGCATCACTTCCGCTTTCTCTTCCTCCCCCGGTTTCTTTTTCACCACCAAATGCTCCTCCTATTTCAGCTCCACTGGTTCCGATATTTACATTTGCTATTCCACAATCACTGCCATTTACACTTAAAAAAGTTTCAGCCTCTCTTAAATGCTGTGTTATAATAGCCGAGGAAAGGCCTTGTGGAACCGCATTCTGAATTGCGATTGCCTCATCCAATTCTTGATAGGGCATTACATATAAAATGGGTGCAAAAGTTTCATGCTGCACAATCTCCATGTCGGGAGTTACTTCTGCAATGCACGGCTTTACATAGCAACCGCTTTCATAACCGGCTCCGCTCAATACACCCCCTTCCAGTAATATTTTTCCTCCTGTTTGTTTGCACTTTTCAATTGCCTGTAAATATTGCTCAACAGCCATTTTGTCTATTAAGGGACCTACATGATTGGAAGGATCGAGTGGATTACCTATGTTGAGTTGTTGATATGCCCGAACCAATTGTTCGGTAAAACGTGCATACACTGAGTGGTGGATAATCAAACGCCGAGTGCTGGTGCAACGCTGACCTGCTGTTCCAACTGCTCCAAATACACAACCAATTAATGCCATTTTCATATCGGCATGTTGTGAGATGATTACAGCATTGTTGCCCCCTAATTCCAGAATTGTTTTTCCTAATCGGCCGGCAACTGCAGCAGCAACTGCCTTGCCCATCCGGGTAGATCCTGTTGCAGATAGGAGGGGAATACGAGTGTCGTTGCTCATTTTCTCTCCTATATTTCTTCCGCCTTGTATCAAGCAGTTAACTCCATCCGGAACATCGTTTGCTTCAAATACTTTTGCAATAATTTGTTGAACGGCTACTGAGCATAGCGGAGTTTTTTCGCTGGGTTTCCATATGGTTACATTTCCGCAAATCCAGGCCAGCGCACTATTCCAGCTCCATACTGCAACAGGAAAATTGAATGCAGAAATAATTCCAACGATTCCCATCGGATGCCATTGTTCATACATTCTATGTTGCGAACGCTCACTCTGCATGGTTAGTCCATATAACTGCCTTGAAAGCCCAACTGCAAAATCACAGATATCGATCATTTCCTGTACTTCTCCCCATCCTTCCTGTAAACTTTTTCCCATTTCATAACTTACCAGTCTGCCTAGCTGATCTTTCTCTTTTCTTAAAGCTTCCCCAACTTGCCGAACGATTTCACCCCTTTTGGGCGCTGGCCAGTTTCTCCATTCAACAAAAGCTTTTCCTGCTTTTTGAACAATTTGTTCATAGACTTCCTCATCAGCCTCATGTACGCTACCAATTTGAACTCCATCTACTGGTGAATAGCTGACTATCTTATTTCCGGAACTTTTAATCCAACTTGAACCGGTGGAATTGCCGGAAAGAGCAATTTGTAATTGAAAATGTTGCAGGAATTCCATTATGGGTAATTTTCTGCAAAGTTCTGTAAAAAATGGATGCAAATAGCCGCAGCCTTCAGGTGTATAAAACAAAAAGGGATATCACTTTTGGGTACGCTCCCAAAGTTGTTCATACACTTTAGCATAACTGCTGCCAATGGGTATTTCTTTTCCCTCTACCCAAACTTTGGTTTTGCTAAATTTTTCAATTTTGGCTACTGGAATAATAAAAGAGCGATGCACCCGGATAAAATCCCGGGCAGGCAGTTTCTCTGATACATTTTTTAGCGTCATTAAAGTTAAAACCGGTGTAGGTTTTATATAAATTTTGATATAGTCGTCCAGCGCCTCAATTAAATCAATATCTTTTAAATTGATTTTCATCATTTCGTAATTTACTTTTACGAAAATCGAATTTAATTGTAGTTCCTGTGAACTTAGAAACTCAATGTATTCATTGGCTTTATAGCAGGCTTTCAGAAAACGATCGTATTCAAATGGTTTAAGTAAATAATCTACCGCATCTGCATTAAATCCATCTACCGCATAATCTTTAAAGGCAGTAGTAAAAATAACCGGCGGCTTTTTAATAAGATTCCGGTAAAACTGCATTCCATTGATATCTGGCATTTGTATATCAAGGAATAATAAATCTACCTGATTTTCAGTCAAATATAATTTTGCTTCATCCGTATTGGTAAATGTTTTTTCCAATTGTAAGAAAGAAATTTTAGCACAATATTCTGTAATCAGTTGAAGTGCCAGTGGCTCATCATCTATTGCTATACAATGTATCATACAACAGTGAGTTCAAGGTGAACGAAATAATATTGATTTTCAGCTGTACAGGTTAATAGGTGCTTCTCAGGATAAAGTAATTCCAGTCTTCTTCTCACATTATTAATTCCAATACCCGTTTTTTCCAAATCATTATTTTCGGTAGATACAATATAATTGCTGGAGTCAAAATAAATGGTATTCCCTTTAGTGCGAATGTGGATGTTGATGTTGCTGCTATCTTTAGTGCTTACTCCATATTTGAAAGCATTCTCAACAAAAGGAATAAATAGCATCGGTGCAATTGAATAGTTATCAGTTTCTCCCTCAACACTAAATTGTACTTTAACTTTTTCAGTTAACCTAACTTGCTGCAATTCAATATAATTGTGAATGAAGTCCAGCTCTTTAGATAATGGCACATAATCCTGCTGTGTATCGGTTAGTATATACCGCATAATTTGCGATAATTTCATAACGGCAGAAGCTGTAATATCACTTTTTACAACTGCAAGTGAGTAGATATTATTCAGGGTATTAAAAAAGAAATGAGGATTGATTTGAGATTTTAAAAACGACAATTCGGTGTTGAGTTTTTCATTGACTGTTTCTTTGCGATGTTGCTCGGTTTTTAGCCATCTTTGAATCATAGAGATACAGGTTCCCACAGTAAAAACCAATAAGAATACAACGGTGTTATAAGGATTGGCATACGGCCTCCTGCCTTCAGACCCAAATGTTCGAGGTTTTCCCTGAAATGCAGGATTTCTGATAAATTCCCTGTTTTGAATGGATACAATTTCTGGTTCTGCAATCCAGCCTGCAATCACTTTTGGTACATTTAGAAAAATTAAAAGGCATATTACTATAGATAAACTGTACCAAAGCCATTTTTCTTTTACCAGCAGTTTAGGAACCAGCCATAGTGTATTGAGATAATAGAAAAGTACAATGAAAATGTTATTACAAATAATTGAAGCCAGCTGATGATTGCTCATGCTGAATTCCCTAAGGCGAGGAAAAAAAACCAGATAGGGAAGGGCAAAGAAACACAACCAAGCGGTAATATGCGTAACCAGTAAGAGGGTTTTCCGATTATTTTTCACATAATATGTTTTCCATCAACACTAGTCAAATCTACACAGAACCATTCATTTACTAAAAACATTCGGGTGAAAAGGGGTTGACTCTCGGTGAAGACCTATGCCTAGAAACTATTTTAAACAATCGGCTGCACCTTGGAGCGTAGTTCTTCATATAAATGTTGAATAAGTCCGTCTGCCAATCCTATTTTCGGTACATAAATTTCATCAGCATCTGCCCAGCGCATTACATTCATATAAATCAGCAATGCCGGTACAATTACATCTGCTCTGTCTTCCCTAAGATTATATACTTTAATTCTATCTGCTAGTTTATAACTCGATAATTCTTTGTAGTAATCTTTAAGCAATTCAAGTGACAGCGGCCTACCATCTTTCTTTTTACTCAGCGAAAAAATTTTATTGATATTACCCCCGGTTCCAATAGCTGCAATTTTTTTATATCCCCTGGTTCTCAGTTTTAAAGTTTCTTTCATGGCATCCCAATGTTGTTCGGTTACCATTTCTTTTAATAAGCGAATAGTGCCAATATTAAAAGATTCTTTAAATATGAGTTTTCCATCGGCAAAGAAAGTTAATTCAGTACTGCCTCCCCCCACATCGATATATAAATAACTATGATCGGTATCCATATTTTCTGCAATATGGTTTTCATAAATTAATGAAGCTTCAAGTTCACCACTGATTATTTCAATCTCCAGTCCGGTTTCTAATTTAACTTTTCTAATGATATCGGCACTATTAGTGGCATCTCTCATTGCACTGGTGGCACATACAATTACTTGTTTTACTCCATAGGCATTAATCAAGTGACTATATGCTTTCATGGTTTGTAAAATCATCCCTCTTTTTTCCTTCGAGATTTCTCCTTTTTCAAAAACATCGAACCCTAATCTGAGAGGTACCCGAATCAGATTCAGTTTGTTGAATCTCACTGTGCCATCTTTTTCAGTAATGGCTTCTGCTATCAGTAAACGAGCTGCATTACTTCCAATATCAATAGCGGCTAATCTCATGCGTTGGCTTGATTTTTCCTGCTTAGGTATTTATAAATTTCTACCTGCGAGCGAACCCTGGTTTTGCCGGTGGAAGATACATAGTTGTTCAATAATTGTGTATCCAATATTCGCGCTTTCACATTATCTCTTAATTGAATGTGGATAATCTCCTTTAATTCAGATGCTAGCTCTGCATTTAAAATTGGAATGGCGGCCTCCACCCGATGATCGAGATTTCGCACCATCCAATCGGCGCTGGAGATAAAAACTTTTTCCTCCCCCTGATTATGAAATATCATTACCCTGGCATGTTCTAAATATTCATCTACAATACTAATAGCATGCAAGGGTTTGGCTATTTTTTTGGGAGCAGTAATCGGACAATAAATTCCCCTAATAATGAGTTTCACAGCTACCCCTGCTTCCTGTGCTTCATGTAAACGGGTAATCAGCACTTGGTCGCTTAGTGAATTTAGTTTCAAAATGATAGCTGCCGGCTTTCCTGCTTTTGCCTGTCGAATTTCTTTGCCTATAAGAGAACTCAGTTCCCTGCGCATTTTTACCGGACAAACCAGCAACGTGCTGCATTTTCTCAATTCCAATACCCCTGTGCGCCAGTTTTCCAGATACTTGAATATATGATTGATATCAGCCATCACTTTTCGATTGGCAGTTAGCAAACAATGATCTCCATATACCCGAGCTGTTTTCTCATGTAAATTGCCGGTACTTACAAATCCATATTGAATGGTTTTGTTTCCCGCTCTTTTTTTAATAATTCCCAGTTTGGCATGAATTTTTAAATTGGGAACACCCAACATAACTTTTACTCCTTCTTCTTCCAACACTTTTTTCCATTCGAGATTGTTTTCTTCATCAAAACGAGCTTTTAATTCTAGCATTACTACTACCTCTTTTCCATTGCGGGCAGCATTAATCAGAGCATGAATCACTTTCGATTGACTAGCCAACCTATAAGCCGTAATTTTAATGCTGGTAACTTCGGGGTCCATGGCAGACTCGCGAAGCAAGTCGATGAGTGAATGAAAACTATGATATGGAAAGTGCAACATGATATCTTTCGAAAGAATCACATCGGTAACCCGGAGCGATTTGGCTAAATCTGGGTGAATAAAGGAGGGAGATCTGCTTTTACCGGTTTCCCGTATAACCGGAGGAAAATCCATAAAATGCCTGAAATTATGTATCCTACCTCCCGGTATAATATTACTCTTTTTCCCTAAACTTAATCTCCTGATTAAATATTCCAGCAGTGCTGCATCCATTTCCTTATCATAAACAAAACGAACTGGTTTTCCTTTCCGCCGGTTTTTAATTCCCTTCTCAATTTTTTCAACAAAAGTGGTACTGATATCATTGTCGATATCGAGTTCGGCATCTTTTGTTACTTTAAAAATATATGATTCAAAATTGTCGTAGCCGAAATAAGAAAAAATACGGGGTAAATTAAATCGAATCACATCTTCCAGCAGAATTATACATTGTTGATTCCCGGTTGCAGGAAGCTGAATAAATCGTCCAATTGATTGGGTTGGAATTTCAATCAAGGCATATTTATTTCTGTAGGCAGAATTTTTTTTCTTCATCACTACCCCCAGGTAAATACTTTTATCCCTTAAATACGGCATTTGAGGCAGGCTTTCAATCATCAACGGTATAATATTGGATTGTACTTCCTCTTCAAAATATTTTTTAACATACTCCTTCTGTTCCCGACTCAAATGTTTTTCATCTACCAGTAAAACATTTTCCTTTTTTAATTCTTTTAGAATACCTGTCCAGATTCTATTAAATTCATTCTGCTGTTGTAAAACAATAGTTTGAATCTCTTCCAGTATATGCTGTGGATCCTGCTCCATATGCATATTTATTTTTTTGTGCCAGTTTCTCAACTCAATCATTCGCTTAAGTGTAGCAACCCGTACCCTAAAAAATTCATCACTATTATTGGAAAAGATTCCCAAAAACCGAATGCGTTGACTCAATGGCACTGTGTGATCATTTGCTTCTTGCAATACTCGAGCATTGAAACTCAGCCAACTGATATCTCTTTGTATAAATTGATACTTCATCCGAATCTTCTATTTTGCTTGCAGTAAATTTAATACGAACTCATTCGGGGCAGTGTTAACTTTTTGTTTACATGCATTAAGATAGCGTCGATTTGATACGTGTGATAAGTCCGGAAGTAGAAAAACCAGCTACCAAAGGATTTATTTCAACTTTTCCTCCTCTTGCCAATACTTCTTTAGCACCTACAATGGTATCAATGGTATAGTCGCCACCTTTTACTAGTACATCTGGTTGAATACTTACTATCAGTTCAAGCGGGGTAGGTTGATCAAAAATAATTACTGCATCCACCATTATCAGAGAAGCCAAAACCAATGCGCGACTTTGTTCTAGATTAATAGGTCGTTCCGGGCCCTTTAATGCCCGAGTGCTGTTATCACTATTCAATGCAACAATTAGGTAATCGGCAGAACGAGCAGCTTGTGACAATGAAAAAATATGTCCCTCGTGTAAAATATCGAAACATCCATTGGTAAAAGCTATTGATTTGCCCTTCATTTTCCAAGCATAAACCTGATGCTGTAAATCAGCTAACGTAAAAATTTTCTTTTGTATCGCTTCAACTGCCTTCATTAGAACTGGTTTTATTATAAAATGGCAATACCAATAAACTGATTCCCCCAACCACCACTACTATTAAAACCTGCGCAAACCATTGTAATGTACCATTGGCTACTCCTAACGTATAGTCGATACCATTTTGCTCCAACACTTTAGCCAATAAAAAAGCATAGGCACCAATACCTCCCGGGGTTAATATCATTCCGATACTGGCAAATGCCAGTGCACTAACTGCTACCGAAAAACTCAAATGATCGGTGCCTTGTGTTGCATATAACCCCATCCAGGTTCCGAAAATATATAAAACCCAAATACCAATTGTGTAGGCAAAAAATTGTTTTTTATGTTTCAATTTGCCGGCGGTGAGTAAGCCCTCTAAAATACCTTTACCAATATTGTTTATTTTAACAATCAGTGCTTTACCTCTTCCTGAATAGAAAACCCAGGCAACAAAAATTAAAATCAATAACAGCAATACTCCTACAATCAAGACAGTATGAGATTCTCCTGCACTAGCTTGGGTACGCATGGTTACGATATTTTGATAGCTACCCGTAACTACATCAAATTGTAAAAGGAGTGCCAATACAAAAACAATCAATAAACTAATCACATCAAAAGCCCTTTCTGCTACTATAGTTCCAATTACCTTTTCTACAGGAACTTTTTCATATTTAGCTAATAAAGTGCATTTCATTACCTCCCCTAAACGAGGAACTGCCAGGTTCGCTAAATATCCAATCATTACTGCGAAAAAACTATTGAAAAAACCGGGGGTATAACCCATTGGCTCCATCAGTAATCTCCAGCGAAGGGTTCTGATAATGTGACTAAATGATAAGATTATAAACACCGGAATGATAAGCCAATACCTGGCAGATCGAAGCGATTGTTGAAATTGTTCCCATTCCTGATCAGGAATTTGATGTAGGCTCCACCAGACTAAAAATATACCCAACCCTAAAAAAAATCCATATTGCAACAAGCCTAGAATCGTTTTTTTCATAGAAGGGTGCTTTCGATGTAAGCCCGGAAACTACTTACAGTAATTATGGGTAAAGGTAAGCAGCTTTTACCCAAAAACCACTGATAATCTCTCGAAGAGTAAGCGGATAAATCTTTAAAAAAATATGATTTTCAAGTAATTGTACATATAAAAGCTAACTGCTAAAGCCATTTTACCTAAAATCAAGGTGAATTTTCGTACCTTTGCACTCCGGTAAATGAATTCCGGCTTAAAATAGCAGTGCACATGTCTACGAAAAAGCGCATATTATTCATTGCTACTGAGATGTCGCCCTACCTGGAATTAACAGAATTCGCAGAGGTGATTAATAAGTTGGCGATTAAGAGTAATGACAGTGGTTTGGAGGTTCGCTGTATTATGCCTCGTTTTGGGGTTATCAATGAGCGGAGGCATCGGCTACACGAAGTGGTTCGTTTGTCTGGAATTAATGTTACAGTAGACAACGACGATTACCCCCTGCAAATTAAAGTGGCTTCCTTGCCAAATGCCCGATTACAAGTATACTTCTTGGAGAATGAAGACTTTTTCAAAAGAAAGCAGGTGTTCCATACGGATGATGAACAGTGGTTTGATGATAATCTGCTACGAACAGTTTTTTTCTGCAAAGGTGCATTAGAAACAGTAAAGAAATTCGGATGGCCACCAGATGTTATTCATTGCAGTGGTTGGATGACTGGCCTGATTCCCGCTTATATAAAAGTTGCATATAAAAAAGAACCGGTTTTCTCAAATAGTAAAATCCTGTTTACAATAGGTCAGAATACCTTTCAGGAGAACCTCGGAAGTGATTTGATTAAAAAAGCAATTATCAATGGTAATATCCGGGAGAAAGACCTGGAAGCATTCGAGGACGGTAACAATGCTGCCATGTTCAAAGGTGGTGCACAATATGCCGATGCCATTAGTTTTGGAGCGGATACTATTCAAAAAAGTTTAGTGGATGAGTTTAGTAAGGTAAAAGGAAAAAAGGTATTGCCATTCAAAGGTTGGGATGCCGATTTAACCGATTATATTGAGCTCTATCAGCACCTCGCCGGAAAATAAACCTGTTATTTCCCTCTTTGGATTGTTGGATTATTTTTTTCATTAATTGCACAGGTTGTTAACAGCCTTCACTAGTTATTCATTATATATCTATATTTGCGGCATTAAATTTTAAAATAATGCCCTATTTATTTACCTCCGAAAGCGTATCTGAAGGCCATCCAGATAAAGTTGCCGACCAGATTTCCGATGCATTAATCGATCATTTTCTGGCTTTTGATCCCCAATCTAAAGTTGCCTGTGAAACACTTGTTACTACCGGACAGGTTGTGTTGGCAGGAGAGGTGAAATCTAAAGCATACCTCGATGTTCAGGAAATTGCACGTGGCGTAATTGAAAAAATCGGATATACTAAATCCGAATACATGTTTGAAGCCAATAGTTGTGGAATTTTATCTGCTATCCATGAGCAATCCTCTGATATTAATCAGGGTGTTGAAAGAAAGAAAAAAGAAGATCAGGGTGCGGGTGATCAGGGAATGATGTTCGGCTATGCCTCCAATGAAACGGATGATTTTATGCCGCTTGCACTTGACCTTGCTCATAAAATATTAATAGAACTGGCGGCATTGCGCAGAGAAAATAAGCAAATTAAATATCTCCGCCCGGATGCAAAAAGTCAGGTTACGCTTGAATACGACGATAACAATCAGCCCATCCGAATCGATACTATTGTAGTATCTACCCAACATGATGATTTTGATTCGGAAGCAAAAATGCTGGCAAAAATTAAGCACGACATCGTTACTATTTTAATTCCAAGGGTAAAACTGAAGTATAAAAAATACGCTCGCTTGTTTAACGATCAAATTAAATATCATATCAATCCAACTGGTAAGTTTGTAATTGGCGGTCCGCACGGAGATACCGGATTAACTGGAAGAAAAATTATCGTTGATACCTATGGAGGAAAAGGTGCTCATGGTGGAGGTGCATTTAGTGGTAAAGACCCAAGTAAAGTAGACCGTTCTGCTGCTTATGCTACCCGCCATATTGCAAAAAATTTAGTTGCTGCCGGAGTTGCAAATGAAATATTAGTGCAGGTTTCTTATGCCATTGGGGTGGCTCAACCTACTTCAATTAATGTTAATACTTATGGAACGGCTAAAGTTGCTATGACTGATGGCGAGATAAGTAAGATTGTGGAGCAATTGTTCGATATGCGTCCTTACTTTATCGAAAAGCGTTTAAAGTTGAGAACGCCTATCTATAGTGAAACAGCTGCTTACGGACACATGGGTAGAAAAAATGAAGTGAAAGTTAAAAACTTCAAAATCAACGGTAAAACCAAATCGGTAAAAGTTGAATTGTTTACTTGGGAAAAACTGGATTATGTTGCGAAAGTGAAGAAAGCTTTCGGATTGAAATAATTTCGTAAACTCTTTACAAAGCCTCTGCTTAGCAGAGGCTTTTTTGTTATATTGTATTTGCCTCAAATCTTATCGGAATGAAATGGACAAACACTCGAATCGCTGCCTTAGCAACGTTGTTTTGCTTTACCTGGCTTCGATGGCAAGGCGCATCACTATATACGAATATTTCTCCCAGGGGTATTGTTGATTTGGAGATGGCAGCAGATGGCATCCGGTTGCAGCAATTACTTCAGATATGGAGCAAACCGGTTGTTGAAGCAAATATATATATCGATTTCCTTTTTATTCCTGCCTATGCATCACTAATAGCAGGGCTATGCTCATGGGGCGGATTGCAATTGAATGATCTCAAATTTCGAAGCGCAGGTATTGTATTGGCAAAAGCAGTTTGGTTGGCTGCTGTTTTGGATATTACAGAAAATATGCTCATGCTATTGAATATTCGGCAATGCTATACGGCCCTTAGTTTGCAAGTAACAGTTGGGGTTGCCTCGATCAAGTTTGTATTGTTGGCAATTGCCATCAGTTTTATTTTATTTACAGGTATTCAATCTATTATTCAACGAAAAAACAGAAAAAATGGAGAATAATCCCTGGATCATTCAGTCGGAAAAAATAGTCTACAAAAATCCCTGGATTCAATTAATTGAATATGGAGTGCTCAATCCATCAGGAAAGCAGGGAATTTATGGTAAGGTACATTTTAAAAATGTTGCAGTAGGGGTAGTTGTGCTGGATGAGGAAATGCATACCTGGCTGGTTGGACAATATCGTTTTCCCTTGCAGCAATATAGCTGGGAAATTCCCGAAGGAGGTGCACCGGTGGGAACCGATACTTTATTAACCGCTCAGAGGGAATTAAAAGAAGAAACCGGATTTGTTGCGGCAAACTGGCAACAACTTCTAACTATGCATTTATCAAACTCTGTTTCCGATGAGTTGGCAATTGTATATCTGGCTACTGAACTCACACCCGGACCATCCGAGCCCGAAGAAACTGAATTACTGCAGCTTAAACGAATACCTTTACAAACTGCTTTTGATTGGGTGGAAAACGGAACCATTACCGATTCCATAAGTGTGGCAGCATTTTTGAAATTACAACTACAACTTCAACAAACGGGTAAGAAATAATACCTTCGTACATGCCTCCGAAACCATCAACCCTCATCATTGGTAAACAACCACTGCTGGAAGCAATCCAGGCTGGTAGGGCCATTGATAAAATTTTATTGCAAAAAAATATTTCCGGCGACTTTGCTCAGTCTATCCGACAAATTGCCAAAGATCATCAGATACCTATACAACCGGTTCCGGTTGAAAAACTCAATTCCATCAGCCGCGCAAATCATCAGGGTGTAATCGCTTTCGCATCTTTGGTAAAATATATGGATTTGCAGGAAGTAATAGATTTTGTAGTGGGTGAGGGGCAAGCTCCTTTATTTCTGATGTTGGATGGGGTTACTGATGTAAGAAATATTGGGGCCATTGCACGATCGGCAGTTTGTTGCGGGGCGCAGGCAATTATCATTCCCGATAAAGGAGTAGGAGCCTTACAGGCAGAGGCACTTAAGAGTAGTGCCGGTGCATTGGAGTGGATTCATATTTGCAGGGTTGGTAGTTTATTAAAAGCAGTGGATACCCTGCACCTGAATGGGATTCAAGTTTTTACTTCTGAAATGAAAGCAGAAAAAAAAGTGGATGCACTTCCCTTTACTAATCCCTGTTGCATCATCATGGGAGATGAAGGAAGAGGGGTTCAACCTTATTTGGCAAAAGCTGCAGATTATTTTTTCTCCATTCCCATGGCAGGTTCATTTAACTCTTTTAATGTTTCGGTTGCTGCGGGCATTATCTTATATGAAGCCATGAAGCAACGTCAGCATGTTTTTGGTAAATAAATTGTTATGAAGTTTCACTTAACAACTGAGATTCCCTATTTGCCTAACCCGATTACCCATGCAGATCCCATTCTGCTGGTGGGTTCCTGCTTTACAGAGAATATGGGGAATTATCTTCGTAAGTATAAGTTTAGTGTTCTGGATAACCCATCCGGTATCGTGTTTAATCCGGTTAGCGTTGTTAATTCGCTCCACAGAATTTTACAAAACAAACCTGTTTCTGAAACTGATTTATTTTACTATCTGGACTGTTATCATAGTTGGGATTATCATAGTAGTTTCTCCGATCCTACAGCAGCATATTGTGTTGAAAAAATAAATTCGGCAACTCAGGTCGCACATGATTTTTTATCAACGAGTAGGGTGCTCATCATTACGCTGGGCTCTGCCTGGGTTTATCAGTTAACTGATGCCGCTCCCGGGTATCAGCCCGAAAAAGTAGTTGCCAATAATCACAAAGGCCCGTCTAATTGGTTTGAGAAAAAATTATTCGATTCTTTTGCAATTATTCAGCTGTTTAGTATGTTGATTGATCAGTTGCATGCTTTTAATCCCGCTCTGCAAATTATGTTCACGGTTAGTCCGGTAAGGCATTTACGCGAAGGTTTGGTAAATAATAATAGAAGTAAGGCAATACTAATTCAGGCAGTGCATGCATTAGCTGAAAAATATCAACAAGTATACTATTTCCCTGCTTATGAATTGGTGATAGATGAATTGCGCGATTACCGTTTTTATGCCGAGGATCTGGTGCATCCCAATTATCAGGCGACCCGGTATGTGTGGGATAAATTTGTGGAATATTGTTTAAGCGAAAATGCAAAAAATCTACTACCGGATTTGCATGATATTTTATTGGCATTTCAACATCGGCCACTTCATTCCGGCACTGTACAGCATCAAAAATTTCTGCAACAGTATGCCGAAAAAACCCGTTCCCTACAAGCCCAATTTCCCTTATTGAATTTAGAAGCTGAGTTACTGTATTTCCAAACAGGCTCTCATTAATGAATTCTATCACCCCTTACTTCCAATTCGCTCATGATGATGGTTTCATGATCTAGCCACTCCTTCCAGCGTGCTTTTACTTTTTCAACAGGCATATAAGTTTCAGCAAGGTTGATGAATAGGGCATAATGACCTGCTTCACTTTCCATGAACCTCCGATAAAAATTTCGAAGATACTCATCAGGTAATCCTTCACTTAATCTTTTGAAACGTTCACAACTTCTAGCTTCTATCATGGCCATGGTTAGCAGTTGATCGAGTAAACGGTCTTCCGGGCTCCCCCCCTTACATTGAAAATTAAGTAAACGGTTTACATATTCATCTTTACGTTGTTTGCCCAAAGGGAGCTTACGTTTGTGTAGTTCATGAATTACTAGTCGAAAATGCCCCCACTCTTCAGAAACAATGGGTGCAAGTTGTTGTACCAATTCCGTTTTATCTGGATTTTTTTGAATAAGACTAATGCAGGTTGTGGCAGCTTTTTGTTCACAATAAGCATGGTCGGTTAAAATATCCGCTAAAGATATGGCTGCCAGATCTACCCAACGTGGATCGGAGGGTAGTCGGAGGCCTAGGATATTTTTGCTTTCTTCTGAAAATTCATTCATTGGGTAAGTGCTTCATTGTTGCAAAGGTGTGATTTTACTTTCAAAGTAATCGGGTTGTATGCCTAAATTATGCTTCAACATATAAAAATGTATATTTACATCAAATACCCGACACATGAAATGGATTTTTTCTTTTTTAATTTTTTGTTTCATAGGAAGTTTGCACGCGCAAGCCCCCGGTAATTTTTCAATTGCCGGAAATGCCGGTTCAGGGAAACTTACTGTTGCTAAAGTTTATCTTCAATATCAGATGGCAGGTGAAATGAAAATTGATAGTGCGGATGCAAAGAATGGCAGTTATCAGTTTTCAGGTTCTCTTTCCGAACCAGTTATGGCAAGAATCCGGGCCAAATATTTGCCGGATGCTGATGGTAAAGTAATCAAACCCACTCAAAGTAGAGATGTAATAACTTTATTTTTAAGTGCATCCCCCATTACTGTGCAATCGGTGGATTCTTTCTCCAATGCTACCATATCTGGATCACCTGCGCATGCCGACTATCAAATTCTCACACAACTGTTGAAGCCATTAAGTCAGCAAATGGATAATTTATTTAAACAATACGAAGCTGCGGGGGAGGATGCTGAAAAAAAGAAATTAATTGAAGCAACAGCAGATTCAATTGATCTCTTACAAAAAAATGTGTATGCCGATTTTGTAAGAAAGCAACCAACTTCACCAATTGCAGTCTATTGCGTAAATGTATTTGCCGGATGGGATATCAATCCCGATCAGGTTGCACCCATTTTTGAATTATTGCCGGCAGTAAGTAAGGAAACCTATTCCGGCAAAAATTTAGGCGACCGCATAGCCATAGCCCGCAAAACTGCTATAGGGAATATTGCTCCGGAATTTACACAAAATGATACTTTGGGTAAACCAGTTGCTTTATCTTCCTTTAGAGGAAAATATGTGCTGGTAGATTTTTGGGCGAGTTGGTGCGGACCCTGCAGAAGAGAAAATCCACAGGTGGTTAAGGCATTTCAACAGTTTAAGGGAAAGGGTTTTACTATATTGGGAGTAAGTTTAGATCAGTCCGGAGCAAAAGACAGATGGATGGATGCAATTCATAAGGATGGACTTACCTGGACGCATGTTTCTGATTTGAAATATTGGGAAAATGAAGTTGCGAAACAATATGGAATTCGGGCAATCCCTCAAAATTTGTTATTAGATCCTGGAGGAAAAATTGTTGCTAAAAATTTGAATGGTGAAACGCTAACCAAAAAGCTGGAAGAGTTATTGAATAAATAATAGTGCATTACAGCACCTCAGGGAATTATGCTGAAAATTGTACTCCTTAGAAAATGCCTCACTTCATTGTTGTGGTTGCTTTTAGGTGGAATGACTCCATTCTCTGCAATTGCCCAATCATTTGGCGGAACGCCGGCCTCATTTCGTTGGCGACAGGTGAATTCAGATACTGTTCGAATTATTTTTCCCGAAGGGTATGAGTCAGAAGCAAATCGAATTAGTACAATACTGCACACACTGCAACAAACAACCGGTTCGGCTCACAAAAAAATCAGTCTGGTAATTCGGGATCAAACCATGCAATCCAATGGATATGTGGCATTGGCTCCCTGGCGAAGTGAATGGTACATAAATCCTCCCCGACAATTATTTTCATTAGGCGCTACCCATTTTCCCGATTTACTGGCAATTCATGAATGGAAACATGTGCAGCAGTATAACCAAATGAATACAGGCATTGCAAAGTTTGCCGGCTTTTTGTTAGGTGAACAAGGTAGGGCACTTGCCAATGCACTTACTGTTCCCGATTGGTTTTTTGAGGGCGATGCCGTTGACAATGAAACCCGTTTTTCTTTGCAGGGAAGGGGTAGTTTGAACTTCTTTACCAACCAATTATCGGTTTGGCAACAAACACAATCTAAATTTAGATACGATTATTTGCGAAATGGCTCTTTACGAAAATATATTCCCAATCATTATGCACTGGGGTATGCACTCATTTCCTTTGGAAGAAAAAATTATGGCGATAGTTTCTGGACAAAAATAAGCACTGCTGCTGCAGCGGGGAAAGGATTATTCTATCCTTTTCAAAAGGCAATTCAAAAGCAAACCGGATTGCGGTGGAGTGATTTTGTTTCAGCGTCATTAAAAGAAAACAACTTAGATGCCGTTTCGAAAGAAGCTATTCAATGGATAACTCCTATTTCAGAAAAGGGGGTTACCGATTATTTGTTGCCAGTAAGGGCAGATGATCATTCGGTTTGGGTTTTGAAAAAAAACGATCGGGCAGTTCCTGGTTTTTATAGGATTGATGTAAACGGGAATGAAACCTTACTAACCGATCGCATGATTGCATCTGATGATGGATTTACCTGTAAAAATGGAATCTTGGTATACGCGGCTTTTGAACCCGATACACGATGGGGAAATCATGATTATTCACGCCTGGTAAAAGTTTCTCTAGCAACCGGTAAGTCAACTGTATTGCATCATTCCAAAAAATGGGTGAGTCCCGATATTTCCATCAATGGAAAGCAACTTTTGTTTGCTGAAATTCAACCGCACCTGGAGTCATCCATCGTTCATATCGACGAAGATGGAAAGGAACTTTTCCGATTGTCAATACCCGGTTATCAGCTTTCCGAACCAAGATTTGCTGAAAACGAAAATCAATGCTATGCTACCATTCGTGACCGAAGAGGGTATATGTCTATTATTCGTGTTAATTTAAGCGGTAAAGACTCTATCCGTTGGTTGTTGCCACTTACCAACCGGGTGATTGGCCAGTTACAAGTTCAATCGGATACTTTAATTTTTACAACCAGTGGTCGGCAACAGGATGAACTTTGGGCATTGATACCCGCAATGGGAAGTGCTTATCGGCTTTGCAACACTCCCGGCGGAATCTATCAGGGGGCTATAATCAATCCTAGGGAAATACTGGCATCTGTATTTACTGGAAATGGTTACCGCTTAGCCAAATTACCTTCACTATGGCAACCGGTTGAGGTAGGAGATGTGATTAGTCCGCTTAAAACATCCTTGTCATACCCATCAGAGCAAAGGGCATTTTTACAGCATTTACCTGAGCGTAGTTTTCCGATAACCCGCTACCGGCAAAGCTTTCAACCATTTAACTTTCATAGTTATCGTCCGTTTTTTGAATTGCCGGAATATAGTTTTACCCTGTATGGAGAGAATGTTTTATCAACTTTTCAGCATCAATTACAATATGTATATAATCAGAATGAGGGGAGTAGTCAGATTAAGTATGATGGAATGTATGGAGGAACCTATCTGCAACCGCTTGTGGGATTTCAGCAAACCTGGCATCGAACTGGTAGATGGAATGCAGATACGCTGTTTAACTTTCAGGAAAGCTCAGTTTATGCTGGATTTCGCCTTCCACTCAATTTCTCGGGAGGTAATCGCTTTAGGTCACTCATGGTACAATCTACCCTTCAATTCCGGCAAGTAAATTATACCGGCATTGCAGAAAAATGGTTAAGTCCGTTTAATCAGTTTACTTCCGAGAGTTCATTACAATATGTAAGTCAGGTGCAGCAAGCAAGGCAACATATACTTCCCCGTTATGCACACGGAATTACAATTACCTATAAGCAATCTGCCTCACCAAATTCGGCTTATCAATGGATGGCAAAGGGGTTTATAGGCTTGCCCGGTTTATCATCTGTTCATAATGCATGGATATCATTTGGGGTGCAAACGCGCGATACAATGCAACATTATTATTTTACCAATCGATTTCCATTTGCCCGCGGATACCAGGCAATTGATTTTCCTGATTTACTCGGGGGAAGTTTTGCTTATCATTTCCCCATTGCCTATCCGGAAAGGGGCTGGGGTCAGATCGTATATTTACTTCGATTGAGAACTGCCCTT
>Ga0214923_10002263_pt1 | contig 25879 bp, 65 predicted proteins | sample LL1510_MetaG_FD_177993 | JGI IMG/M metagenome (GOLD analysis project Ga0214923, IMG submission 177993) | Freshwater microbial communities from Lake Lanier, Atlanta, Georgia, United States - LL-1510 | ecosystem: Environmental > Aquatic > Freshwater > Lake | place: USA: Georgia | collected...
GGTTACGAATGGTATATTGATGATGCTACTGAGGACTAAGAATGAGAATCTTTCGTAAAATAATTCTATTTTTCCCGTCTTTGACCATGTTCTTTCTAGCATACTTCACTTTCGTTTGTGATAATGAGGCTACTAAATTTACTTTTAGGTGGGAATAATGACCGTTAATGAACTTATTGAGCAGTTGAAGAACTATCCGTCTGATATGAGGGTATTGACTCTCGGGTATGAGGGTGGGTATAATGATATTCAACTCAGTACCGAAGATATCGTATTGAACTTCAAAGAGAATGATGCTTGGTATTATGGCCCTCATGAATGTGTCAAGTATACTGATAGTGATATTAGTCTGAAGTGTGTTATTGTTGGAAGGGGTAGGGTGGGATAAAATGAACTGGAGAAGTGGACAACCTATTGATATGGGCTACTATCTTTGTGCTATTATTGGTAGTAATAAGCCTAGTGAATTATATTGGGATGGTTCTTCTTGGAGTTATCAAAATAACGATTGGGAAACTCTTGATAGTAATGAGGTTGCATATTATATGTATCTTGGTGATATTCCTATGCCGGAGGGTTGGTAATGAAAACCGAAAATGTTGAACTTCAAGAACTAAAACAACTTGTTAATGAGTTTTTGGACGCTATTTATTATGTGCCTTTTAGGGCTGTAGATTGTGATCAAGATACTGTTGAAGATTTGTGGGAAAAGTTGGCCGATGCTGTAGATTCTAAAAAGAAGAGATAAAATCTAATGGAATGGATTAGTTTTTTTGAGAAGCAGCCATATGAGGGTCAACAGATATTCTATTATGGTGAGCCTATCGGAGTGTGGGCTGGCAGATATAACTACTCTCCAAATGATCCTGTGAGTCCTCATATTATTCATTGTAGCGAAACGTTTGGTGTGGTGGATCGTATGGATGCTCCGTGGTGGATGCCACGACACGAAGGAATGAGTAAACCACAGAAGCCAGCAACCGATTATCCAAAGGATTATCCTTCATAAAATATGAATAAAGAACAAGAACAAGCAATTAAAATGACTATCAACTTTCTAAGAAATAGATTGTTGGGAGTCAATAAACATTATTACGATGCGGTCTTGACATCAGTAAAGATGCATGATATAACTCTTGAAGACGTATTAGAATATTGGAGAAAGGAAGCAGGAAACGTATGATCAAAATTGATTTGAGTGTTCGTGAAGCGGTGGATTTGGCGATCTACTGCCCAGCAGAAATGCGCGAAAAGATCGTGGCCGCACTGGAAAGTGCTATTGACGGAAAAGAGCAGTATCATGTTACCATCACTGGCGGCATGACCATGAACAATCGTATTTCTTGTATCAAGGCTGTGCGTCAGCACACCGGGTGGGGATTGAAAGAAGCGAAGGATTGGACCGATGGTATGGTCGGACACTGGGACGTTTATGGCGTGTGGCAAAAGGGCTACGTGAACCAGATATCGGTGCGTCTGAAAACCACAGAGGCGGCTGAAAATCTGCTTCGTGACCTGAAGAACGCTGGTTGCGAAGGATACTTGTCCTAAACCCTTACGCCGCAAGATTTTACGCTGCGGCGGGCGGGCCGATCTCGACGCAAGTGCTTATCCCATAAGGACTTAGGATTTTTTAAAGATAGCAGTTGACGTTTGACGATAAGATGGTATAATCAACGTATGCCCCGGTAGCCCAATTGGCAGCAGGCATGAAACTTAAAATTTCAACAGTATCAGTTCGAATCTGATCCGGGGTATTGTAGTATAAAAGTAGATAAATTTTTATTTTCGGTGTATGTATATTAGACTACATCACTGGAGATAAAAATGAAAATATGTTTAAAATGTAACAAAGAATTCAATAATAGAGTAATAATAGATGGTAAAGAAAGAGTAATTAATAAAAGAAAATATTGTCTTAAATGTTCTCCATTTGGTATGAAAAATACCAAAAGGTTACATTTACCACAAAGAGATAGCAATAGCAAAAAAAATTGTATTGAATGTGGTAGAGATTTTAAATGGACAAAAAATAATGTATGCCCAACATGCAGAAGTTTGAAGAGAAGAAAATTACATAGAATAAAAGCGATAGAATATTGTGGTGGTAGATGTTCTAATTGTGGAAATAATGATTCTGATGTATTGACATTTCATCACACTAATCCTAGAACTAAAAAGTTCACACTCTGTTCTAATTGGCAAAAAAAATGGGATACAATTGTTGAAGAACTAAATAAATGTGAAATTTTATGTGCTAACTGTCACATGAAATTACACAGAAAAAATGATGAGTAGATATGGGCCGTTGGCACAATGATATCAAAAGAGCCACGGTTAAATGCAAAGCCGAGTATGGCATAACCCTATCTATTTGTCTTATCTAATCCTACGGATTTGGGATGGATGGGTATAGTCAGCCAAAAATAATCACTCTTGACTAAGATGATTGTCTAGTGTAGAATGGTTAGAAGGAGGATTTTATGGTTGATTTTGCAAATAATGATGTTAGTTTGATTATTCGTTGTGCGATATGTGGGGTTGATCATAGAATTATGGTTGGCTCTGACCATTTAGAAGATTATGAGAACGGGGAACTGGTTCAAAATGCTTTTCCTTACTTGACTCCTGACGAGCGAGAGTTGATAATTAGCCGTACTTGTGGCAAGTGTTTTGATCAAATGTTTGGAGAAGATTTAGAATGAGAGATTATAAGGTTAGATTTCATCTTGGTCGTGGATCGCACTATATGCACTGGCAAGTAAAGGATGCTCATAGTGTGAGGTATTATGATCCTAAACTTTACCAGTTAGAACTGGGCAATTGTAAGTTGGTGAGTCGTCCATCTGCTTCAAGAAAGGTGTTTGAGGCAGGGGTAAAAGATGTTTGTGGGTGGATCGAATGTGAGAATTATTGGGTTCTAAATATGGAACGCCATATTCCAATTCCTACAGACAATATGGAAAGATTATTCTATAACCCTATTATTGATCCTAGATGGAGAAGGGATAGTGATAATGGTGAGTTTAGTTGGGATAATCATTATTTTGCCTCATTATTGACCGATAACAATCGTGTGTATATTCTCCAAGAAAACGAGTGTTTGGTCTAGTTGACGTAAACCCAACAGCCACAACGACTTAGATCGAAGTGGCCCCGCCCGCCGTGACGTAAGTGCTTGTGCGTCAAGACTTTACGATCAAAGTAAAAAAAATAGAGAACGACTCAAGAACTGGTGTTGACAAGGCCGATATAGAGTGTATACTAAGAGCATCACGCATCAAGATGAAGATGGAAGCCAACACTAGAAACCTTCCCACTGACCCTTGACAAGTGATGTTCGGTGTGTATAATCGTTTTATTGGAACTTACTACTAATTGGAAAGGTTTTTATCATGCAGAAGTTTACTTTTAGTGTTGACATTGTGGCTACCGATCTTGACCGTGACAGCGTTGTGGATACGCTTCGCTCGTGTCTGAGCGAGAATCTCCCTGGCGACGTTCATGCCAACGTCAAGGCCGGTGAGGTCAAGGCGTTCAGCGAGCAGGGTTACAAGGTTTGGAGGGCTAGGGTTACTGGCGTGACTGCCGAGCAGGCCGGTGACGCTGCGAATCCCAAGGCTAAGGCCGAGGAGGCCGTTGCCTGAGTTGACAAACTGGACTATGCCAGTATAAATAGATTTTAGGCATAGTGCGGCGGGATTCGTCCCGCGTAATACTGTGGGCAGTACCCACCTAGCAGAGTCTAATCAACTAATAACCGAGTGATTATCGGGAAGGAGTCTGCTGCTAGTATATTATAGGATGGTAAATTGGCTCCACCATCAAACCGTATAGCCTGCATGGGACGCCATGCGGGCTTACGGCGTTGATAGGCTATGTTAAAATAACATTACGCTGCCGTGGCCGAGTAGATTAGGCATCAACCTTCTAAGTTGAGTAACGAGGGTGCAAATCCTTCCGGCAGTACTATTTTTCTTGATGATGGATTTCTCTATGGCAGTTAGAGCATACGATAATACATTTTTCTATTTCATTTTTAATATCATCTAGAGAAACATTTTTATTTCTAAGCATAGCTCCTATACCATCTATTTTATTATCACCAATATGATGAAAATCTAAACACTCTGGTGTAGATAATCCACACTTAGAACAAGAAGATTTTTGTTTTAATTCTAATACATATCTAGCTTTTTTAGTGAGATATTTATATGTATTGGTATGTTCTTTTCTATGGCAGTTAGAGCATATAACATCGCATTTCTGTATTTCTTCTAGAATTATTTCAGTGGAATAACCATGACGAATAAGATTGCATACTGTATCTTTTTTTGTATCTGAATTTCTATGATGAAAATCTAGACAATAAAACCTAGTTTCTCCACAAACACTACATGGTTTGCTCTCTTTTATTTGTTGTACTAGAGATCTATTACTCTCCTTAATTTTATTTTTATATTTTTGCTTATATATTCTAACTCTATCTAAATTTTTATTAGCCCATTTAGTATTATTAATTATTTTAGCTTTGCTAGTTTTATTCTTTTTCATATATAGCTCCTTATAGTTATAATAACTATACACCAAATCTTAGCAAGGCGAGGAGATTTGCCGTAAACCTATGCCACGTAAAGACTTAGAGCAAAATGGCCGGGCCGGTTTCGACGTAAGTTGTTGGTGCATAAGGACTTACGTATAATTTATTACTAAAGAATATCTCTTGACCTAGCCGATTATTGGGATATACTTGGGAAACACGAAGGAGGAAAAGATGAAGTACGCCGAAGGTAACGATAAGTTGGGCAAGGGTTGCTTTGTTGTTAGTCGCCCAGTTGGTGATACTTGTCCGTCGTCATGTGATTTTCTTGGTAATGGCTGCTATGCCGAACAGACTGAAAAAATGTATCCTAATGTTCGTCCGGCCGGTATGCAAAATATTATCACAGAAAAGCATCGAATTAGGTCTATGATTATTGAAGCAAAACGTAAGAATAAAAGTATTAGAGTTCATGAAAGAGGAGACTTTTTTCTCAATGGCGAATTAGACTTAGATTATTTAGCAAACTGGGTGTGGGCGTGTGAGAGTATTCTGGCCGATGGCGATACTCTGCCCGATATGTGGTTTTATACTCATATCTATGATGATAGGCTTGTTAGTCTTGATAAGTATATGAATGTATATGCTAGTGTGCATAATGATGAGGATATGGGTGCGGCAATGGCACAAGGTTTCAAACTGTTTGCATGGTGTGATAGCGATCAGAAAATTGCTCCGAAACGTCCTCGCAACAAAGCAAAGGCTGACGCATGGCGAAAAGCGTTGCCAAAGTTGGTTGTACTAAATGGTACTAAGTTTGTAACGTGTCCAGAGATTCGTCGTGGTCGTGGAGTTGTAACGTGTACGCCCACCAAGGGTAGTGTTACTTGTGATCTTTGCGTCAAGGGTTTGGCTAACGTACTTTTTCCTTCGCACTAAGGGTTTATAATGGACCGATGGATGCCGATTGATGATTTAAAGGTTCGACATTTTTATCAATGTCCAGAATGTAATAATGGACTATATGTTCATCCTGAGTTTTTTACTGAGATGGGCGTACCGGTTTGTACCGATTGTATTTGGGACGACGAGATGGATTATGTTCGTACCGAAATAAGTACTACCTAAGCGTAAAGCCTTACCCCTAAAGGACTTAGGGATAGGCTGGCCGGCCACCTTCGCCGTAAGTGCTTATGCGTCAACCACTTAGAGAATATTAAAGAAACTATCTTGACAACGCCGATAAAACTTGTAGAATTGGGAGCAAGGAGAAAAGCATGAGTAGCACTATCTATGTTGGTAAGTATATTGATTCGGGCAGTAAAAATACCTTTTATCATATTGTGGGTTCTAATCGACAGTATGGTTTCAAAGCGTTTCCAACTAAAGACAAAGCGTGTTGGAGTTATAATGTTCAAAAAGAACTTAGTTTGGTAACTGCGGCTCCTTTTGTTGCAAGTGAGGTGGGTCGTATTACTCTCAAAGAAACTAACCAATTGAGTAGATGGGGTTATATTACGGAAGTTGCCACAAAGGTTAGATATTGTGATCGACCTAATTGTTGTTGTGATCCGTGGAATAATGAAAAAGGATGTAAAAATCTAAAAAGAATAAATGAACTAACAGATATTATGGATAGTATGGGATTGTGTTTTACTGACGGCCATATTGCCAACTTTGGTATGGTAAAGCGTAAAAACAAAAAGATTATGGTATTGATTGATACTGGTGTGGAAGGTTTTGATGATTGGGATGAGACTATTTGGGGAACTGTTGAGAGAGATAGAGACTACTACTCTGATGAGTGTAATTGTACCGAGTGCATGAGATACGCTAACATCGAAAGGTAAACATGGCTAAGTATTATATCAAGTGTGGAAGTTTAGAACTAATTTATAGCACAAATAAAAAGCCACGAAAAGCAGCCGCTGATGCACTATGGGAAACAAATGATAATGATACTTTAGATGAATACTTTTATATTGACGAGCGTGGATTTAGAGACTATACTAGTGCTGATGCAAGAACTGAGGTATTCTGGAGTTCCACTATTCTAAAAGATGCCGGGTGGACAGTAGAGTGATCGTAAGTCCTTGAATCTAAAGAACTTAGACCAAGGACGAGCGGCCCGCCGCGACGCAAGTCCTTATGTTCCAACGCTTTACGACAAATACAAAATTTCGTTCAAGTTTGTTCTTGACAACTGCCGATAACTAAGGTATGGTTAAGAGTAGCAAAGGAGAGCGTATGATTCAATGGATTGGCGTTTTACTGGCGGTTATGGGTTTGGCTTACAACGGAATCAAAGACTATCAAAAGGGTGAGATTAAATTACCAACACTGCCACAAAAACAACAGTTGACAAAGCCGGTGTATCCTATACAATACTGTTTGATGGCTTACGACCCTAATTTAGACAAAGTTTTTTATCTGCATGAAAATGGAAGATGGTTTGACTATGCACCACCCCAACGACGATATTCGACCTCGACGCAATATAATCAAGATCAAAACCAAGCAACCGTGGCAACTGCCTACGGGACATCGGGAGGATCGGGGCAATACTACGTTCGACAGTAGGCCAAAGCGTCGTCGCACAAGAAATGACATTGACAGAGAGTGGCGACAAGAGTATGATATATAGGCTTTGCCCGCATAGTATAATGGCTATTACAGTTGATTTGTAATCATCGGATGGGAGTTCGATTCTCTCTGTGGGCTTCCGGGATGGTGAAACGGTATCACAGAGGACTTTGGATCCTTTATTCTACGTTCAAATCGTAGTCCCGGAATTAATAAAAAGATCTTTGAAAAGTCGAACCTTGGTGTATTATAGTATAACACATGGAGTTATACTATGAAATGTTTATGGCATTTATGTTCTAATGAAACATCGATACGCGGGAATAGAAAGTTCTGTTGTAATAGATGTAAAAATAGATACTATGTTACAAAAAGAAGAAAAGATTTAAAAAAAGCTCTTGTAGAATATAAGGGTGGTAAGTGTGAACACTGCGGATACAATCGATGTATTGCTGCAATGGACTTTCATCATAAAAATCCAAAAGAAAAAGAATTCGGATTAAGTCAAAGAGGTCTTACTAAATCATTAGAAGTATTAAAAAAAGAAGCAGATAAATGTTTATTGCTTTGTGCCAATTGTCACAGAGAAGCACATGATGCTCTTAGCGAATTTAAAGATACAGAGACTAAAAAAATAGATAAAACATTTAGGCAATGTAAAATATGTAAAACAGAAACATACAATAAAAAATATTGTTCATATAAGTGCTCAACACAAGATAAAAGAAAAGTTGATAGGCCATCTAAAGAATACCTTACGGAATTACTTCTAAGTAACAGTTGGACAAAAATTGCAAATTTATTTAACGTAAGTGATAATGCTGTAAGAAAATGGGCAAAAGCATATAATATACCAATAAATAGAAAACAAATAATAAAATCATACCAGAGTGGCGGAATGGTAAACGCAGAGGATTGTTAATCCTCCGTCTTTAATGACACTATAGGTTCGAGTCCTATCTCTGGTGCTTGGCTGGATGGCAGAGTGGTCGAATGCGCATCTTTGCTAAAGATGTGACGATTAAAACCGTCCACAGGTTCGAATCCTGTTCCAGCCGTTTTCTTAAAGATTACAGTTGACAACAGCCGATAACTATGGTATGATCGAACAACACGGGGCGTTGCCGCCGGTAGTGGCAATCACTCTTATAAGGTGACCAAAAGGTAGGTTCGACTCCTACACGCCCTACTTAGTATGTTTCGGAGGCTGACGTTGAGTTGCGAGGTGGTCCCATAGTATAACGGTTAGTATACCGGGCTTTCATCCCGGAGATTGGAGTTCGATTCTCCATGGGACTATAATATGGGCTCGAAGCATTAGTAGTGATGCACATGACTTTTAATCATGCGAACGGGGTGCATGTCCCTGCGGGCCTACTTGACGATAGTGTGTGTTTGGTGTAGAATGGTAGTATCCAAAGGAGAAAGTTATGAGTTATGACTATGAGTATGATCGTATGGCGGAAGATGCTGATGATCTGTATGATCTGTACATGGAGTCTATTGACGACGACTATGACGATGCCGAAGATGGATATGACCATTATGATAGCGAATACGATACTTACTATTTTGATGTAGCAAACGAAATTGTAGACGACGAGTAGTTATGTAACCGGGTCAACTTGGTGGGACAAGTTTCTTTTTTTCTTTATACTCTCTTTCTCCGTATTACGTTCGAATCGTAAGCCCGGTTTTGTTTTATGAATGTTTTATCTACAAAAATTGATGACTTTCGTAAAACCCGTGATGGTAAATATATCCAAGGTGCTAGCCATACTAGCATCGTTCTAAATCACCAGTTTAGAAATATGATAGTTATGGAGGCCGTTAGAAAGTTACGTCCCCATGATTTTGATACTATTGTTGCTTGTGGCACTAGCGGACTAATTGTAGTTCCCCAAGTAGCAGAGATTTTGGATAAGCATATATTAGTAGTAAGGAAACCCAAAGAACAATGTTACTCAGAGTTCTCTACAGAAGGAGTTGCACCACACCGTTATGTTATATTAGACGATTTAATTTGTTCTGGTAATACGATTAAGCATATTAAGCGTACTATTAAGAATGAATATCCTTTTTCTAAATGTATAGGTATCTACTGTTACCTACCTCAAGAGTGTGCGTATAAGAACGATAGCAACGGGTCGTCTTTATGTGTACGCGATCTTGGGACGCCGCTCCTAAATACTTGTCCGCAAAGGACTTAGGGCGAAGCGGCCCGGCCCGCCGCGACGTAAGTGCTTATCCGACAACACCTTACGACGACAAATTTTTTCCCAAAGTTTCCGCTTGACAGTGCCGATATACAGAGTATACTCAGAGCATAAGAGTAAGATTCAGTAACACGAAAGGAAGATACGATGCCTGCTATGGTCGAAAAGATGATGTTTGTTGGTGCTACCCCTTGGCACGGTGAGGGGACTCAGTTGGACGAAAACCCCTCCATCAGCGAGGCTATTGTGGCCGCTGGTCTGGATTGGGAAGTTGGTACTAAGCCGCTTTTTACGGCTGAAGGCGAGGAAGTCAATGCCAAGGCGACTTTCCGCAAGACCGATAATCGAGTGCTGGGCGTGGTCGGCCCGCGTTATACTCCGCTCCAGAATCAGGACGCTTTCGACTGGTTCCAGCCGTTCCTCGATGCTGGCGAATGCCAGTTGCATACGGCCGGTTCGCTCAGTGAGGGCGAAAAGGTTTGGGTGCTGGCTCAACTCAACCGCGACAATTGCGAAATTGTCAAGGGTGATGAGGTGAGCAAGTTTATTCTGCTCTCTAATAGCCACGATGGTACAACGTCGATCCGCGTCGGATATACTCCGATTCGCGTGGTCTGCGTGAATACTCTCGCGGCTGCTCATAGTAGCAAGGAAAGTTCTCTCATTAGGATTCGTCATACTCGTTCTAGCAAGAGCAACCTCGATAACGTGCGAGATATCATGGATAATATCAATGCACAGTTTGAGGCTACTGCGGAACAGTATCGTTTCCTCGCTAGTCGTGATTTCAACCAGAATGATGTTCGCAAGTATGTGAAGGTGCTTCTCGGGATCGATAAGACTCCCGACGAGGATATCAAGACTCGTACTCGCAATATCATGGACGAGATTCTCACTCTCGTCGAAGGTCCGAAGCAGAGTGCTACGGGTGTTCGTGGAACGTGGTGGGCTGCCTACAACGGTTTCAACGAATATCTGAACTACAGCAAGGGTCGCACGGTGAGCAATCGCCTCGACTCACTCTGGTTCGGCCAGAACGGGGTTGACAATCTCAAGGCTCTCAATACTGCCGTGGAGTTTGCGAACGCCGTCTGATTCCTTTCGTGGATCGTGAATCGGGAAGGCCGTCCCTCTAACGGGGGGCGGCTTTCTCTTTTGCTTTTAGGCCATTCGACGCAAACCATTGTGGCATAAGGACTTACGGCGAGGCGGGCCCGCCAATTTCGTCCTAAGTTTAGTATTCTCAAGGGGTTACGTCAAAAAAACTCTAGACACGGGGCCACCTTGTCGATATACTGTAGGAGGGTAGACGTAAGGTGTTGTGGTATAAGGACTTAGGAAAAATATCATAAAGGTATGATTATAATGATAGGATGTAGTTTACCCTTTCTATTATTAGATAAACTTTTATTGAGACCCATTATCATGTCCCACCTTATCCGGCCGGATCGCCGGTCATGCTGATAGTCAGCCAAAATTCGGTGGTCTTTGTTTTCTAATGATCCTAAGTTCTTATGAGTCAAGGAGTTGCGTGTAGTATGGACATATGGTATACTACGGGTGTGGCGGTTCTATTAGTTATAGCCATAGTTATGGTATATATGTTGTATACTGTAGATCAACAATCATAGTCCCACCTAATCCTTCGGATTTGGCTAGATTGGTCATAGTCAGTTAAAAATAGAGGTCTTTTGATTATGCAGAAAGATATGTCAAGTTATTATAATAGTCTAGATTATGTTTTAGATCGTAGCAAAGAATGTCTCAGGGAATTTGTGTCTACTGGTGATAATAAGCATATGGAAAGTATTAATCGTTATTTGGAAGTTGCTAATATTTATATGAGGGAAATTGTTAAAGATACCTAAATATTTTGTGGAAATGAATTATGTTATCGCCTATAGTACTAAATTTGCTATTAATTGCGATGATGATGAAACTCTGGATGATGTGTTAGGTAGTATGGATAGTGAATTTATGGAAAAGAATTTAGGATGGAATATTTGTAATTATGCTGAACCAGTTATCGAGAATGCCAGACTATTTGGTCCTAAAGATTCTGATGTTGCTGAAGTATCACAGAAGTTTTATGATGAATTTAATAAGACCAAGAAAGAAATATATGAATAATAATTCTCAAAAGAATGCTACTATTGCTGCTATATACAACAATAAGTTGTTGCTATTAAAGCGTGGAGATACTGCGCCGTGGATGCCGGGTCGATATTGTTTACCGGGAGGAATGGTAGAAGATGGCGAAAGTTTAGCCCATGCTGCTAGTAGAGAATTATATGAAGAAACTAAAATTGTATATTTGCCCAAGTTATTTCAGAGCATAGATGTTAGTTACAGAGATACTATTAAAACTGTTTTTGTGGCAAATTTAAATAGTGATAAAGTTGTTCTTAATTTTGAACACAGTGATTATGTTTGGGCAGATATTAGGGATGTTGCTAAATATAAAATTGTGCCAGGATTAAGTAGCACAGTATTAACTCTTATACATTATAAGTATCTCAAGTGAAATATATACCACGTATATTGTTTGAGATAGTATACTTTTCTGTTATAATAGTAGTCGGGCTTTATAGTGGATACTATGTTAGTAGATTAGGAATAGAATACTTACATAGAAAAGCCGGATTTATGATTAACGCTATCGTGAATCCAGATAATGCTGGATGGTATGATACTTTTTAAATTGTACTACCTAACCTTTCAAGTTTGCCCCGGTTGCTCGTAGTCAGCCAAAAATAGGAGTCCCTTATGCAAGATAAGATTGTTAGTATTTCAATAAGTAAAAATGAAGCATGGAAACTTCTTGATGCTATTAAAAGCTATCAGAAAGATTACGCTCTTACTGGTCCTACAAATAAAATCTTTGATAATCTGACTAAAAAACTCAACGGGATTGTTAGTAATTGATTTGTGAAATCCAGAAATGGTCAATAGGTGGGTGATGAAGGATTGACCAGTCTCTGGACTTCTAGTCTATCATATACCATGGTGGAGACGATGTCAAGAAGAATGTTGTAGATTCTAAGAATACAATGTTATTTAATACTAGTACCCATTATAGTATTCTTATATACTACCTTCGCCGTCTGCACCAATAATAATATAGATTCTTCTATTGTCAATGGTCCAATATCTCTTATGGACCAAATTTTTTTAGTAGTAGTCAGCCTTGACCATACCACCCTTGGTTTTACTATAGGGTAGGTGATGAAAAGATATTTGGATATGGTGATAGTCTCGCCTAATCCTTCGGATTTGTTCTGGTTGTTCATAGTCAGCCAAAAAAGGAAGTTATGAGAAACATTATATTAGCATTTATTTTTATAGTTTGTTGGTCAACACTGTCTCATGCTCAAACAGTAGTAGTCGGACAATATATTCAGCCCGTTGTTCCAATGGTTCAGATAGTACCAGTTGTTCCGGTTCAGGTTTATGTTCCTAGCATTATAGTTCAACCTCAACCATACTATGTATATAACTACTATGTGCCACAACCAGTAGTTGTTCAGAAAAGGTGTTGCTTATTTCCATGGTTAAATACTAATCAAGTTTTCTATACATCGCCGTCTGGCCCAGTTATAAGATACTGACTGTACTATCTAAAGATTTAGGGTCGAAACTTCCCGGCCAATTTTTATAACAAATTTATTGACAACGATCATAGTCAGACTATAATAAATAGTTCTTTCATAGTCCCACCTAAAGTAATGGATTCGGAATTATGGGAACAGTCAGCCAAAATAGGAACTCATTATGTTATATCATACTACCATGATCAAAGACAATAGATGCTTAGACTTGTTATTAACAGAAGATGAAATAGCATGGGCGGTTACGCGAGCATTAAGTCCAAATAATAAAGAGTTTATTAATTCTGAAAAGTGTTGTTCTTGTTGGCCCGTAACAAAACCACCCAAATGTAATTTTTGGACAAGAATCTTAGGAACTTGTATGGAATGTGATTCATGAATCTAATCAAATTTTTTTCATATTTTAACAACAAAATAGTCCTAACATTCATATTAACCATAGTACTAATGATAGTATCAAGGGTTTTTGTTGAATATTCCTTCAGTTTTTATTCAAAAACATATAATAACACCCAATATAACTCTTCTTCTCTGCATAATTCACCACAATAAGGTTATAATTGATCACTTTGTGCTAAATAAATCGGTCAATCTTATTAAAATTCACTTATTTTGTTAGCCCGTGGTGAAAAAATAGATTAAAGGCCAACTTGCCAACGTGTCGATAAATCCTATTGACAACCCTTGTACCGTGTTGTATACTAGTATTACTAGTAGTGGTGTTTTTCTTAAATTAAAGGGGAAAAAGAAGGTTTTGAAATGTACAAGAGTATTCTAATCTCACAGAAAGAAAGCGTTCTATTGGAACAAATTCTGAGAGATTCTCTGCCTAATAGACCAAATGACAGTGTTAATATTCATATTCTGATTAGACATATTTGTGGGCCAAATACCCAATCTAACTCAAATCAGAAGGTTAATTATGGGAAATGAACCACTAATCAAATAGAATCTGTTTTATCACTTTTTAGCCGATTATCATGCTTCCATAAAGGCTGTAAATTAGTATAGTGAAAACATTCCTCTTGTTGTTTTGGATCAGATAGGTCAAAAGAGGAACATGGGCGAATATGGTCAATTTCCCATTCCCCATAATTTAACCAGTTCATTCCATCCATAAACAATGACTCAATATGCTTTTTAAGTTCTTCTGTTTTACATCCTAATAATACCAATGAACTTTCGGATTTATAAATACCAGTTAGGGCTTGTCTGACTCTTGTCCTATGATTATGGATTAATCTTAATGTTGGATCTTTTCTTCTTCTTTCATTCCAATACTTTCTTTGATATTCTCTAAACTTTTCTAATCCTTCTTTGGTTTCTTTCTTTTTTCTTGCTATATTTTTGACTTTAATATTTTGTTCTTTGATTTTGGCTAATTTTATAGGATCCGTAATTTGTGATCTTGGTATATATCTTCTTTTATGTTTTTCTCTTTCATATTCTTTACAGCATTGTAAACACTTAAATTTTGTTTTAAAAAATTGGTCATCTTTTTGTTGACCACAATGTTTACATTTTCTCATAATGAATATCTCCTACTCAATATTTACACCATGAACTCAATTTTTTTCTAAAAATGTTCAAAGTTGGTGTTGACAAATGCCGATGTTATGGTAAACTAGCATCAGAGCAAAATCCTATGAAACCAACAAAATCATATACTGAACTTTATGGCAAACCCCAAGGTAATGAGATGATTTGGGGCAGAATGATTTTACGAATGATTGGGATTCACAGATTTGAGAAAGTGGCCTATTTTGATAGTTATCTACAGGCTAATGAAGTATTCTATGAATGGATTAGAGAGAATAAATAATGAGCAAAGAAGCAATTATCTGGACTTTAGGAGCATGGTTTGGTGGAAGTTTAGTGGGATTAATTATGTCTATTTTGTTTAGTATAATATTCTCTAAAATATCGAGATGACTTTGGAGTAAAATAATGATTTATTACAGAATTGAGCATCGTAGCGAAGCATTTGATAGTTTAGTAGAAATTCTGGAAACTAATTTTGGTATTCATGTTTATGAAGATGATATTGCTGCACCGGAAAGGGCTTTTATTGTAAGTAATAAACCAATAGAAAATCCTAGCAAAGCATTTAAATCCTTTTATAGCGAAAGTAAATAGTGAATATTAATCTTGATAAGCATGAAATTGATCTAATTCTTGACTCTCTGGAAAGTTACCAACTTGATATTGAGCATGGGAATAAGAATGGTCATGAGTATGCTTGGACTGAAGTTGAGGTAGAGATTTTGGCCGATTTCATTAAAGAATTTGTGGAGAATAATCCATGAGAAAAGACTATGCTAATCTTTACGATGGACTGATTGAAATTCTTCATAATCCTAATATTACTAATAACTGTTATTTGATTAGGCTAATGAATTATTCTAATGAAAAAATTGAGATGATGATTAATAGGGAAGATATGGGGCGATTAGCCGAATTGTTTAATAGAATATTGGAGGAAAATAAATGACAATAAAGTCTGGACATCACTATTTTGATGAAAATCAGAATATGAACTTTTTTATCAAAAATACATCCAAAGGAATATTTTTTTCTATTCATAACAATCAAACTATGACCACCGTTTTTACTCATGATTGTAGCATAGAGCAACTAAAGGGGTTGGCCGATTTTCTTTATGAGACTATTGGGGAAGGGAAAAGAAATGAGTGAAAATCTGAAAAGAAAACAATTAGAGTCTATAAGGTCTGGATACTCTCGTTCTAAAGAACTAGCAGAAGAAATATGGCTATCTGGCGACCATAATGATAACCCTAATGACTTTTATTATTTTCAGTGTGGGTTTGTGGCAGGATTAAACTATCAAAGAAATCAAACTCTAGAAAAATTAAGTGAACTCGATCAAGAATTGGGATTAGAATAATGACTCTTATAAAATGTTTTAGTAATGTTATTGGTCATAAAGAGGCTCAAGAGTTAGTAGTCGATTTGAATCAAATGAAATCATCACAATCTGATCCTTTTTATATTAAATATGACAAATATCAAGACTATTCTAAAGACAATAATTATTTGGTGGTGGGAAATGTTACGCAGAAAGATTGGGATGAACTCAATCTGGATATGGATTTTATGGAAGCCGATATTATTTAATTGGAGAAAATCATGCCTAGTTATAAAGTAATTATTACAACAGAATACGAATACGAAATAGTTGATGTTAACAACGAATGGCAGGCTGTTAATGCTGTAACTAATGATCCAAATTGCTTAATTCCTACACAACATAACAATATGAAAATTAGTGTGGAAAAAATATTATCATGAAACCTTGTGAAGTTGGATTTGATGGAACTATACAGGTTTATAATGGAACTAGCAGTCCATATAAAATCATATTTGCACGATCAACACACGATGATAAGGGTCCAGATGTTTGGTCGGCTAGTTGGAATCCAAATATTAATGGAAAAATTACTAATACATTTATTTGGTGGGGTAAAGATGATCCTGAGTTATTTTATCGAAATAAAGAAGGAAAATTATTTATGGTAAATTTTGAGCCAGTGACGTAATAATCTAAAGTCTGTCTTGACAAGTGCCGATACTGTGGTATGCTTAGACGTATACCTTGGAGGCCGATATGAACTATTACATTGAAAAACACGATATGGAAATGATTTTGGATGCTCTTGAATGTTTGAGCGAACATCTGAAACACTATGAAGATAATAGTCCTAATTATCCTTGGACCGTAGATCAAGTTGACGGTCTTTTCCAGAGTTTTGATAATAGTTTTGTGGAGAATAAATAATGGTAATTCAAAAAACTTGGACAGATTTACTGGGTAAGCCCCAAGGTAATGAAATGGTTTGGGCCAGCGAAATAATTAGAAAAGTTGGTTTGCATAGATTTACCACCTTGTGGACTTTTGATAACAATACTCATGCAGTTAACTGTTTTGAACAATGGCTGAAAGAGAACGATAATGAATAACTCATTCACTACATATATGCAAAAAGTTGCCGATTACATTAGTATGGAATACGGCGATTGTGAATTTCATAATGTTACTCAAGATGAAATGTATACTATTAAAATGATTGGAAACTCTTATTATAACAATTTTGATAGCATATGTAACGCAGCCAATGAAATTATCAAATATGTTAGAGATTCTAGAGAATGGACAAAGGAAAATATCAAATGAACGAATTAGTAGCCACTTATATATTTGATTCTAGTGTTTCATATGGAACATATGATGTTTATGCTTGTTATAGTGATATGACAAACTATGATAATCGTAAGGTAGATTATTATGATGTGTATGAGCGTGGCGGTCAGTGTGCAAATGAAGGTCATCCTTTTTATGAACTACCATCATGGAATGATATTTACCAATACTATTGGTTGCCCTTGATAAGAGAAGGCGAACATAATCTTAGAGATACAAAAATTTTGGAGAAAACAGCATGATTTATCTTTACCTAAACGAAACTCAGCGATTGGCCGAAATTGTGTCCGAACTTGTTAAACTAAATATGGGGGTTGTTGCGGAACTTCATGGAAATAAGTGGCATATTGAGGTTACACAATGAAATATAGAATATCAGTAGAAGATGGTAATGTTGTAGTATATAAAAACGAACAACTATTAAAATTACCAAAAAGTGATGGAACCGAATTTGTACCAACATTTGATTCTATAGAAGATGCAGAAATGTATTTACGATATGTAAAGGCTTGTTCTTAAACTATTATTCTTGTAGCAGTAAGAGATTATGGAGATTTTTACTGTGATCAATTATATGTCAGTATTAATTAATGCATAGAAAACTTCTCATATTAGCCAGAGCAATAGATCATCGAGTAGGAAAAGATGACTATGATGCACCAGATATTCCTATTTTAACCCAAATCGAAGCATGGACCGCTTTTTGGATCAAATTAAGTATTATCTTGGTTAATTTCATAACTTGTGCTTTTATTATAGCCAATGTGATACACCATTGGTAAAATTGGGGTATATTAACCATAAGGAGAATTAATATGCGAACCAATAAATATCTAGAAGCAATACAAAACTATGTATCTAGTAAAGATATGAGTTATTGTAATTGTGGCAAGCCAAATCAAGTTCCCGGCTTTAGTTGTCGTCAGCATTGTCAACATGGTAAAAGCGAAACCACAGAAGCATTACAATATGGAAAACCCGGACCAAATGATCCAAGAAAAACTCCGGCTCCAAAAAAAGATCAGAAGAAAGGCTCAAAAAAGAATCCTCCCGGTAGTGCTAAAAAACCAAATCCTAACATAGATTTTAGCAAAGAGGTTGAGGATCAACTAAAAAATTTAGTCACAGAACATAACAAGAAAAACAAAGGAAGTAAAGTTACTCTTGCTATGGTTAAAACAGTATATAGAAGGGGAGCAGGAGCATTTTCAAATACTCATCATCCTAATATGAGTCGTCATGGTTGGGGCATAGCAAGAATTAAAGCATTTCTTTATCTTTTAAGAAATGGTAGACCGTCTAATCCTAACTATAAACAGGACAATGATTTATTGCCCAAAGGCCATCCTCGTAGTTCAAAATAGTTAAAGACTCTCTTGACTTTTGGTCGATACTGTGATATGATGAGGAATCGTAAGAGTTCCAACTTGGAGATATTATGTTAGTTACAAAAGACTTTTTTAAAACAGATGTTAACCGATTCGATATCGAATATAACAATGACTTTGATATCACTTTAGAGTTAAGTAATGTTATTAGTTGGGATATTATAAGAGTTAAAATGACCAAAGAGGAACTCAGTGGTCTTGCGAATTTTATCAGAAACTTTCTGGAACCAAAAACAGAATCGAAATGACAACAATACTACCCACAATAGCGATAACAATTAGCCTATTGGGCCTAATCTGCACGTTGCTAAAAATGATAGACGAGCAAAAAAAATACAATAAAATACTATACGCAAAAGATAAGCGTATAGACTATAAACTCAAAATACATCAAATATTAGTACCAAATGCTTTAGATTATGATGATTTATTATCAATATTACAGGAACAAAATCCTACTGTTCATGTTGATGGATTAGAAATTAGAAAGTGTTTATATGAAATGCTTAGTGAGCATACTATATTGGCATTTGAAGATGGAACATACACAGTAGATACAGCAATTATTCATGATAGTTTTGATGATGACGATGATGAGGACACAGATCATTTATGGTCAACACCTTGATAATGTCTGGTTTAAATGTACAGATTCCTTGGTCGCGTCTTTTAATTAATGGCGATAAAAGCGTTGAGACACGTTCATATCCGCTACCAGTAAAGTACGAAGGTGTTGAATTAGCCCTTATTGAAACACCGGGTAAATATGGTAGATTTAAGTCTCAAATTATAGGAACTATTACTTTTAGTCATAGTTTTGAATATCCAGATAAACAATCTTGGATAGATGACTATAATAGACATAAAGTTGAAGAAGGAGACGAATTTTGTGACTGGAATGAAAATAAAAAGAAATATGGTTGGGTAGTGTCAAATATTAATAAGTTTGACAAGCCTATTGACCCGCCGCGTTCACGCGGTATAATATTTGTTAGTAACTGTGTCATTTCACCCTAAAGGAAGAATCTATGGTTAATTTTGGTGTTATTGAAAAGAATGGTAAATTTGTTGTCACTAAGAATAATGAACCAATTCTCTTACCAAAGAGCGATGGTGCAAAAATTGTGACAGAATTTGATAACAAAGTTGATGCAGAAAAGTATTTGTCTATTCTCAAGCATTTAACTTCAAGAAAGACCAAAGTATGAAAGATAGATTTAATTTAGAGGACGAAATATCTACATTACATTCTTTTGTTCAACAGTTAGATGCTTTGAACGAAGGAATATTAGAGCATGATATGTCAAGAGATAATATCTCAAATGTTATTTGTGGTATAAAAGTTATGCTCGAACTTCATGCTGAAAAAATGTTAGACACAATGTGTCAATGTTTTAAACTCGATTCCTACAAAAACTCCCCCAATTTTGCAACACAGTACCATGAATAAACTTCGCAAACAAATACTAAAATTTAAACAAAATATAGGGTTCTATATCAAGAATGAGTATAAGCCCAAATACTATAGAGTATACAAAATGTATCCGATGTCTGTTCAACATATAGTTGAGAGTTATTATTTGGGTGGTAATAATGTTCCAAATACTGCTCACGATGTTGTAGTGTGTATGGTCAAGAATAATCTAGTATGAAATTTAAAACCAAAGCGACTTTTCTAATTAGTGGCGAAATTCATGATGAAGATTTTGCCATAAACGATATTCTCAATAGAATAGACATAAGAGTTAAGCCGTGGACAGATGATTCCAATAAAGAACTCTGGCCGTATTCTGGACAACCTTCTCCACAAATTAGGAAATACACTATTGAGAGTATTAAGAGAATTGATAACTAATATAGTCAAATTATATTACAATGTATTACAACCGATAGATTATATTATCATATGTTTAGCATTTTTAATAGGATATTTTTGTGCTTAAAACACAAGTTAGTATAAAACTAGACAAACAGATGGATTGTAACTATATATGTAATCATATACAAGGTTTGATAAATCATTTTTCTCAACAGAATATTGATCTATCTCAATATCTTCTAGTTTGTTCATTAAAAGAAATAACTAATACAGATCAAAATTTACTACTAAGAATAGGACATAACAATGAATAGATTTTATAGCGCATTGGAACAACACTATATTTCTAAGATTACAGAATCAATTGCTACTCTTGATCTTTACTTTAATAAGAGTGTTGGAATAGGTGAACATTCTGATATATTGGAAGAAATTAAAAAGTATACAGATATGTTGGATGATGCTGATTCCAAATTGTCAACACTTAGAAATTACTTTAATAGTGACGGCACAGTCAAGTAGTGGTGTTTTATGCTACTCAAAGAATTCTTAACACTAAATATCGGAGATATCGTATACAATATCTTTAGAGAAGAACTGGTAATTAATCAAATAATGACAGACTCAAAGAATAATGAGCATATAGCCGTTTGTGTTAATACTGGTTTGTTTGTAGAATCTTATCCATATTCTTTATTGTATACTAATTTTGATGATTTATGCGATGAAGAAAAGGGATTTATAGTTTGGGCAACCACAAGAAAAAATGAACTTTTAGATTTACATGATCATAGTATAGTAGAAAAAATACAAAAAGCATATCTTCAAGGATATGCTAATGGATTTTCTAGTAAACCAAAATGTTCTGGAGGAAAGTGTAAAAAGTAATTATGTTATGGACACAAGTACGATCTTGGGCTAAAGAAAAAGGATACACTACATTTAGAGAAAAAACTAAAGATGAAGATAATAGTTATGACTATTATTGGTCAAAGGATAATGATCCTACTGCTACTGGTTTGTCTATAAGTGTCAGTAAATTAGCAAAAGATATATATAACCATATAACAGATAATAAATTTATTGACTATCAAGCAGCATATCAACTAAATAAAGAAGATCCAACCTTTTCATTGTCTGATTATGGAAACTGATAAACACGACATTAAAAAACAATCATTATCAGTAACCCTAGCATCCATAATAGGCGCCGCTATTAATGGAATAGTAGCATATATTGCTGTATATTTTTTCAAACCAATGTGGGAAAAAACCATTAAATGGTGGCATAGTAAAGAGGAAAAATTATGAATGTGAAATTAGTTAGCGTAACACCAGACGCAGAAAAAATCATATCATATTGTGCTAGAGTATCTAATCCCAAAGGTCAAGACAGCGATAACTATACTAAATTACTAAAATATTGTATTGATCATAAACATTGGTCAATATTTGAAATGGCCCAATTAACTCTGGAAATAAACACAACAAGAGGATTAGCGGCTCAAATTTTACGTCATAGAAGTTTTAATTTTCAAGAATTTTGTATGTCTGGAAATACTAATATATATTTTGATTTACCTAGTGCTATTAAAAAAGGTAAAAGACAGAAATATTCTCTAACATTGGAACATCTTTACAAAAATTGGATAAAAAGTAATTTTCACAGAAATAAAATAGCTAATATGAAAGTTAGAATATTTGATCAAAAAACAAATACTTTTATGCATTCAAATATCAAAGAGGTATTTCAAACTGGGGTAAAAGATATTTTTGAAATAACTCTTGAAAATGGTAAAATAATAGAATCTACAAAAGAACATAAAGTACTTACTAAAAATGGGTTTGTCTCTTTAGAAGATGCTATAGGACTAGATCTTATAAATAACACAGCCGTTATGTCTAAAAATACTTTTATAGGATGTAATGGAGTTTTACTACATCAAGATTATGATTGGTTAATAAATGCCAAGGTTCGTAACATTAACAATGGCAAAGGAGTGTCTGGCATAGCAGAAGATGCTGGTGTTTCGTATCACACTATTAGAAAATGGCTCAAAAAACATAATTTAATCTTTTCTAAAAAAGAAACTGCTATGTATACAGAAATATGGAATAAGGGTAAATTCGGATACAGCACAGGAACAAGGTCTGCTGAAACTAGAAAAAAAATGAGTTTATCTGCTAAAAAAGGCAAGGATTCTAACCTATGGAAAGGAGGAGTATCTTCTGAAAGAAAGATGATTCAAGCAGATATAGAAAAACATCGTAATAATTTATTAAAAGACTATGATTACTTATGCGGATTATGTGGAGATTCAATACACGGTAGTTTTCATATACATCATATTGTTTCAGTTTCGGACAATGTATCTCTTGCCAGAGAATATAGTAATTTGATGCCAGTACACGCAAAATGTCACATGGATCATCATAAACTTTCTGGAGATCAGAAAACATGGAGAGAAAAATCTTCTGGAAATACTATGACAGTAAGTTGGTCTAAAGTTAAGAAAGTTAAATATCTTGGTAAACAAATGACATATGATTTAGAAATTAATCATGATTCTCATAATTATGTTGCCAATGGAGTTATAGTACACAATAGTCAGAGATACGCAGATACAACACTATTATCTGAAGAAATTCCACTATTTGAATTGCGTCGTCAGGATAATAAAAATAGACAAAATAGTATAGACGATATATCAGATGAAATAAGATCAAAGTGGAACACCAAGATCAGAGAACACTTTGCCAAAAGTAAGGCTTTATATGATGGTATGATACAAGATGGAGTAGCAAAAGAGTGTGCAAGATTTATTTTACCTCTGGCTACACCAACTAGATTGTATATGAATGGTAATTTACGTTCTTGGATAACCTATATTTCTCTGAGAGAAAAAAACGGCACTCAAAAAGAACACATAGAAATAGCAAAACAGTGTAAGAAGATATTTTGCGAGCAATTTCCAAATATAGGAGATGCTTGCGGTGGCCCAAATAATGAATGGAGTATATGATGCTAGAAGAATATTTAGTAACAGGTCAAGGCTATGAGAAAACTGATAGTTATAAGCAGACTCTAATTTTGCACGATACTTTTCAAGCAAGCGATGAACACGATGCTAGAAATCAATTTAATGCTAAATTTGCTTTTACCCATAACATTCTAAACGTATATTCTGCAATAAATCTTAACAATTCATGACCAGAACAGAGTTGATAAATAAGATTGTTCATGATTTATTAAATGATGGATTTTCTGTCCATTTAAATAGATGTGTCGATATAAATGGGTGGAGCGGATGGTTTGATGCTGATGATGATAACAAAGAATTTGTTGTGTCATTAGATCATCCTTTTGGTTTTGAAACCATGATACATGAATACTGTCACTATTTACAATGGAAAAATAAAAGACCATTATGGGATAGTATTGATAATACATACGGTGTTTTAATTGATTGGTTTGAAGATAGTGAAGTTTCTGCCACTGAAGAAGAATTAGATCAAAGTTTTCACGATATAATTTTACTTGAACATGATTGTGAAATGATGAGTTTAAATTTTGCAATACAAAACTGTATAGAGAATTTTGACCCAAAAAGATATATTCAAGCAGCAAATCTTTATTTATGGCACTATCATTTTAATCGTCGTTTTAGGAAGAAACCAAATTTGCCAATATGCGCAACAAATGCTGTTGATATTATGAGTACTACTTTTAAAAATGATTATAAATTCTATCTAAATTTGGACAATTTGGAAACTTACCGTCAGGATCGAATTATTCAAGAATACTCTTGACAAATGCCGATACTGTGGTAAGATGCTATCAAAGGAGTCATTATGATCAGATTTGGTTTGTGTTGTATTAGTCTCAAACTTAAAGAGCAAGGTCTTAGTCATCAGACTATGACATACAAGCGTTTTTCTTCGCTTCCAAGAGAAGAAGCCCTCAAAATTCTAGGCGAAAGAATTCAAAATAATCTGATGGTAACAAACGAAACCATCAAATTTTGTGCAGAAAATAACTATGTGTATCGTGTTAGTAGCGATATTTTTCCTCTCATAACTTATGATGAGGCTAATGTTAGTTTAGAAGATTTGCCTAATTATGATGAAATTCAAGATGAATTTGATAATATACAATCAACAATATCCAATTCTACTGTTCGTGTAACTTGTCATCCAAGCGAATTTAACGTGCTTGCTTCATCAAACCAAAAGGCGGTTGATAAAACTATTACGGAACTTAATTTTTATTCATCATTCTTTGATCGAATCGGATTACCAGCAGATTATTCATCTCCTATGAATATGCATATCCATAATAAGAATGGTAGTCACTATGAGATAATTGATAGATTTATGACAAATTTCAAAAGACTAGATGAAAATTGTCGTAATCGTCTTGTGATCGAAAATGATGATAAACTTAATTGCTGGTCAGTAGCAGAATTGATAACATTTTTTCACAATAAAACCAATATTCCTATCACATTCGATTATCTTCATCATAAATGTCATCCAAATGGCCTAGATGAAGAAAGCGCTATTAAAATGTGTCATAATACATGGCATGGATACAAACCACTTTTTCATTATAGTGAAAGTAGACCAGGAAATAATCCACGCGCCCATGCTGATTATGCTGAAATTCCATTTGAAACTTATGGATTAGATTTTGATCTAGATATGGAGTTAAAAGCGAAAGATTTAGCAATAGAGAAATACGAACAAATATGTAAAGGAATATTAGTATGAGTGCATGGTTAATTGCTTTTACTGGTTGCTTATATTTTTATGTATCTTTGGAACAGTTATATAAAGGCAATACTGGTATGTTTATAGCATATTTGGGGTATTCTTTTAGTAATATAGGACTTTATTTGTTAGCGAGCAAATAAAATGAAAACTCCAGAACCAACAAGACTTAAACTAAATCTAGAAACACCAATACATAAAAGTGTTAATAAGATACCGATGCCGCCTTTAGACTCTACCGAAATAGATCATTATGATATTTCTATGAGTAATGATATCTATATTAGACCAGATAATGATAGCATTTATAAGCCGGTAGACAAAAAAAACTAAAGACGGTCTTGCTCTTGACCCGATAAGTAGTATATGCTACAATGGTAGCATGGATCGCTACCGTTTTGGAAACACTTATGAAGATATTGGACAAGACAATCAAAAGAGCATATAAGAGTTGGCAACCTCATCCTCTTATACGTTGTTATCATTATGCTGCGGCTTTTGATAACAACAAGATGATAGCATTTGCAGGAAATAATCCCATACGATTTAGTGCAAAAGCATTTAGAATGGGCGAAAGATTTAATATATCCACCTATAAGGAGTATCCGTTTCCTCATGCTGAAAGTCATCTTATTTCTAAATTGTTGGATCGCTATAATTCCATTGATACTAATTGGAAGATTGTTGTTCTTAGGATTAATAGAGAAGGAAGAATATTACTGAGCAAGCCATGTCA
>Ga0214923_10002264_pt1 | contig 25874 bp, 22 predicted proteins | sample LL1510_MetaG_FD_177993 | JGI IMG/M metagenome (GOLD analysis project Ga0214923, IMG submission 177993) | Freshwater microbial communities from Lake Lanier, Atlanta, Georgia, United States - LL-1510 | ecosystem: Environmental > Aquatic > Freshwater > Lake | place: USA: Georgia | collected...
ATCGTATGTAAGACTCACTTGGCACCTCCTAGCACTGGTGCTTTATCCAGAATTGGCACGCCCCACTTAGCTAGTAGCGCTGCTTCAAGTGCTGCACCTACTGCATACATGCGCTCATCTTTCATGACTGGCGACATAATTTGGAAACCAACTGGTAGACCATCTTCATCAGCTAAGCCAGAAGGAAGTGACATACCGCCGATGCCAGCCATATTTACTGGAATTGTGGCAATGTCATTGAGATACATAGCTAGCGGATCATTTGCTTTCTCACCGATCTTAAAAGCGGTGGTTGGGCAAGTTGGCGAAACTAATACATCTGCTTTAGCGAAAGCATTATTGAAATCTTGCGTGATCAGAGTTCGTACCTTCTGAGCGCTGCCGTAATAAGCATCGTAGTAACCAGAAGAGAGTGCGTAAGTTCCCAGAATAATGCGGCGCTTAACTTCTTTTCCGAAGCCTACCTCGCGAGTTAGATTCATAACTGATTCAGCCGATGCTCCATCGACGTCGCCAACGCGAATGCCGTAACGCATCGCATCGAAACGTGCGAGGTTTGATGAGCATTCAGATGGTGCAATCAAGTAATAAGCAGCAAGAGCGTATTCAAAGTTAGGCGCTGATACTTCAACAATTTCAGCGCCGGCCTTTGCCAATAGCTCAAGTGACTCTTCAAAGCGAGCGCGAACGCCTGCTTGATAACCATCGCCATTTAACTCTTTAACAACGCCAATCTTCATGCCTTTTACATCGCCGGCTTTTGCAGCGGCAACAACTTGTGGCACAGGTGCATTGATGCTGGTTGCATCCTTTGGATCATGGCCAGCAATTGCCTCGTGAAGAAGCGCTGCATCTAGCACTGTACGTGCACATGGACCTGCTTGATCAAGTGAGGATGAGAAAGCCACTAAGCCATAACGGGAAACTCCGCCATAAGTTGGCTTTACGCCAACGGTGCCGGTAACTGCTGCTGGTTGGCGAATAGATCCGCCAGTATCGGTTCCGATTGCAAGTGGTGCTTCAAATGCCGCCAGAGCAGCCGATGAACCGCCACCTGAACCGCCAGGGATACGAGTTAAATCCCAAGGGTTATGAGTTGGACCGTAAGCAGAGTTCTCGGTTGATGAACCCATTGCGAATTCATCCATGTTGGTCTTGCCCAAAATTACGATGTCGTTTTTCTTTAGGTTTGCAACCACCGTTGAGTCATAAGGCGGACGCCAACCTTCCAGAATCTTGGAACCGCAAGTTGTTGGAATACCTTTTTGCGCCATGACATCTTTCAAGGCAAGTGGCACACCAGCTAGTGGTGAGAGTTTTTCACCTTTAGCGCGCTTCGCATCGATTGCAGCTGCTTGGGCAAGTGCACCTTCAGTATCAACGTGCAAGAAGGCATGAACATCGGTATCAACGGATGAAATGCGATCAAGATGCGCTTGAGTCAGCGCAACTGAAGTTACTTCGCCGTTAGCAAGTTTGGCAGCCATCTCAGCCGCAGATGAACGAATCATTCTTCACCCAAAATCTGTGGCACGCGAAAACGTTGTTCTTCTTGCGCAGGTGCACCTGAGAGCGCTTCTTCAGGTGAGAGGCTTGGCACGACTACATCGGCACGGAACACATTTCGAAGCGGAAGTGGGTGTGAAGTTGCTTCGACATCGGCCCCGGCAACTTCTTGAACGCGGGCAACTGCATCGAGAATTACGGTGAACTCATTGGAAAGCGCCACTAATTCTGCTTCACTCATTTCAATGCGGGCTAAGCCGGCAAGTTTTGCGACATCATCGCGAGATAACGAACTCATGGGCCAATCTTAATGGGCTATTACTGGCGGATTTGACCGTCGCCAGTGACGATCCAGGTGGTTGTAGTCATAGCTTCAAGGCCCATTGGACCACGGGCGTGAAGCTTCTGATTACTAATACCGATTTCGGCGCCAAAGCCCATCTGTTCGCCATCGGTAAATCGAGTACTGGTATTTATCATTACAGCAGCGCAATCAGAGAGCGCAATAAATCGCTGTGCTACCTCATCTGATTCGGTCACGATTGATTCTGTGTGTTGCGTGCCGTATTTAGCAATGTGATCAGCTGCCGCATCGACATTGGCAATTACTCCAACATTCATCTCGAGGATGCCATATTCAGTTGACCAGTTTTCTTCAGTTGCCAAAGTCGCTGGAATATTTACTTCGTTGGCAACGGCTAAAGTCTTGGCGTCGACATTTAATTTAACCCCTGCATCATGCAGCGCTTTCAGTGCAGTTGGTAAGAAGGAATCTGCTACAGCTTCATGAACTAAAAGAGTTTCAGCAGCATTGCAAACACTTGGTCGATGACATTTTGAGTTAATTAAAATTGGTAGCGCTTTGGCTAAGTCGGCATATTCATCGACATAGACATGGCAGACACCTGCACCGGTTTCGATAGTAGGAACAGTTGATTCATCAACTACCATCCGAATTAGGGCAGCGCTTCCACGAGGAATAACGAGATCAACTTTCCCGCGAGCATTAAGTAGCGCCTTGACTGTGTCACGATCATCAGAGGGAACTAGTTGTAATACCTCTGGCGAAATTTTTGTTCTAGCTAGAGCACTGCGCATTACTTCAAGAAGTATGGCGTTGCTATTTGCCGCAGTTGAAGAGCCCCGTAACAAAGCGGCATTGCCAGACATCAGCAGAATTACTGCAGCATCGACTGTGACATTTGGGCGCGCTTCGTAAACCATTCCGACAACGCCGAATGGAACCGAGATCTGTTTTAGATGTAGCCCGTTTGGCAATGTGCGTTCGCGTAGCACATTGCCTAGAGGATCTTCGAGTGCTGCAACTTGGCGAGCACCGTTTGCGATTCCGGCGACGCGATCAGTAGTTAGCAATAAGCGATCTTGCAATTGCGGGTGCATGCCTTCGGCAATGCCACGATCGATATCTACTTTATTGGCGGCCAGAATTTCAGCGCTTCGAGCTTGAATTTCGTCAGCAATCGCATTTAGGGCTGCTGCTCTTTCGGCACCTGAAGCCACGGTAAGGGTACGTGCTGCAGCTCGCGCGCGATCAGCTAACGCTGCAACTGTAGTTGTGGCACTCATGACTTAAGCCTACAGAAGAACTAAATCGTCACGGTGAACTAATTCGCGCTCGTACTCTGGCCCTAAGGCTGCGGCTAATTCTTTAGTCGAACGACCCAGCATTACCGGAATTTCAACTGCATCAAAGGCGACCAAACCCCTTGCTATCACTTTGGCATCTGGACCTACTAATTCAACGGTATCACCAGCGATGAAGGTGCCTTCAACCGCAGTAACGCCTGCCGGCAGAAGCGAAGTGCCGCGATCACAGATTGCTTTAACTGCACCGGCGTCAAGAATTAATTTTCCTTGTGGAGTTGCAGCATGTGCTAACCAAAGAAGTCGCGAAGTTGTTTTGCGTGCTTGGCCATGAAAGAGCGTGCCGAGTTCAGCGCCGGCAATTGATTGCTCTGCTTGTGCAAGCGAAGTTAGCAACATTGAGATACCTGCCCCAGTTGCGATTCGGGCTGCTTCAATCTTGGTAACCATTCCCCCGCTACCTACACCTGCAGAACCTGCGCCGCCGACTTCGATGGCTGAAATTTCAGCAAAGTCAGAGACTTCAGAAATAGCTTTTGCACCGGATTGATTTGGTGGCGCATCATAAAGAGCATTGATGTCAGAAACTATTACTAGTAAGTCGGCATCGATAAGTAGAGCTACTAAAGCAGCTAAGCGATCATTGTCTCCAAAGCGAATCTCTTGAGTTCCGACGGAGTCGTTCTCATTAATAATTGGAACAACACCTAATTGCAATAACTTAAAAAGTGTGCGCTGCACATTCTGATAGTGCACACGGCGCACAATATCTTCGGTAGTGATCAGAACTTGGGAAGCCGTGATTGAACGCTTAGCAAAACTCTCGGTGTAGCGATGAATCAAGAGCCCTTGTCCGACTGATGCCGCTGCTTGTTGTGTCGCCAAATCTTTAGGGCGAGCAGCCAAGCCAAGCGGCGCTAAACCAGCTGCGATCGCACCTGAGGAAACTACGAGAACTTCAGCCCCCCGGGCTTTTGCGGCAGCAACAATTCCCACAATCTTCTCAACTGCGGTTGGATCTAGAGCTGATCCGGCGCTACCAGTTAGCGATGAAGAGCCAATCTTGATGACGATGCGCTTGGCGCTAGCGATTGAACTGCGGCCCATTACTCATCATCTCCATCCAATTGATCAAGTTGTATATCGACTACATCAACAATTTTAGGTGTGTGCGGGTCAGAAACGTTGTACTCCCACTGTTTCGCGATTTCTTCTTCACTGAGCAGATCATCGGTGCGATCCACCGCTTTCCAAGTTGTCTCTAAGCGTGAGTCTTCACCGCGGCGGTGCAGGTGACCAGCAAGTTGTTCGGCCCCAGCTTCAATAGTTGGCTCCCAATCGAATACAACTTCATTTTCGCCAGAACCAATGCGAACTTCACTTCCGGCAACAGCGCCCTTTTTGTATAGTTCTTTTTCAACGCCTAGTTGGGCTAGGCGATCAGCCAAATAGCCAATGGCTTCGGCATTCTTAAAGTTTGTTTGACGAACCCAGCGCACAACCTTTGCGCCGCGCACGGTAAATGAACCATCTTCATTGGCTTTCACAGTGAAACCAGAATCATCGACAGCCGTTGGACGCAAGATAATTCGGGTACGTTCTTCTTTGGCCATTGATGCACGAGAAGCCTGTATCAATCGAGCCATAGCATAAGTTAGATCTGTAAGACCTTCGCGGCTTGCAGCAGATACCGGATAGACATCGTAACCCTTAGCCCGCAAAGTCTCGGTAACTATCTCGGCCATCGCTGCGCCATCGGGTAGATCAATTTTATTCAAGGCAATAATGCGTGGGCGATCTTCTAGACCACCATATTGTTCAAGTTCGAATTCGATAATCTCTAAATCTTGAATTGGATTGCGATCAGTTTCTAAAGTTCCGCAGTCGAGTACATGTACAAGTGCAACACATCGTTCAACGTGACGAAGGAATTCCAGCCCTAACCCTTTGCCTTGGCTTGCCCCTGGAATTAAGCCAGGTACATCGGCAACCGTGAAACGCGTGTCACCAGCATTTACAACACCTAGATTTGGTACCAAAGTTGTAAATGGATAATCAGCGATCTTTGGTCGAGCCGCTGAAATTGCTGCTATCAGCGAAGACTTACCGGCACTTGGATATCCAACTAGTGCAATATCAGCAACGCTCTTTAACTCTAGAACTAGCGTGCGCTCTTCGCCTGGTTCACCAAGCAACGCGAAACCTGGGGCGCGACGTTTTGAAGAGGAGAGCGCTAAGTTTCCAAGGCCACCAAAACCACCTTGGGCAGCGATAAAAGTAGTGCCAATACCAACTAGATCGGCTAATTGATTTCCGCGATCATCATAAACAACTGTTCCATTTGGAACGCCAAGAATTAAATCTTCGCCGTGAACGCCATCTTTGCGATCGCCATAACCTTGATGACCAGAAGTTGCCCGACGATGTGGCGAGTGATGAAAATCGAGCAATGTAGTTACATCTGGATCAACGACCAAAATTACATCTCCGCCGCGACCACCGTTACCTCCATCAGGTCCGCCTAGAGGCTTAAATTTTTCGCGTTTAACTGAAACGCAACCATCGCCACCTTTTCCGGCGGCAGCATAGAGAGTTACACGATCAACAAATGTTGTCATTGCTCCTCCTTGCTTCGCCTGCTTTTAAAAATAAATTGTTAGATTGATGGAATTAAAAAAGCGAGCCACGCATTCGTGCGGCCCGCTCTTTTATGAGAACCTAAAATTAAGCTACTGGAACCACATTAACTACGCGACGGCCACGAGCCTTGCCAAATTCAACACAACCTGCAGCTAGTGCGAACAGGGTGTCATCTTTACCGCGGCCAACATTCTTACCTGGGTGAAAGTGAGTACCGCGTTGACGAACAAGAATTTCGCCACTGTTTACAACCTGACCACCAAAACGCTTGATGCCAAGGTACTGTGGATTTGAATCGCGACCGTTACGTGTCGAGGAGACACCCTTCTTACTTGCCATTTATGCGCTCCCTTACTTCACGCCGTTAATGGCGGTAATTTTTACTTTGGTCTGCTGCGCACGGAAACCTTGACGACGGCGGTGACCGGTCTTGTTCTTGTAGCGCAAGATTTGAATCTTTGGACCCTTAACTTCTTCCAAAACTTCACCTGTGACTTTTACGCCAGATAAAACCTTTGGGTCAGATGTGACGCTCGCACCGTCAACGACGAGTACGGCAGGGAATGAAACGGTTGAACCAGCTGCACTATCGATGCGATCGACAACAATGGTCTCGCCAACTTCAACTTTCTCTTGGCGGCCGCCAGCCTTCACGATTGCATACACAGTGGAGCTCCAGTTCTAGATTAGGCAGCGCACCCGAAGGGCACGAGCAGGGGTTAAGGATACGGATCGCCCGCACCTTGGGTCAAACTGAGGATTTAGGCTGAGGTGCTAGCGCTCGGGCCATTTCCAGGGGTGATGATCCCGGAACTAGCTGCCCGACGACGCTTCTTACCTGAACGGCCCTGGCTTGGGGCATCGGCAACTTCAACGATAATTTCCGAGGCAGCTGAGGTTTTAGACCGCATGGTTTCAGACCACATGGTTTCAGACCGCATGGTTTTAGACCGCATGGTTTCAGACTGCATGGTTTCAGATCTTTGGGTTGGCCCCAGATCTGAATCTGAATCAGATTCAGTTGCTGCTTCAATCTCTTTAGTTACCGGAACTGGAGTTGCTTTAATCTTGATTGGCTCCATATGAATATGGATTCCACGACCAGAACAAGTATCGCAAGTGGTCGAGAAGGCTTCAATAAGTCCTTGGCCAACACGCTTACGTGTCATCTGAACTAAACCTAGCGAAGTAACTTCGGCAACTTGGTGCTTGGTTCGATCGCGACCAAGACATTCAACTAACCGACGAAGAACTTGTTCTCGGTTTGATTCAAGAACCATGTCGATAAAGTCGATCACAATAATTCCGCCTAAGTCGCGCAGACGAAGTTGACGAGCAATTTCTTCGGCAGCTTCAAGATTGTTCTTGGTAACGGTCTCCTCGAGAGAGCCACCCTTGCCAATAAATTTACCGGTGTTAACGTCAATCACGATCATCGCTTCGGTGCGATCAATCACGAGTGAACCACCCGAAGGTAAATAAACTTTCCGATCAAAAGCTTTTGCTAATTGTTCTTCGACACGGAAATCTGCAAAGAGATCACCAGTGCCGGTGTATTTCTCGAGTTTAGAAACTAATTCAGGCGCGATGAAACCAAGGTAATTTTTGATCTCGTCCCATGCCTCACTACCTTGCACGGTTAACTTGCGGAAATCTTCGTTGAAGATATCGCGGATAACTCGTACGGCTAAATCTGGTTCAGAGTAGATCAAAGCTGGTGCGTGGAAATTTGGATTTATTGACTTCTGGTAAATATCTTCCCATTGAGCTTTCAAACGTGCGACATCGTTGGTTAGATCTTCTTCCGAAACTCCTTCAGCCGCAGTACGGACAATCACACCAGCAGTTTCTGGAATTAGATTCTTTAAAACCGCCTTTAAGCGATTACGTTCTGGCTCAGGTAAACGCTTTGAAATACCGCTCATTCCACCGCCCGGTACATAAACCACATAACGGCCAGGGAGAGAGATCTGGCTGGTTAAGCGTGCACCTTTTTGGCCGATCGGATCTTTAGTTACTTGAACTAAAACTGGTTGGCCAGTCTTTAGGACTGTTTCAATTTTGCGAGGTTCGGATTCAGAAATTCCGGCGGAATCCCAATTCACTTCACCGGCATATAGAACAGCGTTGCGTCCTTTCCCAATATCAACGAAAGCAGCCTCCATGCCTGGCAATACGTTTTGAACTCGACCTAAGTAGATGTTGCCCACATAAGAGAGATTAGTGTTGCGATTTACATAATGTTCGACCATAACGTTATCTTCGATAACTGCGATCTGAGTGCGATCAGAAATCTGACGAACTAACATTTCGCGATCAACATTTTCACGTCGCGCTAAAAAATCAGTATCAGTGATTATGGTTCCGCGTCGACGATAAGGCTCGCGGTAATCTGAACGGTATTCGCGATCACCACGTAAGCCTTGACGATCATTACGATCGCGACGATTGCGCTTTTGATCATTACGAGTCGGCCGCTCTTTGGTTTCGCGCACCTTTACAACTGTTACAACGCCATCTTCTTCAACAACCTCGCCAGGAACTACCCCATCACCAGCGGAGCGACGGCGGCGACGGCGGCGGTGGGTTCCGGTGCCATCGTCAGCATCGCCATCTGCCGAAATCTCATCACTGCTGGAATTCTCATCTGTATTTGCAGATCCTGGCTTGCGGCGGCCACGGCCTCCGCGACGGCGACGACGACCACGTGGACCATCTTCGTTTTCAGATTCGTTGGCACTTTCAACTGTTGCTTCACTTTCAACAATATCGTTCTCTGCTCTTGCTGTCGCAGATTTAGCTGTCGCAGATTTAGCTGTCGCAGATTTCTTCGTTGGCGCTTTCTTAGCTGGAGCTTTATCTTCAACCGGAGCTGCCTGGAATATTGCCACTGGGATAGCTGCGGCTTTCTTCGCGATCTTGGTTTTCTTTTCTCTCGGCTCAGCGATTACGGAATCAATTACTGGAGCCTCAGCAGTGGTTTCGGCTTTAGCTCTACCAATTACCTTTGGTGTCTTTTTTGCCGCGCGCTTACGCGGGTTTTTTGGCGCAATTGCCATTTTCAAATCCTAAATGCACTGGTTGGTGCGGGTCCGGCTTAAAAATCAAATTCACTACGCGGGTGCGCATTCGTTAAAACCTTTAAGCAAATCTTTGGTAGTTCGCGCAGAACACTTTTTTCGCGAAACCAAGTGGTCGCGGGTGCGCGCTGAACTGTTGTCTAAGTATGACAGAGAGGCGGCAAAAACCAAATTAAGCGGGGATTAGCCGCGCTGGCGAGCGTGGACATTTTGTAGCAAGCCAAAGCCAATTAGGGTCGCAAACATACTTGAACCGCCATAAGACATAAATGGCAACGGAACGCCGGTCATCGGCATTAGTCCTAAAGTCATTCCAATATTTTCGAAAGCTTGGAATGCGAACCAAGCAACTACCCCAGTACATACTAATCTTCCAAACGGATCTGTTGCTCGCCGGGCAATTCCGAATGCGCGGATTAAGAGCATGAGGTAAAGCAAAATAATGGTGCCACAGCCAAGGAAACCAAGCTCTTCGCCAGCAACTGTAAAGATAAAGTCGGTCTGTTGTTCCGGAACGAAGCGACCATTTGTCTGTGGTCCATTAAATAACCCTTTACCAATTAATCCACCAGAGCCCACGGTGATGCGAGCTTGGCGCAATTGATAGCCGCTACCTTGGGTATCGGCATTTGGGTCTACGAAAGATTGTAAACGTTTAACTTGATATTCATCGATAACGCCAGATTTAACAGCACCAAATACCCCGAGTACTGCGATCAAAAGAAGTGCAACAACCCAGCGACCTGATGCACCAGATGCTGCGATGATCGTCAGGACTGAACAACTAATGATGAAAACGGTTCCCATATCAGGTTGCAATAAAATCAAAAGAACTGGAATAGCAGCTACTACAAGCGATTGAGTTACATCTTTATTACTGGGAATGTCGTTGTCGTGACCTCGTTCAGAGAGAATCATTGACATACCTACGATGATCGCAATTTTCGCCAACTCTGCTGGCTGAATTTGGAAACCGCCAGGAAGAGCGATCCATGCTTGCGCTCCATTTACTTCCGACCCTAACCCTGGAATTAGTACAAATCCCAAACCAAGTACGCCTAAGCCCCAAAAAATCGGTGTGTATGCCCGCAGCAATCGATAGTCGATCAGAGTCGTACCCCAAGCTAGCGCCAATCCAATCGCAATATTAATTATGTGGCGCTTTAGGTAATACTCAGGATCAAGACCATTTGTGGCATACCAATCGCGGGTTGCTGCATAAACCAAAAGGGTTCCGATCACAAGTAACGCCGCAACAACTGCCGTCAAAATTGGATCAAAACCGGTAAAAATCGAGCGATTCTTGTTGTAATTAAAACGTGGCGTTACAACGCTCATGGCTGCACTCCATTCGTTTCAACTTTCGTGGCAGGTGAAATCTTAGGCAAAGTTGTCGGCAATCCATTAGGAAAGAGCGCTTTTCCAGGAACAATTTTGTTATTTACTACGCCGAAAATAGTTTCATAAATCTTGCGTACACCTACACCTGAATTAGGTGAACCAAAGCCACCTTGGCTAATCATCATCACCACTGCGAATTGAGGGTCATTTGATGGCGCAAATGAGGTAAACCAAGAGGTGTTATCTTTCAATGTCCCGTCATAGTTGCGTCCGAAAACTTCAGCAGTACCAGTTTTTCCACTTACTTGAATTGGGAAACCTGCAAAAGTTCTTCTTGCGGTTCCATTAACAACTACTTCGCGCAGCGCCTCTTGCAAGAACTTAATTGTCTTTTTATCTGCAGCAATGGTTCCGACTTTTACTGGGTCCATAGTTTTTACAACTGTGCCATCTGTCTTCACAATTGCTCGGCCAATCATCGGTTTCCAAAGGGTTCCGCCATTGGCAATTGCTGCATACATCTGAGTTTCCTTCAATGGTGTAACTAAAGTGTCACCTTGACCGATCGAGAAGTTAACCGCATCTCCTGCACGAACTTTATTTCCATCAAGACAGTTCTCTTTTGCCAATAACAGCAAGAATTGCGTCTGCTTTGATTTGGCAGTTTTCTCACGATAGTTGCAATAGAAATCCTTATTTGCGTCATACCACTTCTGCTTCCAATCACGATTTGGCAAACGGCCAGCTGATTCGGAAGGAAGGTCTATGCCGGTTCGCTCGCCAATCTTGAATCCTTCGGCAGACTTAAAGAAGTAATCATTAGGGTTTTTAATTGGCGAAAGCCCGCCATCGCGCAGCCACTCATCAAATGCAATGCGATACCAAACCGTGTCACAGGATACGGCAAGCAACTGCTTTAATGAGGCAGTACCTTGAGATTTACTCTCGAAGTTGTGAAATACGCGAGTTCCGACTTTTACTTCTGCTGGGCATGAATAACGTTTTGTTAAATCGTAGCCAGCATTTGCCGCTGCAATAATTGAAACAACTTTAAAAGTAGATGCTGGTGCGAATCGACCTTGAATTGGTCGGGAAAGCGCCGGTACGCCATTCTTCTCGCTAAAAAGGTCTTCAGCTTGTTTAACTGTTAAACCTTTCTCCCACATATTTGGGTCATAAGTTGGATAAGAGGCCATTGCAATAATGCGACCAGTTTTCACATCCATGACTACGGCTGCGCCGGAGTCGGCTCGATATCCGCTAGCTCTTGATCGATTTACTGCATCAGCTAGTGCACTTTCAGCCGATGCCTGAACTCGCGCATCTAAACTTGTTACCAAGTGATCGCCAGGTACGGAATTTGTACTCTGACCCTCGCTGGTAATTGCTTCTTTGCGATCAACAATCACCGTTCTAATGCCGGGAATACCACGAAGATATGAGTCGTACTGAAATTCCAGACCGCTCTTACCGATTGATTCACTTCGGTAGAAGGTCTTGCCATTAGTACCAGATAAATCTGCATCTGTGAGTGGACCCACATACCCCAGTACATGAGCCGCATTTACACCAGCATTTCCCGGATAATTTCTAATTGCGATTGGAGTTGCATCAACTCCCGGAAATTCATCGGGGCGCTCTACTACTTGAAGAGCTACGCTTGCATCTGCTTCCTTAGTCAAAGGAATTGGTTGGTATCGCGTACCTGTCCAACAACCGGCACGATTACCAGTTTTTAATTCTCCACAAAGCCGGGTTTTACGATAAACATCGCGATACGGAAGCTTGAGCAACCGAGCTAACTTCTTAAGAACAGTCACGCCTTTATCCGGTTGTTTGTCCAGAGCTAAACGGTCGATAGTGACTGCTAAACCAGTGCGATTAAGGGCCAGCGGAACGCCAGAGGAATCAACGATTAAGCCTCTGGTAGCCGGATAAATTGTGTCGCGGCTTTGAATACTTAGTGCGGCATCGCGATATTTTGGTCCCGCTGCCACTTGCAGATAGAAGAGGCGACCAAAGAGCGCCAGCAGCAGCGAAATCATTAAAATTTGAATAACAACCATACTTAACCGAGTGCGTTGATTCATATCCGCATTCGACTTTCAAAGGCTAAGTCATGCAACCATACGGCGGCCGGCAAGAACAGAGGCGTAATTACCAATGTCCAAATTGAACTACCAATTAAAGTGGTAATTGTTTGAGCAAAACTAGTTGCAGTAATTCCCAAAAGAAAACCCGAAATCAGATAAGCAATCAACGCGATTAACTGTGCAACTGTGACCATGAATACCAAACTCAAGGGATTACTTCTCATATTTTCATTACCAAAAGATAAGAAAGAGATGGCATATCCGAGTAGAACTAAAATCAAAGTCCAGTGTCCAATAGGGCCACTTGTACTTGGCGATAGATCAAGTAAAATTCCGGCACCAAATCCAACTGAGGCTGCAACTACTGGAGGGCTAAGCACCGCCCAAATTAGAGTAAGGATTAAGAAAATTGAGAATCCCCCGGCTGGCAAGGTAACTTGATTAATCACTGCTTCTTGCAGAATAAATAAGATCGAAAAGATAGATCCAGTAATAAAAAATCTCTTAATTGACATTTGAAATCAATTACTTGGTGAAGGAGATGGAGTTGGTGTAACGAAAACTGTGACAGTTGGAGCTGGCGTTGGTTTAGCCGGAACTAGCGCATCACGAGGATCGGCTTTCGGTGCATCAACTACTACCGAAACGACTCCGAGTGATCCAAAATTTGCGTAATATCGAACTGTTGCGCTTTGCGTTACCGCACCTGCTGCATTTGATACCGCTGTCACTCGACCTACTGGAACACCTGGAACAAACGGCTTGTTATTTGCGCTGCCCCGAGCCAGTAATACATCGCCTACTTTGATCGTGGTCTGATTATCTAGCAGTTGCAAGTTGGCTGCACTTGAGCCTAAACCAGTCAAAATACCGATTTGTTGAGTACCGGCAATTCTCACACCAACTTTAAATTCTGGGTCAGTAGCCAACATAACGATTGCCGAATTACTAAATACTTCTTTAACTACGCCAACTAAACCGTTGCCAGAAATAACCGTCATGTTTTTCTCTATTCCATTTCCGCGACCCGCATCAATTGTGATGGTTCGGGTAAATGCCAAACTAGAGCCCTGCGAAATTACCTTTGCGCCAACAATTTTGAAACGCGCCGTACCAGCTAAATCGAGAATTGATTTAAGTTGCGCAATCTCGCCATCTTGATTCTTGCGCAAAATTAATCGCTCCCGAAGTTTCTGATTTTGCTGACGGAGATCTTCAATTTGATTGCGCGTGCTTCCTAAATGTGTAACATCACTTGAGAAATTCTTAATCGGTGTAACGATTACGCTACCCGCACGTTGGAATGGCGATAGCGCTGTATGAGCTCCACCTCGGAAGCTATCGATTACTTTTACACCACGCAGATCTAAGGTGATCAGAAATAGCGAAGATACAATCAAAATTACTAAGAGCAGACGACCGCGGTTCTCGCCGCCGTTACGCATCAAAAGTTTCCTATCGACGTGGCTCGGAGATCAAGACCTTTTCTAAGGCCTCAAACTCTTCGATGCACTTGCCGGAACCTTCAGCAACTGCATCGAGTGGACGCTCGGCAATATGAATTGGCATACCGGTCTCTTTGCGTAAACGCTCATCAAGACCTTTCAGTAACGCACCGCCACCAGTTAAAACAATTCCGCGATCCATCAGATCGCTAGATAGTTCGGGCGGGCACTTATCTAGAGTGCTCTTCACAGCATTTATAATCGCATTAACTGGTTCTTCTAGAGCTTTACGAATTTCTGCTGCAGATACGACGATCGTCTTTGGCAGACCAGTTGCTAAATCCCGACCACGTATTTCGGCATCGGGTTCGCCTGGAAGTGGATAAGCAGAACCAATCGCCATCTTGATTTCTTCAGCAGTACGCTCACCGAGAAGCAGTGAGAATTCCTTCTTAACCCAAGTAATAATGGCTTGATCAAGCTCATCGCCACCAACTCGAATTGATAGGGCAACCACGATGCCACCGAGTGAAATAACGGCCACTTCGGTTGTTCCACCGCCGATATCGACAACCATGTTGCCAGTTGGTTCGTGAATTGGCAGACCAGCACCAATTGCAGCGGCCATTGGCTCTTCAATGATATAAACCTTACGTGCGCCAGCGGCATAGCCAGCATCTTTAACTGCACGTTGTTCTACACCAGTAATACCTGATGGAACGCAAACCACAATGCGTGGCTTAGCTAAATAACGACGGCGGTGAACTTTTTGAATGAAGTAACGCAACATGCGCTCAGTGGTATCGAAGTCGGCGATAACGCCATCTTTCAAGGGACGGATAGCGACAATATTGCCAGGAGTACGGCCAATCATCTTCTTGGCTTCTAAACCGACAGCCAAGATTCCGCCAGTGTCTTGGTTAACTGCAACAACGCTTGGCTCGTTAAGCACGATGCCGCGGCCTCGTACGTAAACCAGCGTATTAGCTGTTCCCAAGTCGACCGCCATGTCGCGACCGATGAAAGACATTCGATTAGCCATTTATTACTTCCCCCCGTTACCAAAGAAAATATTAATTTCGCGCGCCGCTGATTCAGGAGAATCAGATCCGTGCACAATGTTTTGAACAACTTTTGTTCCGGCATCGCGAGCTAAGTCACCACGAATTGTTCCGGGCGCTGCAACTGTTGGATCTGTTGCGCCGGCCAGTGAACGGAAACCTTCGATTACTCGATTGCCTTCGGCAACCATAGCAACGATTGGTCCAGACAACATAAATTCAACAAGTGGTTCGAAAAATGGTTTGCCTTGGTGTTCGGCATAGTGTTGTTCAAGAAGCGCGCGATCAGCTTGTAACATTTTCAACGCGGTAATTTGATAACCCTTTTTTTCAATGCGCGAGATTATTTCGCCGACTAACGCTCGACGCACACCATCGGGTTTGACCAGGATAAGAGTTTGTTCGATGCTCACGGAGGTGAGTCTATTAGGCATCCGGGCTTCGTGAAGCCATGAGGGCAGCTCGGGCTGCCTCGCCCTTGCGGCCGACCAAAATCGCCGCAATCCATAACCCCGCGAAAATAATGCCAATAATCATGAATGAATTGACCACAAGGCCGAATGCGAGCATGGCTACCTGCAAGAGTGAAGCCAATACCCAGCCAACTCTCCCTTTCAGTAAGCCAGGGGCGAGCAGCAGGGCGATCGCGATTGCAGCGCCGTAAATCATTGGAGCGCTACTGTGATCTTTCATTGCAATCAAAAGTGCAAATCCAACCGCAAAAGATTCCATTACTAAAACAGCTGAGCCGAGTACGCGCATTTACTTTTGATACTTTCTATTTATGATGGTACGAGCCTCACCGACTGTGATTACCGAACCTGTAATTAATACGCCTACTGAGTCATCGTTCAATGGCCGCTTTGCATCTTTGATTGCTTGATCAATCGCAGTTGGTAAATTTTCAATTGCGGTAACTCGATTTTTGCCAAAAACTTCAATAGCTAACTTCTCGATCTCGGAAAGTTTCATGGCTCGTGCTGAGGAATTTGCCGTAACGATTATTTCGTTAAATGTTGACTCAAGCGCCAACAAAATTCCACGCACATCTTTATCAGCAAATACCGAAACAACTCCGATAACTTCGTCGAAGGTAAATTCATTTTCAATTGTGTCTGCTAGCGCTTTGGCACCGTGCGGATTATGGGCTGCATCAAGCAAGATAGTTGGGTCGCGATGAACAACTTCGCAGCGACCAGGCGATGTCGCAGCTGCGAATCCAGCACGTACTGCATCGTGATCAAGAGCGGTGTCACCGAAGAAAGCCTCAACTGCCACCAAAGCGGTTGCCGCATTAGTTGCCTGGTGCTTTCCATGGAGCGGCAAGAAAATATCTTCAAAACTCTCATTTATCCCATTGATCGTGATCAACTGACCACCAACTGCTACAGCCCGGCTGGCTAATGAGTATTCAACGCCTTCACGAGCCACATCGATGCCTACTTCGGCAGCACGTCGAAGTAGTTCGATAGCTGCTTCAGACTCTTGCTGAGCAAAAATGCCGAATCCACCTGATTTAAGGATGCCACTCTTAGTGCGTGCGATTTCAGTCAAAGTGTCACCTAAATATTCAGTGTGGTCTAACCCGATTGGCATGATTACGGAAACATCGGCTTCGATAACATTTGTGGCATCCCACTCTCCGCCCATGCCAACTTCAATCACACCGACATCAATTGGATGTTCGGCAAAAGCGGCAAATGCCAGTGCCGTTATTGCTTCGAAGAATGAAATTGGTTGCTCGAATTTTGAATCCATTAAATCTAAATATGGAGAAATATCGTTGAACGAGAAAATTAATTCGGCGGGCGAAATCGGCTGACCATTGATACTTATGCGTTCTAAATAACTTTCTAAGTGCGGGCTAGTAAAACGACCAGTTCGCAAACCCATTTCAAATAAGATCGAATCAATCATCCGAGTTGTGGTGGTTTTTCCATTAGTTCCACCCACATGGATTGTTGGATAAGTAAATTGTGGCGAGCCTAAAATGTCGGTGAGAGCTGCAATGCGTTCGAGTGATGGGGCAATGCGTGTCTCAGGCCAGCGAGCCAGAAGTTTCGCTTCGATTGCATCAATGCGAACTTTTTCTTCAGGGGTAATCTTCATGCTGATGGCAATGCTGCAAGCGCCGCAGTAATTCGTTCGATCTCGGATTGGGTTTTAACCAAACGCTCTTTTATTTCAGTGACAACTGTCATCGGTGCTTTTGCAATAAAACCTTCGCTGCCTAATTTAACTTCAGCAGTTTGCCGGTCTCTCTGAGCAGTCGCTAAATCTTTGGTTAAGCGAGCACGCTCTGCTGCAACATCTACTGTTCCGGATAAATCGAGTTCGCATTTAACTGAACCAATTTCAAATGAAGCAGTTGGAGTAAATTCCTTTGCCTCTAGTTTTAATACAAAGCCCATCGCATTTGCGTACTTTGCTAGTTCACCTGTTGCAATTAGTCGGCCTGGAATCTTTGCGGTGGCTTTAACACCTTGATCATTGCGGAATCTACGAACTTCAGTAATTACCGATTGCATCTGTGTAACTAGATCGGTTGCATTTTGATCAAGTAGTTTCAGATCAGCAGTCGGCCATTTCGCAATTACCAGCGACTCTCCCCCAGTCAGAGAAAGCCATAATTCTTCAGTAATGAAAGGCATCAATGGGTGAAGCAGGCGTAAAAGTTGGTCTAGAACATGACCAAGTACGCGCTGGCTAGCCGCAGCGTTTCCAGAAGCAAATCCTTCCTTGGAAAGTTCTAGATACCAATCACAGAGATCATCCCAAGCGAAGTGATAAATCAATTCACTGGCTTTAGCAAACTCAAATTTCTCAAGAAGCGAATCGGCATCGCGAATAGTTTCGGTTAGGCGACTTAGGATCCATTTATCAATTGCACTTAGCGTTGAAGAATCAGGCATTTGGCCATCAACGGTTGCACCATTCATCATGGCGAATCGAGTCGCATTCCATAGTTTGGTTGCAAAGTTACGAGAACCGCCAACCCATTCTTCAGCGAGTGCTTGATCAGTTCCGGGATTTGCGCCACGAGCTAAGGTAAAACGGAGGGCATCGGCGCCGTACTTATCCATGAATTCAAGTGGGTCAACTACATTGCCGCGACTTTTTGACATCTTCTTGCCAAATTGATCGCGAACTAATCCATGCAACATGATGGTTTTAAATGGTGGAATGCCATCCATCGCAAAGATGCTCATCATCATCATACGAACGACCCAGAAGAACAAGATGTCATAACCAGTTACCAAAACTGTGGTCGGATAAAACTTCGCTAAATCCTCAGTTTTTTCCGGCCAACCAAAAGTTGAAAATGCCCATTGGCCTGACGAGAACCAGGTGTCTAACACATCAGAATCTTGAATATATCCATCGGGCGCTATTTCACCTGGGCCAACAACAACCATTTCCCCATTGGGGCCATACCAAACTGGAATGCGATGTCCCCACCAAAGTTGACGAGAGATACACCAGTCGTGCATGTTATCTACCCAATCGAAGTATCGTGGAGCAAGCTCCTCGGGTTCGATTTTTACAGCGCCACTTCGAACTGCATCAGCTGAAGCTTTTGCAAGTGGAGCAACTTTTACGAACCATTGCTTTGATAAACGCGGTTCGACAGTTGTATCGCAACGAGAGCAATGGCCAACTGCGTGAATATAAGGACGCTTTTCGGCAACGATGCGGCCAAGTTCTTTTAATTTGGCGACAACAGCAACTCGAGCGTCAAAACGATCCATGCCGTCGAATTCGGTACCAGAACCTTCCATCACACCGTGCTCGTTCATAATTACTACGAAGGGCACATTGTGTCGCATGGCCATTTCAAAGTCATTTGGATCGTGTGCGGCTGTTACCTTAACAGCACCAGTTCCGAAATCTGGATCGACAAGTTCGTCGGCAATGATCGGGATCATTCGATTAACCAAAGGCAAGAGAACTTCAGTGCCGATCATGTGCTTATAACGAGGATCATCTGGGTGAACTGCTACTGCACCATCACCCATCATGGTTTCGGCACGCGTTGTCGCAACAACAATGCTTTGTTCGCCATCACCGTAGCGAACCTGCACAAACTCACCCGCATCGTCATGGTGTTCAACTTCAATATCAGATAGCGCAGTTAAGCAACGTGGACACCAATTTATAATTCGCTCAGCACGATAAATCAAACCTTCTTCATACATCTTCTTGAAAAGAGTAAGAACGGAATTCGACATTCCTTCATCCATCGTGAAACGCTCGCGAGACCAGTCGACTGAATCACCCATGCGACGCATCTGTCCGAGAATGGCGCCACCTGATTCGGCTTTCCATTGCCAAACTTTCTTAACAAAATCTTCGCGACCTAAATCATGACGCGACTTTCCTTCACTTGCTAATTGTTTCTCAACTACGTTTTGTGTTGCGATACCAGCGTGGTCCATGCCGGGTAGCCACAAAACTTCATAGCCCTTCATTCGCTTAATTCGAGCTAAACAATCTTGCAGCGTTTGATCGAGGGCATGACCAATATGTAGAACCCCAGTCACATTTGGTGGCGGAAGAACTATGGTGAATGGTTCTTTGTTCGAATTAGCATCGGCGGTGAAGTAACCCGCGGCTAGCCATTTTTCGTATAGCGGTGCCTCAATTTCGGCAGGCGAAAAGGTTGAAGCTAAATCTTTTCCGCGCTGACTCATGAGGAGCAGTCTAGATTATGCGCTCTTCTCATCTGAACGCTTTTCAGCTCGAGTGGCCCGCTTAGGAATATCGCCAATGCGCTGTATGAAGGTTGGTTTTACACCATCCAATATTGATTCGGCAGTGACAACTACCTTTGCTATATCGGTGCGGCTAGGAATTTCGTACATAACGGCAAGTAGAACACTTTCCATTATTGCGCGAAGGCCACGAGCGCCAGTTCCGCGAAGTAAGGCTAGATCGGCAATGGCATCTAGCGATTCATAAGTGAATTCAAGTTCAACTGAATCAAGACCGAAGAGCTTGGAATATTGCTTAACTAGCGCATTCTTTGGCTCAGTCAGAATCTGCATTAACGCTGGCTTGTCGAGATTCTCTACGCTGGTTAGGACAGGTAAGCGGCCGATGAATTCTGGAATCATGCCAAACTTTAAGAGATCTTCCGGCATTACATCGACGAAAATATCTTTGCGGTTCTTATCTTCTGCTGTTTGCAGAGTTGCGTTAAATCCAACTCCTGCTTTGCCAGTACGTGCTTCGATTATTTTATCGAGACCGGCAAATGCGCCACCAACGATAAATAGCACGTTGGTTGTATCAATCTGGATAAATTCTTGATGTGGGTGCTTACGTCCCCCTTGAGGTGGAACCGATGCAACTGTTCCTTCGAGAATCTTAAGTAGCGCTTGCTGTACACCTTCGCCAGATACGTCGCGAGTGATTGATGGATTTTCTGATTTGCGAGCAACCTTATCGATCTCATCAATATAGATAATTCCAGTTTCAGCTTTTTTGACATCATAATCTGCTGCCTGCAAAAGCTTAAGCAGAATATTTTCCACATCTTCGCCAACATAACCAGCTTCAGTTAGCGCTGTTGCATCAGCGATAGCAAATGGCACATTTAACATGCGAGCTAAAGTTTGCGCCATCAGAGTTTTACCGCATCCAGTTGGACCCAAAAGCAAGATATTGCTCTTTGCTAGTTCGATGCCATCTTCGCGCTTGGTATCGCCAGATTGAACACGCTTGTAATGGTTGTAAACCGCAACCGATAAAGATTTCTTGGCGCGGTCTTGCCCAATTACATATTGATCAAGGAATTCAAAAATCTCTTGTGGCTTTGGAAGTTCGGTTAATCCGAGAGCAGCAGTTTCGGAGAGTTCTTCAACAATAATCTCGTTACAAAGGTCGATACATTCATCGCAAATATAAACACCGGGTCCGGCTATCAATTTTTTAACTTGCTTCTGAGTTTTTCCGCAGAAAGAACACTTCAGCAGATCGCTAGTTTCGCCGATGCGAGTCATGATTCTCCTTTAGCAGGGGCGGGGAGTTCCCCGTGCATATGAGTGAAGCCTAATTTCTAGGGCTAATTCGCGCCTAACTTTTCACGCTTAATCTTGTTCGCCCTGAGAATAATTGTCTGGGTAAACCTTGCATGGAAGCTAACCACTCTTGTGAATCGGATCTTTCGGCGGCATCTTCATATCCCGCACACCAGGTACGCGCATAACCGAGAGCCCCATCAAAATGTGAAAGATCGAAGCGCCGATTAATAAGTTTCGTTCGCCGAAGAAATCTGCCGCAGGTCCAACTAAAGCCATGCCGAGTGGCATTAGTGCAGTCGAACCCATGTGGTCAATTGAAAAAACTCGACCCTGCAGATGCGGTGGAACTTCTCGTTGGACCGCAGATGACCACCAGGCTTCCCATGGGCCGACGGAAAAACCGGCGATGAAATATGCCGCAACTATCAACCAACCGGAAACTGGAAATGCCAGAGCAAGAGGTGCGACGATGACGATCATCCAGACCAAAATTGAAGTTTGACCTTCATGCTTAACTTTAATTTTTATACAGAGCAACGCCGAAATAATGCTGCCTACTGAAAATGCTGCCGCCGATAAGGCAAAAGGCGTATTAGAGTGAAACTCTCGCTTTGTAATGATCGGCAGTAAAACAGATTCTGCGGCAAGCACCACCATTAATTGGAAGGTAACCATAAAAATCATGGCACCGATCCAAGGAATATCAATAACGGTGCGTAAACCTTCGCGCATCTCAGTTATCAATGACTCACGCTCTTTTGGCTCGCTCGTAATTACCTCTTTAATTTGATTTAGAAAGTAAGTTCCAAATGCAAAGGTGAAGGCGGTAAATATGAAAGTTAGCCGACCACCTATAAGTGCAACCGATACTCCCCCAATGCCCGGGCCAATAATCGTGGCAGTTCGAATAACAATATTGCGAGCTACATTTGCGGCGGGAAGTTTTTCGTCGGGAACTAAGCTCGGCATAATTGCACCGGCACTTGCGAAGCCAAATGCATCTCCTGCGCCCATCAAGAAGACTGCGACCGCCAAGAAAATATGTGGAAGTTCAGGGCCAGACAAAAAGACCATCGAAAAAACAACTACAGATCTAAATAGATCGGCCGCGATCATTACCTGTTTGCGAGGTAGACGATCAGTCCAGACGCCCGCAAAGGGAGCACAAATAACGGACGCCAAAATTCGAGAGCCAAGTATTAGACCAAGAGTTGATGCGTCTCCTCCTTGGTCGATAACTGTTACGGCAAGTGCAATTGGAAAAGCTGTTCCGCCCAAAACAAATATGGTGGTAGAAAGCCAAAAGAGACGGTACCCCGGGTATGACCAGAGGGAACCTGTCTCTTTTAGTTTTGCGAATCTTGCTTTAAACACGTTGCTTAACCTATTACATAAGTTAAGCATTTTAGTATTTTCTTACGCTTGCGGCTTTGCCTTTCGGCTAGATAGAACTTGATCAATAAGACCATATTCAACGGCTTCAACAGCAGTAAGAATCTTGTCACGTTCAACATCAGCCGTTACTTCGGCAATTGATTTATTTGAGTGACGAGAGATCAATTCTTCTTGCATTAAGCGAATACGCATGATTTCAGCTGCCTGAATTTCGATATCAGATGCTTGCGCGTAATCACCTTGTGCATATGGCTGGTGAATCAAAATACGTGAGTGCTCGAGCGCGTAACGCTTGCCCTTTGCACCTGCCGCCAAAATAACTGCTGCCGCTGAAGAAGCTTGACCCAAACAGATCGTCATTACATCTGGGCGAACAAATTGCATGGTGTCATAAATTGCTGTCAGCGCTGTAAATGAACCCCCTGGTGAGTTGATGTAAATCATGATGTCGCGATCTGGATCCATAGATTCCAGAGTTAGCAACTGAGCCATAACATCGTTTGCCACAGTGTCATCAATTGGTTGACCTAAGAAAATAATGCGCTCTTCAAATAACTTTGTATAAGGATCAAGGCGTTTGTAACCGTAAGCGGTCTTTTCCTCAATTGTTGGTAGAACATAGCGGTTCGTGATTTCGTTTACACGATTTGAATTATTGGCATTCACGTTCATGCTGTTCCTCCGCTACCTGAAACTTGACCCGCTGATCGAACTACTTGATCAACAAAGCCGTATTCCTTTGCTTCATCTGCTGTAAACCAATTGTCGCGATCGGAGTCGATAGTGATCTGCTCGACGCTCTGACCAGTGTGCTTAGCGATAATCTCGGCCATGATCTTCTTGGTTGCGGCCATTTGCTCAGCCTGAATACGAATATCAGTAGCTGTACCGCCGATGCCTCCAAGTGGTTGGTGCATCAAGATGCGTGAGTGAGGAAGCGCATAACGCTTTCCAGTTGCTCCGGCTGTTAGCAAAAACTGTCCCATAGATGCAGCAATTCCCATGCCGACAGTTGCGATGTCATTTTTTACATATTGCATGGTGTCGTAGATAGCCATACCTGCAGTTACTGAACCACCAGGTGAGTTGATGTAAAGGTAAATATCTTTGTCAGCATCTTCGGCAGCAAGTAATAAAATCTGCGCACAAATTGCATTAGCCATCTCGTCGCGAACTTCGCCGGTTAAGAAGATGATGCGTTCGCGTAGTAAGCGGGCGTAAACCTGATCGTCTAGCGCACCTGGACTATTGTGCGAAGAGCGAGCGGTTATTTCGCTAGCTTGCGGGTTTTGAAAATCCACTGACAGCCTCCTGTTTATTGCGTGTATTGACCTTAACAATGTCAGACGCGAATTGCTTCCCTAATTCGGACAAATCATGCGTAGATTCGCCGTGTTCGCTTACAGCAGAGAGATTACTCGGCAGCCTCTTCAGAAATCGCTTCGCCAGCCTGCGGACGAAGTGCTTCTAAGTCGATGGTGTTGCCTGATGAATCCTTAATTGTGATGCGGCCAAGAACTCCGGCAAGTGCCTTTGAGCGAGCAACTTCAGCTACCAACGTAGCGATCTGACCCTGCTTCTGAAGTTCCTGCGCGAATTGTTCAGGTGCCATTCCGTACCGCTGTGATTGACGAACCAAATATTCAGTTAGTTCCATCTCGTTAACTTCAACTGATTCAGCCTTAACGATTGAATCAAGCAAGAAATCAGACTTGATTGAATTGCGGATCTGCCCATCGACCTCTGCTCGGTGTTCGGCATCTTCCATGCGACCTTCTGGCTCGAGGTGAGCATTTACTTCATCTTCAACTAACTTATCTGGAACTGGAATATCAAGATCTGTAATTAGTTTTTGAAGGAGTAGATCGCGCGCTTGTGCGCCTTGTTCCATCTTCTTTAGGCGATCAAGGCGAGTTGCAGTATCTGCCTTTAGTTCAGCCAATGTATCAAACTCACTTGCCAGCTTCGCGAATGCATCATCGATTTCAGGAAGAATGCGTTCTTTCACAACTTTAACTGAAACATCAACATCTCCGGTTTCGCCATCGGCTTGACCAACTAGTTGGGTTGTAAAAGTTTTAGTATCGCCAGCTGATAACCCAACAAGAGTGGCATCAAGGCCATCAATCATGCGGTTTGAACCAACTTCGTAAGAAATATCAGATGCTTTTCCGCCATCGACTTCTTCGCTATTAATCTTTGCTAACAAATCAATTGTTACGAAGTCGCCACTTTTAGCGGCACGATCAACTGTTGTTAAAGTTCCGAAACGCTTTGCTAGCTCATCGATCTGCTCTTGAATATCGGCCTCAGTTACAACTGCATCAGGAACTTCGATTGTGATCTTTGAGAAATCAGGAAGTGTAACTTCTGGGCGCACATCAACTTCAACTGTAAAATGTAACTTCTCGTTATCAATATATTCTTTTACTTCAACTTCAGGTCGACCCACCACAAGAACTGTGTGCTCGCGTGCAGCTTTTCCATAAAACTCTGGAAGTGCTGTGTTGATTGCTTCATCAATTACGGTGCCACGACCAACACGTTGATCGATCATTGCTGCCGGAACTTTTCCTTTACGGAATCCAGGAATATTTACTTGAGTTGCAATTTTCTTGTAAGCAGAATCGACATGACCTTTTAATTCTGCGAACTCGACTTCAATATCTAGTCGTACTCGGGTAGGTGAAAGTGTCTCGACCGAGCTCTTCACAGATTGCTCCTTAAAGAAATTGTTGACTATTAACTAGGAACTGCTGGTCGGGGCGGGGAGATTCGAACTCCCGATCTCCTGCTCCCAAAGCAGGCGCGCTAGCCACTACGCTACGCCCCGTGGCGTAAGTCGGAAGTCTAGAGGAACTTTTGTGCTCTGATTACCGAGCCAGTACCCTAACCTCGTACGCTAGCGGTCTCACCGCATGCGGGTGTAGCTCAATGGTAGAGCCCCAGCCTTCCAAGCTGGCCATGCCGGTTCGATCCCGGTCACCCGCTCCATACCTGCTCCGAATTCTGGGGCTCATCACGTTTAATTCTTACATCGTTATGCGATGGCACCGACCATTATGAATGCAGATTTACCTGTCAATGTCATTGGATAAGTCGAAGTGTGACCTCCCCCATCCGTTACACGAAATGTAAAAGAAGTCACAGAGGTGCCAACTGTAATCACGCCGTGAAGATCAAAACTGTAAGTGTGGGTAGATGAAACTCCATTGTATACATTGGCTTCCGCTACAGATTGATCCATAGCAAAATAACTTGGGGTTGAACTCGGAATTAGTTCGGCCGAGAAATAGCCTCCAACCTTTCCGCTTACACCATGCACTGAAATATTTATGTAATAGGTTTTGCCAATCGCGAGAGATGCGAATGAAGTTGATTCAGTATTTGAACCTGGTGCTGATGCAGATAGATTCCAACTAGGAATAGCGACCCAAGAAACCTGAGAAAAACCATTTTCTCCTTGAATTCCTTGGGCACCTGCAGGTCCAGTTGCCCCAACGCTTCCAGACAATCCAGTAGCGCCAGTTGCACCAGTTGCACCTGCGGGACCTTGTGCTCCTGTTAACCCAGTTGGTCCTGTTGCACCTTGTGCGCCAGTTAATCCAGTAGCACCAACACTTCCTGTTGCACCTGTTGCTCCAGTTGGTCCAGCTGGACCTTGTGCACCGGTTGCTCCACTGCC
>Ga0214923_10002266_pt1 | contig 25862 bp, 20 predicted proteins | sample LL1510_MetaG_FD_177993 | JGI IMG/M metagenome (GOLD analysis project Ga0214923, IMG submission 177993) | Freshwater microbial communities from Lake Lanier, Atlanta, Georgia, United States - LL-1510 | ecosystem: Environmental > Aquatic > Freshwater > Lake | place: USA: Georgia | collected...
TGGCTTCATTTGTTTTTTTTCCCTTTTCACTAGTAGTTTTACTAATAGTTTTAAGAACATCCAATATAAATAATTTATTAATTATAGGTAATTCTTTGTTATTATTAAATTTATCTAAAAGATATAATCTAATAAATTGATATCCTAAAATTATAAGATCATTAATATCAATAACAAGATTATTAATGATAGGATGAATAATATCATAATTTTTAAGAACAGTTTTCAAAGGACATTTAATAGTTCTATAAACTTGATCGTCAATATTATCATATATAGTTTCAATATCTGGAGGTTTTTTAATTTCAGCTTTTGAATTCATTATAATATAGTATTATATTATAATTTTAAATTATTTTTATTACATAATAATAATAATTTAATCAATAATTATTATGTAAAATCAATTAATCTATATATTTTTATTATTTACATCATTTACATCATTTATATTATTATTTATAATATTTTGTTCTAATTGTTTTTTTAATTTTCTATTTTGATAAGATTTTTTATTATATTCTTTAGTTTTTTCAGGCGTTGGCTTATTTGCTTTAATTTTATTAATAATTTCCTCTTTATGATTTTCATAATAAATTTTACATCTTTTAGGTGCAGTATATTTTTTTAAATGTTCTTTTAGTTCATTAGTTTCAATAACGAATTTATCATTTAATTTATTATATTCAAGTTTTAAATTATCAATTTCTTTTTGCAAAGTAATTTTATCAAAAAGAGTATCTTCATACATTTTTTTATAATCAATTTTAGACATTATTATATATAAATATTAAATAATTTTTAATATATTTTATTAAAAATTAAGTCGGCATTTAAAATACGCAAAGCTCTAATAATTCCGAAACACATTAATTTAATAATTCCGAAACACATTAATTTAATAATTCTGATACATACTAATTTAATAATTCTGATACATACTAATTTAATAATTCTGATACATACTAATTTAATAATTCTGATACATACTAATTTAATAATTCTGATACACACTAATTTAATAATTCTGATACGCACTCATTAATTTCATTTCCATTAGGAGGTGGAGTATTATCAAAATTATAAATAGGATAAAACTTATATTTTATTTTTATATCATTATTTGGTTTTTGTCTTGGTAATATATTTGTTAAATAATTAATAAATTTATTTAGCTTTCTTTCACTAATCATATAAATTTTAGCTTCAATAATTTTGTAATCGTATAAACAAGCTCCCTCACTTGTTTTACCTTTTATTAAAAAAGATCTTATTAATCTTTTATTATTAACATTAAATAATGTAATTTGATAAAATCTTATATAAACTTCTTTTGTAATATTTTCGTTATAGAAACTAGGATAAAAATCAGATCCTTTAATAAATTCGTATTTTTGGTCTTCTTGGGACATTAAAATTTTTTGTATATATAAATAAATATGATAAAAAATTAAATGTTTTTAATCATAAACTATATAAAATCTGTATAGAGAACCATACTTTTACCTCTTATATTATCATAATTTGTATTTGAAAAATTATATTCTAAAATATTATTATTTGTTATAATATTTGTATTTATATTATATCCATTATAATAATTATATTTTTTATTTATAAGTAAAATTTTATCCAAATATTTATTTAATAATTTTTCTCCTTTTATCTTAAATTTATTTATTTGTTTTGTAAATAGTATATTATTTGTAGTAAATAGAAAAGATTCAATATTATTTATAATTTTAACTTTTATAGTTGTCATATTTTTAAACAAAGTGCTTGCCAATGATTTATCTATATTAATAGAATCATACAGTTCAATAAATCTATTAAATAAGTTTATAATATCTTGAAAAACATTAGGGTTATAATTTTTTAATGTTGATAAATAAAAAATAAAATCAACTATATCAGGATAATTTCTTAAATTTTTATTAGAAGTTTCTATTATATTAGTTTCTTTAAATGTTTCAAACTTTTTATCTAATTTTTTTTCAAAATCTATAAAATTTTTATTTCTATCTGTATGTAGATAAAATAATAAAATAGTAAAAAATATTAATCCTATAAATAATGAAATACTAAAATTTATATTTGAAAATATAAATAAAAATATTACTAATATTACAAAATATATAAATATTTGCTTTGGCTCTTCAAAATTAATTATATTATATAAAAAAAATTTAGATTCATTTTCAGTTTCTGTCATAAATATAATTATTTAAGAAAAAGATTATTATATTAATTACTTAAAATGGATAAAAAAGAAGAAATAAATAATATAGAAAAAATAGATAATGTAAATAAGAAAGAAACAATTGATAAAAAGGAAATAGAAAAGAAAGTTAAAAGACTTGTAAATCTTCAATCAATAAAAATGAATAATGTTATTACATATAATAATAATATTGATCCTAATTATGTATTAAATAATTTAGTAACAACAGATGAAGAGTTAATTAAAAATATGAATAGTAAAATTATGTCAGTATATAGTGCTAAAATTAATTTAATAAATTATGTTTTAAATAGTAAAGAAACTATAATAAATAATAATATTTCTGACATTAAAAAATTTTTTAAATTTATTAGTCCATTAAATAATGAATATAGTTTAGATTCATACGAATGGAATTTTAAATTAGTTAATAATTTATTAATAGTACAAAATTCTATACCAAAAATGTTAGCAGATAAAACTTGTATTTTTTATTTAAATTATATAACAAAAATAAAAAATGTATTAAATACTTCTACTTTAGAATATAAATATCATGAGTTTAAAACAGCAAGATTTTATAAAAATTTAGATATTATTTTTTCATTTAGACTATAATTTATTTAATAGTTTAGTTCCACTAGATGTTTTAATTTTTGAAAAATTTAAATTACTAGTATGAATATTATCATGACATTTTTCACATAATACAATTAAATTTGATTTATCATCTTTAATTATATGTATTTTATTATTATTTATCAGAGAACCGTTAATTTTCTTAAAATCTTTTTGAAAATTAATATGATGTGTTTCTAATTTACTATTTTCTTCACCACACATATAACATTTATCAACAAAAAAATCTTTATTATATAATGATTTTTTATCATTTACTAGTTTATAATTTATATTTTTCTTTTCCAATAATTCATTCTTTAATTCAATAGCACAATTTATAAAAAGTGGATCATCTAATATATATTTAGCAATGGTAATTCCATATATTTCTTCACCAGTACCTTCTTCAATTTTTCTATTGAAAAACAATTCATCACCTCTTCGTTCAACTGATAAATGAAAAAATTTAATATTTTCTTGTTCTTTAATTTTAGTTAGATTTGGTAAATCGTGTAAGTGAGTAGCAAATAAAAATTTAGATTTGTTTTGAATTAATCTTAATATTGTAGAACCAACAAGAGCATTTCCAGATAAATATTCGGTTCCTCTACATATTTCATCACCAATAATAAGTGAATTCGCATTACTTTTTTTTAAAATACATTTTAATTCATTCATTTCTACAATAAAAGAAGATTGTCCTTTAAATAAATTATCATTACCAGATATACGAGTATATAGTGAAGTAAAAATATTATATTCAAATTTAGCAGAAGGAACATATAAACCACATTGTGCCATAATAAGATTTAATCCAACTGCTTTCATTAATGAACTTTTACCACAACTATTTACACCATATATTAAATTACCGCATAACTGATTATCTAATACAATATCGTGTGGAGTATATTCATAATCAATAAGTCTTTCAATAATAGGATGTCTTAATTCGTGAGCTTCAATAAATGATTCTTTATTTTGGACTATAATAGGTTTAGTATAATGATATTTTTTAGCAATAAAAGCATTATTTGCAATAATATCATATTCTGTGACAATATTAATAATTTTATTTAGAATAACAGAATAGAACTCATACCATTTTTTAATATCCTTACAAAATTTTTCTTTAATAAGTATATCAAGTTCTCTATATAAACTTTCTAATTCGTCTGAATGATTATCAAGTTCAGGATATGATATTTTAATATTATTATTTAGTTCTTTAAAAACAAGATCATTAATATTTACAGAATTATTATCATCTAATTCTAATATTTGTAATTTATTTAATTCAGATTTTAATTTAATTCCTCTTGTTTTAGTAGTTAATAAATAATATCCATCTCTATCATTATGTTTAATCATGATTGCTGATTTATCATTATTAATAATAAAAGTATCTAATTTTTTAGCTAATTTTTCCATAAAACCAATACTATTATCTATTTTATAAATTAATTCATCAATATCCTTATGAATACTTTCTTTATAAATATTTTCCTTAATTTCAATTAAATTATTTCTTTTTAATTTTTCTAAATCAAAATTATCTTCAATATAATTAATACAGTTATTAAACAATTTAATTGATTTTTTATCTATCTTATTTAATAAATCATCTTTCAAACATGATGTTATCAAAATATTTACTAAACTAACAATATTAGTAAATGAATCATAAATTTGATATAATTCATAAGGTTGGATATATTTTATAACTATTTTTCGTAATAATCTTTCAATATCTAATATACCTTTTAAATTATCTCTAATACTGTTATCAAAATTATTAACTAATATTTTATCAGTTATATCATAATAATTTTGAATAGTTGTAATATTTGTAAAAGGAGAACATAATCTCATTTTAAGTCTTCTTTTACCCATTGGAGTACAACAATTATTTATAACATCGTTTAATGATTGATATTTAGTATTAATTATTTCATAATTATAATAATCTACAATATTTAGCTGATATTGAGCGTTATTACCTAAAATCATATATTTATGTTCGTTAAAATACTGTGGAATATGTAATTCTTTTAATAAATTATTATTATGTTGATGAATATAATCTAACCCAATAACAAGCGATATAATAGCATAAGGATATTTTTCTAATTCTAGATTTTCAATAGGTGAAATTAAATTATCAATATTAGCATATACTTTTTTAAACAACATATTTTGATACGATAATTTAGTATATGATGGATTTATTTTTCTATAAAAAAATAAGGTTTGATTCGGTATAATATCTAATTTATTTAATATTTTATTATTAATTTCTTGATTATTAATTTCTTTTTCTAATTCTTTATTATTAATTTCATAAATAATTAATTCTATAGGTCTAAAAAAGTGATAATATCTTTGACATTCTTCAATCGCTTCATTTTCATCAATTAGTCCAGTTCCATGAGTTTCATAATAATTAATAAAGCCAGTCGAAACATCAATACAACTTAAACCAATAGATATATTATTTTTATTTATTGTATTTTTACTAGTAGTATTAATTGATTGATTAATCTCAATATAAATAATCATTAAATATTTATTATCTATTGATGTATTTTCTATAAACGTTGAAGGCGAATAAACACCAGTAACTTCACGCATAGGATTCGGTGGTGGTGTTGTTTGATCTATAATTATAACTGTATATTTACAATCAATTAATATTTTTAAAAATTTACTTAGTGAAACTGATGGAAAACCTAACATGTATGGATTTTTATCACTAATCTCATTTTGAGATTTATCTTTTCTAGTACATACTATATTTAATATATCAGATATTGTAAATAAATTAGGTCCTCTATTATCTGTACTATATGCTTCGTGAAATGAACCTACTTGCATTAATACTATAGAACGATTTTTACCATAAACTTTTTCGTATTTTTCATGATATCCTATATACTCTTCAAATATACCCCTATTCGGGTTAAAATTTATATTTAGGCTCTTTGAGTCTTTTTTACTCATTATATAATATATATATATTATATCTTAAATTAATATTTATGTAAAATAATTTATTTATTTTTTTTTATTTTGCTTTCTAATAACTCTTTAATAGCAATTTCTAATTTTTTTTTTATAATATCTTCATTTTTATTAAGATGATACCAATGAATACCATATTTATGTACTATTCTTTCAAGAACAGTTTTAATTAAATCTTTAGAGATTAAATTTTCCAAGAAATTTATTCTAAGAGTAAGATCATCTTCTTTAGAATTATTAACAGAATTTGGATTATAATCTGATATTGAATTTATTAATTTAGCTTTACCATTATCAAGAGCAACAAAAGCTAATAATGATTTAAGATCACGATACATCCATTTATCTAATAATTTATAATAATAATATTTTTTAAGTGTTCTATGAACTTGGGGATCTTTATCTAAATCAGGATAAAAACCTGTAACAAGTCTATGAGGATTTGTATAATCAGGAGTAATAAAAGGAGTATATCTATCTGGATCAATAATATTTGTTGAACTAAAAAGAGTTGCTGTATTAACAATAGGAGAGTGTCTTAATAAATGATCGATACCATAACTTAATGTAGTCATTTTTATTATATAATAAAATAAGTAAAGATAAAAATAAAAAATAAAAATTATTCTTTATTATTAAATTTTGAATAAAGATATTGGAATATGTCATTATTTTCTTTATATTTATTATTATTTTTTAATTTTATAATTTTATTATAAATTTTTTTAGAATTAATTTTAAGATTAAAAATTAAATTAAGAATATTTTTAACTTTAAAAACATATTTTTTATTAGGAAATTCTGAATAATTAATATAAGCACAATAAATACAATTTAAAATTCTTTTTTGAGTTAATAAAGGTAATTCTTTTATATTCATTTCTAAAAAATTTAATACATCATCATAAGTTTTTAAATTATAAATATTATTTAAAAAGGAGTATGAATTATTTATTAAGATATTTAGTAGATTATCATTATCATCAATATTATTTATAAAATTATTAGACTTACATTCTTTAGTATATAAATTATTAATAGGTATTATAGAACATTTTTCCTTTTCAAAAATATATGGAAAATTATCTATTATACCATAAAATAATTCATTTTTTGGATAACATTTGCTAATACATTCTTCGTCATAATATATAGTTTCATCTACTTCGTTATTATATTTTGTATTAAATATTTTTTCAAAAAAAAAATTATCAGAATTCATTTATATATATATATTAATATATCTTAAAAATTAAAGATAAAATATATTATATAAATAATATATATATGGACTCTAATATATTTAATTTATCAAACAATATTGAGAATATTTTAAAAAAATCTACAGATTTTGATTATATATGTACTGATATTTTAGAAGATTTAAATACTAAAGATATCAGTATTAAAGTAGAAAAATTAACTAATAATTATATAAATATAAGAAAAAGTCACGGAGAACTATTATTATTAGAAAATAATTTTAAAAAAAATATAAATAAAAATATTAAATTACAAAAAGGTGGAGGTAAAAATGAATTATATGATTTATCTACTTTTACATCTATAATAGAAAATGTATCAAATGTAGTAAATAATATAGATTTTGAGTTTAAAAAGATAGCTTTATTATTTCCCCAACATATTGGAGAGAATAAACAAAATATATTATATTTTAAGGATAAAAATAAAAATTCAAAATATTCAAAATGGATAGATGAAATTAAAGATACAAAAGATAATATTAATTTTGATATTGTTGAATTATCTGAAGAAAATAAGAAATATAATTTATCTAAATTAACATCTGAAGATATAGATATTGAAGTAAAAAATTTACCATCATTATTTATAGTTAAAAATAATAATTTAATAGAGGTCCAGCTAGGTAATATTAAAAATATAGAAGAATTAAAAAAAATATTAGGTTAATTTAAAAGGAAAAAAAATAATTTTATTTTAGATATTATTTATATATTGATATGAATTATATTATAAAAAGTAATAATAATTATAACCGTTTAAACAGTCATAATATTAATTTAATAGATATAACATTTCCTAATTTATTAAGGGTCCATAAAGAAATAATAGTTGAAAGTTTAAATGAAATATTTGTTGTTTTACTTGATACAATATTTTATAAAAATGAGGAAAATTTTGTTAAACAAATGAAATTGAATGATTCTCGTGATATATTAGGATTTGTAATATTATTATTACCATATTTTGATTTTTCTGTAAGAGAAACATGTTTAAAAATAAAATCTCTTGATGATATTTTTAAAGATCCTAATCCAAATGATAAATTATATATACAAAATGTATTTAAATCTACATATTATTTAGACCATGATACAATTAATTATAATTTAGATGATTATAAAAAATATTTTTATAATAATTCACAAAAAATTATTAATACTATTTCTAAAGTTAAACATAAATTGCTACCAAATTGGTTAAATATTTTTCCATATAAATTAAAACAAATTAGTGATTTAAAAAATATAAAACCATATGATAATTTACAAAGTATATTTAAAAATAAAGAATTTGATTTTACAACCAATGATTTAGAAATTGGGTATGATACATTATATGGAACTATTGTTAATTTTCTTTATAATGATGTTTATCGTATAAAATGGATGATTTACGATTATTATGAATATGATAAAATATATCCATCAATAATTCATATTTGTGATATATTAGATTTAAATAGTATATTAGTTGAAAAATATGATACAAATTCAATAAAGTCAGAGGATAATAAAATATTTTATAAATTACCTTTAGAAAGACAAGAGACACTTAAGAATATATGGAAAAATGCTATTTCAAATGAAAAATATTTAAGTGATTTAACAAATCTTTTATTATTTTACGTAAGAGTAAATATTCATCTGATAGATAAAATTAAAATATCTAAAAGATGTAAATCATTTTTTAAAAAAAACTTAAAAGAAGAATCAGAAGGTATTGATGATATTGAAGAAAATTATATATATCAAAATGAAGATAATAAATTATGTATAAAAGAATTGGCTAATAATATTGAATATGCTGATATTTATGAATATATATTTAGTTGTCTTCATCAATTTAGATATACATGGTATGGATTTATGTGTATTAGTGGAACATATATAATATTTAAAAAAGGTGAATTTAAAAAATTATTTGATAATTTTTTTGAAGAAGAATTAAAGAATAATATAACAAAAGATTACAACAATTTTATTTCATTAAAACTTTTTTATAATTATTTTAAATCATTAGTTCACGTTAATATTACTTCTACTGACGGGGATAATATAAATAATTATATTAAGGGTGGAAATAGTTGGGATGAAATGCATAATGATTTTAGAATAAAATTTATAGGAAGACTAAACGACAAAGATGAAAATAATACTAGTTGGTTTAATATACCAAATAATTTAAAAAGAATACCTTTTTTTGAAAAAGATTTTGTCAATAAAGTAATGACTCGATTTAGAAAAATCTTATTTCAAACAGATTTTATACCAAAAATAATTATTATGACACTAATTTATAATGGTATATTAACAAAATTTATATATAATCCAGAAATTACAAGTAAAACTGAATTGCCAGATAAAAATAAAGATTTTCTTAAATATAGAAATCATATTAAGGATAGATTAAAAATTGAAGAATATGAAGATTCTTACAATTTTTTATCAAATACTTCTTATAAGGATATTCCAAATAGTTGTGAAAATATTAAAAATAGTTTTTGGTATGGTAATTTTGGTGGTGATTGGGTAGCACAGATACAAATTTATCATCATTTTATTAATCAAAGATTTATGATTATTACAGCAGTAACTGGTGCAGGTAAATCAACTGTTATACCGTTTATATTGCTATATGCTTTAAAAATATTAAATTATAATAATAATTGTAAACTTGTTTGTACTGCTCCTCGTATTGGTCCAGTAACAAAAAATACAAAGCGTATATCTGATAGTTTAGGATATAGATATGAAGAAATTAAAGAAATTGATTTAGAAACTAAAAGAGAAAAAAATAAGATAAAAAAAAAAATAATTACTTATATACAATTTCAACATGCTAAAGAAAATACTGTAGATAATTATTATCATCCAATAATAAGGTTTATTACAGATGGTGCACTATATCAACAAGTTAAGGATAAATATTTATTTAAAGTTGATATAGATAAAAGTTTTAAAAATCTATTTGATATAATATTAATAGATGAAGCACACGAACATAATACATATATGGATTTAATATTAACAATGGCTAGAAATAGTTTGTATTTAAATAATCAAATAATATTAGGTATAGTTAGTGCAACTATAGATTATGATGAACCATTATATAGAAAATATTTTTATAATATAAATGATAATTTAAGATTTCCTTTAAAATTAAATGAATTTGATACAAATATAATTACAAATGAATATAATAGATTAGATAGTAATTTAATAGATCGACGAATTAATGTTGGTGCACCATATACAGGAACAAATTTTACCATAACAGAAAAATTTAAAAAAAATGTTAATGAAATGATAATATTAAAAGAAATTTTTAAAATTTCTAAAAATGATGATATACTATTATTTAAATCTGGTACTAATGAAATTAAAAAAACAGTAAATGAAATTAATAATAATTCTCCTAGTCATGTATACGCCATACCTTTTTATAAAGATTTAGAAACAAAAATAAGAAACAATGTAGAAGAAATTGCTGATAAAAATATAAGAACAAATTTTTTTAGATTTCCAAAAAAAAAAGAAATAACTGAAATTGAAAATATTAAAGAAGAAGAATATGTTGAAGCTGGAACTTATACACAATATGTTATTGTTGCAACAAATATTGCTGAAGCCTCTATAACTATTGACAGTTTAGCATTTGTTATAGATGATGGAATGCAAAAAACTAATTATTATGATTATGATATTAGAAATAGTAAACTTGTTAAGGAATCAATTGCTGATCCAAATAGATTACAAAGAAAAGGTCGTGTTGGTAGAGTTAAACCGGGAACAATTTATTATACCTATTTATCTTCAGGTAAAGATTTTAAAGATTTAAAATCCAAAGTTCAATATAAAATTTGTATTGAAGACATAACAACCTATGTTATTAATTTTATAAATAATAAAACAGGCCAAAAAGATATTAATAAAGATAATGATCCTTCTCTTATAGAAGATAGATTTAATGAAACTTTACCTGATTATATAAAAAAACAATATATATATAATTTTTTACTAAATGATGATGAAGTATTTACAACTTCATATTGTCTTTTATTAAATAAATCTTTAGAAAAAAGAGATTATAGAAAAGAAGATATTTATTATTCATATACTGATTCAAGATTTGATATTGAAGATGTTATAGATAATAAAGGAAGTTTTTTTATTATACATCCAGATGATGATATATTAATAAGAAATAAGAACTTAGATTTTATAAATATTGTTAAAAATGATAATTTAAAAAATTTGGTTAAACTTGATGATTATGGAAATATAATTTTAAAAGAAAATAAACCTATAATTGAGAAAAAAGATTATATTAATAAAGTAGAGGTAATTATAAATATTTTGAAAGATTATTATATATTAGATAATGATAATAAAATAACTAATATTGGTAAAATAATACAAGATATAATAAGCGAAGGGTTTTTAATAAAAACAGAAAGTATATTATGTATATTAGACATTATAAAAAACTATGAAAATATAGATTATTATTACATAATTTTTTTAATTATTTATATGGAAGGAATTAGTTTAACATTATCAGAACAAATAAAAAAAAAATTAAATTATGATAATATAAAGTCTGACATTATAAATATTATTAATATTTTCCCAAAAAAATTATTAGATGAATTATTACTATACGATATTTATGCTTATAAAAGTAATGAAAAAATAAAAGATAAATTAGAAAGTATTGACAAAGAAATTGATAAAAAATCATTTAAAATATTGAATAATTATGGTATAAAATATAAATTATTAGAAGAAGATATATTTAATTTGAATTATATTTTTGCTAAATATAATAAAATTAAAATTAGGATAGAAATATATAAAGATAGATTTAGATTATTTGATAGATATAAAAAAATTATAGAAAAATATCCTGATAATAAAGATAATAAAGATAAATTTTTAATAGATGATTTAAAAATTATAGATGAATACGAGTCGGATAAAACAAATAAATTATATGATAAAGAATCTATAAATATTAAAAAAAATATTGAAGTTAATATATTTAATAGTTATGAAAAAATGTGTTATTTTGCAGCTAAATATTACGTATCAAATATTGTCATAAATGTTCCTAGAACACAATTTTATTTAAATTATTTTAATCCTAATATAAATATGATATATGAAATTAACAAAAAAAATACAAATGTAAATGTATATTACAGATTAAATTATATATTATATTGTTCTAATATGGAAAATAGTATTGATATAATAACTTTTATTCCATCTAAAATTATAAATAAAATAATAAAAGATGAAAATAAAAAAATTAATAAAAATAAAACATCAATTAATTTGGAATACATTAAAGAAAATTATGAAACTTATGATAAAATTATTAAAAAAATTGATATAATTATTCAATATATAAATTCTATATAAATATGTTGGGTATTATTGATAATTTATGTCCTCCAAATAGTATATATACTATTTATGAAAATTTAAAAAAAAAAATTAATAATTCAATAGATGTTGAACTATCTCATATAAAAGTTCATAATTTTACACCTATAATGTATAATCAAACAAAATTTTTATTAACTAGCTTTTTAGGATTAGAACATTTATTTTTAGACAAAAATAATAAGATTACTATAAAATATTTTATAGATAATAAAACTTTTGGAGAAATAATTTTAAAAAAACATATTGATTTACATAATATAAAAAAATTTAATATAGATATTTTGTATGAATATGATTCTTTTTATGACGCCCATACACAATTATTATTTATTAAATTTCAAGATATTTGTATTGAATATTTTGACATATCCTCTTTTAATTTAACTAGATTAATGAATACATCTTTTATCAACCAAAAAATCATTATTTCATTCTTAGATAATCATATTAAGAAATTAGATATTAATAGTAATATATCATCTAATTATACGTTTATTGAAAAAAATTTTACTTTACCTTCTCTTCCTTATTTATCTACTAGTGTAAATGAAATTGTTCCATATAAAGGTTCATCAGTTGTAGATTATAATAATGAATTAGTCGGTATAGTCCATAATTCAACTCCTGAAAATATCATAAATATAACTCCACTTTTAAGTATTATTAGAAGTTTGAAATATTTAGAAGGTAATATATTATCAATAATTAATTTTGATTTTGTTGTAAAATCAATAGAAAATAAATATGTTCTTAAAATTACTAATCTTATAACAGAAAATCCTAAAAATAAAAATCCTAAAATATATATTACTTCAATAAATGATTATCCTATTTCAGATGAAGGAAATATTATTTATAATGATTATAATATTCCCTTAAGCACTTATATATGGTTAAATATGAAAAAAAAAATTAATATTACCTATATAAAATATGTTAATAATGAATTAATAAATAAAATAAAAGTAATTCATCTTAAAAAATGGGAAAAAATTAGTAATATATCTTTATCAAAATTAAATTATTTCAATACTAAAAATACTTTTATTTTTGAATTAAATGAAAAACTACTATCAATTATAATAAATTATTTAGCAGAACATATAGTTTATAAAAATATATTAAATAAGATTTATGATAATAGATTTTCTATCAAAAGGAAAAAAATATTATTATTTGTTAAACTAAATAAAGATAATAATCATCATTTTGAACTGATTGAAAATTATGTTTCAATTGCTGATATAAATGAAAAGTTAAATGTTTCAAAATCTTTAGAAATTAAATTAGCGAACAATATAATCAAATTAGTTAAAAATTGATTATGCTACAATTAATGTAGATAAATATACCTTTGGATAAATATAATTAAATATAATTTATATACAAAAAAAAATAATATATAAAATAAATATATTAGAAATGGATAATTATAAAGATATTACAACCATAGATTCAAAATACTGGGGAAGATGTGGTTGGATTTTTTTAAATAGTATAGCATTGACATACGATGATAAATTAAAAGAAAAATATAAACAATTTATCATCACACTACCATATATATTACCCTGTAAAAAATGTGGTTATCATTTAAAAGAAAGTATTAATAAGATAAAAAATATTGATAATATTTTAAAAAATAAAGAAACATTTATAACTTGGTTATTAGAAATAAGAAATAATATTTGTAAAGAACAAAACAGAGATACTAAAACAATTAATGATGAATTAAACGAAATATTTGATAGAAGTGAAGATAATGAAATTAAATATATAGTGATAGTACTAGTTATTCTTATTATTATATATTTCATATATTTTTTCTATAAAAAGAGATTTTAATTTATAATATTTTTTATATCAATTAAGATTATTTTATTTAATAATATAATTTGTTCGCTAGTAATTTTATCATTAATCCAAAAATTTATATTACTGTCAATTTTTGAAAGTAATTTATCTCTAATTTCTGTAATGAATGTGCTATAATCTCTAATAATTTTTTTAAAAGACATATAATTATTAATAATTTCTTTAAAAAGTAATTCTTGTAAAATATTACTACTAATATTTGGATTAGCGAGCTTAATATCAATCCACCAAATACACCATAAAGCACAAAATCCATTTGGATCGCCTATATAATCATTTTTTTTTTCTTTAATTTCCATCAATTGAAAACCAATTTTTGGTAAATAAGTATACGGTGGTAAATATTTTAAACCAAGATTAAATGAATTAAATTTAGTTTCTAAAGTATTATCTAATAATGATGAATTATAATTTAATCCATAAGGTGATTCAGAACCATGAGGTTCAAATCTTTCAATTGTTAGTAACTCGTAATCAATAATAATGTAATTAGCGTGTCCTAATAAACCTTGATCTATATTAATTTCAATACCTAATGGTATTATAAAAAATCTATAATTATTTTGTTGTTTATTAATTGTTAATAAACTTCGTAAATCATTTAAGTTTGAATTTGGAAATTTTAAATTATTATTTTTCCATATGATTTCTATACCAATAACTTCACAAAAATGATTTTTACAATCAATAAGATTATCATTTATTAATTTTAATGATGAAAAAGTTGTAGTTGAATATTTTTTATTCAAATATAAAAGACCACATAATACATCTAATGTAGAACCTTTAAAAGTAGTTATACTCGTATTTTTGTAATCTTTAATTAATTTGGGATATACGGTAGTTATAGGATACGAATATTCATTTTTAATTTTTTTATATTTTTTAAATACTTCAATAAAATCAATAATTTTTTTCTTAATAATTTCATAACATAATTTTTCTTTTTTATTAATTTTTAAATTAGTTAATAATTCTTTTTCAGTATCATTTAATTCATTATAAGATATATTATTATTTTTACATCTATTATCCCAATAATCAATCCATTTAACACTATCACCTTTAGTTTTTAATTCATATAAATAACTATTAGTAATCATATCTAAAAATAATTCGATATCATCGTTAGAGATATAATCAAACATTAATTTATTGTTTTTATCAATCATAAAAATATCTAATTTTTTTTCAATTAATAAATTTTTTAAATCTATCCATTTATTATTTTTAACTAATAAAAAAAAACAACTATTACCTTCTAAATTTTGTAAATTTAAATTTGTATTTTTTATAAAATTATTTAATATATTACTTAAATTTTCTGTATAAATATCTATTTTATTTAATATAATATGTAAACAAGTGTCACCGTCAATATTAAATAAATCATAATTAAATTTAATTTTAATTATAATATTATATATATTATTAATTATCTTTGTATCTATTTTTTTAAAATTAATATTTATATTATTAAAAAAATAATGAAAAAATATATTACCATTTATATCTTGTAAATTGCCATCAAACTCTTTTATTACTTTTTCTAAAATATTAATTAAAGGTAAATCTACACCATTTTTAACTAAATAATGTAACGGTGAATATTGATATATATTTTCAATAATATTAAAATTTAATTCTTTTTTATAATTTTCTAACATATATTTTAATATTTCGTAAGATTTATTAGAAATAGCTAAATGTAACGGAGATTCATTATTATTAGTTTTAATATTTGGATTATTTATATATTTTATAATTAGTTTATAAATTTCAAAATTATTATTTAATATTGCTAAATGTAAAGCATTTTCTCCATAATAATTTTTAATTAAAAAATTATTACTATTTTCTAATATTAATTTAACAATATCAATATTATTAAATTTTATTGCATAAAATAATGCAATATTTCCTTCTTTATCTTTAATTTCAAAAATATTTAAACTAATTGTTTCTTTATTTTTTGTAATAAATAAATTTAAAATATCAATGTAAGAAAATTTTATTATTGTATATAATAATGATCTATTGTTTTCATCTAAAATATCAATTCTTATATCTTTATTTAATAATACTTTTACTATTTCTATCTTGTTAAAATTTATAGCATATTCTAATAAATATATATTTGAATTATCTCTAATACTGTAATCAATGTCATTTTTTAAAATAAAATCTAATAGTAAATCCCATTGTTCTGCTTTTACATATTGAAATATTTGTATATTATATTTATTATTACTTTCTATTACAGAAGTAAAATTTATATTCATTATTATATTTATATTCTATTTATATTATATTAATTTTTTAAAAATTGATTTTAATATATATTATATATATATTATAATAAATGACCGATAATACTCTTTCAGATAAAACTCCTCACAGTCCTTATATAGATACAACATTAGTAAGTAATGTTATGTTAAATCCAAATCAAATGGATAATAAATTCTATTTACATTTAAAAAGTAATTTAAATAATAAATTAATAGGTAAATGTTATCTTAATTATGGATTTATAACTAATATTTATAAGATAGAGGAAATATCTGAAGGAATTATTGAGACAGAAGATCCGTCTTGTAGTGCAAAGATTGTTGTAAAATTTAGCTGTAGATTATGTTTTCCATCAAAAAATAAATATATTATATGTAAAATTGATAGAATGAATAAAGCTTTAATTAGTGCTATTAATGGACCGATTAAAGTTATTATAACTCAAGATAAGATTAATAAAGAACATTTTTTATCAGATGTTGAAAGAAATATTCGTATTAAAAAAGGTTATGAAATTTTAGCACCAGACATGATCGTTAAAATATTAATTTTATCTTCTACATTTGGAAATTATGATACTTCTATATTATCAATTGGTTATTTACAAGATTTAGCAACTCCTGATGAAATTAAATTATATAATGAAGATGAAAATAAACTAAATAAAGATCAAAAAAATAATTTAATATTATTCGATTAAGAGTACTAATTAAATTAAGTTATATAAATATATATATATTATATAATTATAGAATATGAATTATAATAATAATTACGAAAAAACAATAACAATTAAAAAAAATTTTTATTGTACTAATTGTAATAAAAAAGGACATGTTTATAAAAATTGTTTAGAACCTATTATATCCAACGGTATTATAGGTATTTATATTGATAATTTTGATATAGAAAATTTTGAAAATCTAGAAAAATATATAAATTTAAATCTTTATCCATCTCTTAAATTAAGAAAAAATTCAAATTTTGAATATAAAAAATTATTTAATGAAAATTCCAATATTAAATTTCTTATGATACAAAGAAAAAATTCTTTAGGATATTTAGAATTTATAAGAGGTAGATATGATGAAACAAATAATCAAAATATAAATTATATTTTTGAACAAATGACACAAAATGAAATTCATGATATTTTAACAAAAGAATTTGATTTTTTATGGAATGATTTATGGGATGTTAATAATATTAAAAATAAGAATCATTATAAGGAATATATGACTTCAAGACAAAAATTCTATGAATTAAAGTTAAATAAAAGTGATATTATTAATAATTTAAAACCTAAATATTTGTATAATGAATGGGGATTTCCTAAAGGTAGAAGAGAATTATATGAATCTGATATTATATGTGCTATTCGGGAATTTGAAGAAGAAACAAATATTAAAGAAAATATGTATAACTTATTAGAAAGTTGTTCTAAAATTAAAGAAAATTTAGTTGGAACAAATGGTATCAATTATTTACATAATTATTTTTTAGCTATTCTTAATACTGATAAAATTAATAATATTGATTCTAATAATAGAGAAATTGGTAATATAAATGTTATGACATATAATGAATGTATTGAAAATATTAGACCATATCATATAAATAAATTAAAAATCATAAATATTTTATATGAACTAATATATGATTACTTAGAATCAAATAATAATAAAATATGTAAATAAATAAAAAACTAAATAATTATAAATAATATTTTAATCAATTAAAGTATTCCATTTTTTATTATCTTTTGTTTCAAATCCTAATTTTTTAATTTTATTTATATCTTCTTTTGATATTTTATCAAATGAAAAGGACAAATTAATACTATTTTTATTTTCTTTAATATTAAATTTTATTGTGGTAGATAAAATTTGATTTATCTTATTTTGTAGATAAATATTTCTATCTTCAATATTTAAGGGAAATTTTAAAGTTTCATGATTAGATGGTATCATTATATAAGTTATTTTATTCTTACCTTTTGCATATTTCTCATATTCTATTAATTTTTCTCTTATTTTTTTACATATACTATCTCTAGTTGTATCACTAGTAGTTAATTTTAAACCTAATAATTTTGCAACATCTTCTAAATATTCTTTTTGTTTAGACGTAGCACATACAGCACCTTTTATTGATGGAATTCCAGTTCCTCTTTTTTTTTCTAATATTTTTTCTCTTTTTTCTCTTAATTTAAAAACATCTTCAACTTCATCGTATAGCTTTGTTTTTCCTCTATTTATTTCTCTATCTACAATTCCGACATATTTAAATTCATCTCTATTATCATAATAATCCATAACTTCATCAAAATTATATACATTTTCTTTATTATCAATTTCATTTTTAACTATCATATCTGCCTTTAAACTCTTCTTTTCATTATTTATATAATTATATAAACTTAACTTTGATAATAAATTAAATTCATTATGTGTTCTGTAAAACATTGATACGTTCTCATTTTCATCAAATGGTTGATATATGTAATATCCATCTAAATATATTAAATATCCTGCTCTACTTGTTTTATCAAATATAACATCCTTGTAGTTATTAAAATCATTTTCAGATATTGGTATTAATTCATCTAATGCTTTCTCTACAAAAAAATTATCAAATAATTCCTTTTTATTTTCATCATATGATTCTTTAACATAATTTACTATTGATTCTAAATTATATACATAATCTGTCATGTATAATTCTAAAATTTTTTTTTTGGCATAATCAATCTCACTTCTTGCTAGTTTAAATGTAAATGTTGTATAATCTAAATTACCCTTACTTATTTTTTTATATATACCCCTATTTGGATCATAATATTTTGTTATTAATGATTTATCATCACATTTATAATCACAATTTGTAAAATCACATTTACTCGGACATAAATTATAATCTTTTTGATTGTTTTCTTTTATTTCTACACTTAATAAATTCTTATTAGGTACAGCACATTTATCAAATTCTTTAATCTCATCTTTAAACACATTTCCTTCTCTAAATAAAGGACAATCTATCGCAACTTCTTTTAATCCTCTCTCTACTTTCTTAATTAATAAATATTTTAATTCTGCTTTGTAATATAAATTTTCTTCTGTTGAAAGTTGATTATTTTCTAATGTTACCGCATATTTATATAATTTAACTTCTGGATATGGATGATCTTTACTCATCAAGTCAAAATGAGAACACCATCTAATTGCTCTTGCAACAACCTGATCTACTCTACCAAAATTAAAATAAACATCTAATATGTGGACGGTTTTAACATTCCTTAATGATATACCTTCATTCATAACTTTTGAACCTAAAACAACTTTAATTAATTTACCATCCTTGTTTTCAACATTACTAAATACATTATCTAGTATTTGAATTTTATTTTCTGGAATAATTTCCGCTACTTCTTCATTAGATTGCCCTGTTATAACTATAAAAATAGCTGGTTGAAATTTATGTTCTGGTATATTTTTATTTTTTAATAAATAATTATCATGATCTGAATTTTGGCAACCACAATAATAACAAATAGTATTATCTTTAATCTGATAATTATTCTTTTCATCGTATTCTAACCATCCATTTACTATTAATATTTCTTGATATAATTCAATACCTATTTTAACCAAATTTGAATATACAAACGATGTTCTTGATTCTTTGTTTTCATCACTATAAAATATATTTTCGTATATATCAGATAGCGCTCTGTGAAATTTTGTTGAAAATTTACTTAAATTCTCTTTTTTTAATATAGCACCTGTAATATTTTTTGTTTGTTCATTAATATTTATATAATCTTCTTTGTATTTATCTAATCCATATATTTCTTTAGCTATTAAACTATTTATTTTTTCATGATGATTTTTTAATTGATTCTTTAATGTGTTTAAACCTTCTCTACCATATAAACCTGATAATTTTTTCTTATCTTCTGAAATACCAGGAAATACAAAATTTGCAACTGCCTCTGATTTTCTATCTAAACTATCATTAACTATTTTTAAAGCTTCCTCATATGTTTCTCTTTGAAATTTATCCATACTACATTGAATTATCTTGGTAAATAATAATCCTTTTGGTTTTATTCCCATTTCTTTCTTTTTAGCAAAAGTTATTGGATCTGCTCCCCTTAAATGACTAACATATCCTCTTGCCATTTTCTTTAAATATTCTAAACCTCCTTCTTTAATATTCAATAAATGTGTTTTGTCATTTGTAAATATTAATTCTCGCTGTATTTGTGAATTACTTGGTCTTAAAAAATTTAATAATTCTATAACCTCATCAGCTGTATTTTTCATTGGTGTTGCTGTTAGTAATAAAACTTTCAAATTTATTGAATTTTCAATAATCTTCTTTACTGCCTCTCCATAATAATTTCCTGTCAAGTTATGGGCTTCTTCAATTATTAATAGCGTATTATTTAAATTAACTAATCTGTCTATTGATATATCTCTCTCAAATAAACCTTCATCCGTTTTTTTATATGATATTTTTATCTTATTATTTTCTATTACCTTCTTTTCTACTATTTTCTCACCTAATACTTTTCTATAAAAACTTTTATATGTTGGTATTTTATAATATTGTAAAGCATTTACTAATGCTTGTTTTTTGTTCTTTTCTTTTTCTTCATCGTTCATTAAATATGTTCTTTCATTTTGTTTTGTATATTCATTGCCAGTACAACTAATTAATGAACTTTTCCAATTTTCTTTTATATGTGGTCCTGGAACTAATATATGTATTTTTGTTCCATATCGTTGTACTAGAGGTTTGAATTTTTCTGCTATAGCAATTGCTGCACATGTATTATGACATATTATACCTTCACTCATGTAATTATGAAATGTATCAACTTCCATATCATATACATAACCTTCATACTCTATCTCTCTAATATTAACTATTTTTAAATATACCATCTCTTCATTTAAAAAATATTCATTCGATTCTGTTATATTCTTGATTAAATTAAATTTATATGTACTCATTTTATCAATATTATATTTACTATCTTTAGCAAATAATACCTGTAAATATGGATTTCTTATCTTTATATAATACTTATTACTTTTTTCTAAACCGTATCGCTTATACGATATTACAATACCAATAATTCTAAACAATATCTCTAACTTCTTAACCGTCATGTAATTTAAATTATTTATTACTACCTCTCTTGCTATTGTATTGATATATGCTTTCTTTTCTATAAATCCATATAGATAACATTTTACGCCTGCTAAATGATAATGTAACACCATATTATCTATATTCTTTTCAAAATTATAACCATCATTATAACATTCTTCTAACTTAAAATTATAATATCTACTTCCATTTTTATCTATATTTATTTTTCTAGGAATACATACACTTTCTCCCACTCTTAAATTATTATCCCAATTGTCTTTATTATTACTATTTTTTAATAATTTGTGGGCGTAAGTTATACCTATCTTTGCACCATTCTCAAATTCTACTTCTCTTATATGTGATTTAATATGTTCTCTGTATAATTTACTAATCGGTTTACCTATCATTTTACGCCCATCATAACAATTAACAACTAGTTTTTCTGAAGGAATAGACCATTCACCGCCATCATCATCTATTATAATATGAGTACTGTATTTATTCCATACATCACACGTTTTTATTAAATTGCCGTTAATGTATTCTAAATCACTACTTCTTTTACATTTACCAGTACCAGTGCCATGAAATAATAATAATCCCTTATATGGCGTATCAGGATTAATAAAATTACTTAACAGTGATTGATGTTCTAATAAACTACCTGATGGAGGCTTACAAATCTTTTTTCTATAATCTTCTATCTCTTTATAATTTGTTAATTCGGGCCTTTGTTGTAATTTGTAATAATAAAATTCACGCTTTTTATATAACTTTAATTGTAAATGTGGATCATCTACTTTTGGATAACCATATGTATCCTCTTCTTTCTTATCAATATTTTTAACAATATCTTTTATATTTTCTATTTCATCTTCATTATTAAAACTACTATCTTCTTCTTCATCTTGTTTTTTAACATATTTATCTTTTTCATCTATATTGTCAATGTCGTCAAAGTTTTCTATTTTTTTGTCATATCTATCAATATCATCATAATCATCTAAATTATCTTTCTTGTATTTTGTTTTATTATTTTTACTATCATCTTTTTTATTATATTTATTATCATATTCATTATAATCTTCATTATAATCTTCATTATAATCTTCATTATCATCTTCATTATAATCTTCATCTTCATTGTCATCATCATTATATTTTTTATCATTATATTTTTTATCTTTATCATTATATTTTTTAACCATTATTATATATTAATTGTAATATATATTTTAAATTATAAAAAAAATGAATTTATATAGATATAGATATAGATAATATATATATATTAATAAAATGGAAGATAAATTAAGCTCTTTAGAACCAAACGAATTTTATAATTTTTTACTTGATAATATTTTTCAACAATTTGAAAATGATAAAATATTCACTAATCAAGTAAATGAACCAAAAATAACAAAACCAAAGATTCATTATGATTTTCAAATTAGAAGAACTGTATGGACTAATTTTACTAAAAATTGTAACGAATTATCAAGAGAGGTAAATAATATAAAATTATTTATTGAAAAAGAATTGTCAAATATTTCATCAATTAATGGTAGCAATGAATTACTTATTAAAGGTAAATATAATTCCAATATGATTATGAGTGTCTTTAAAAAATATATTAAAACTTTTATTCAATGTAATTGTTGCTCTTCTATTAGAACTGATATTGTTAGAGATAATATTACTAAACTTGATGTTCTTAAATGTAATAAATGTAGAGCAGAAAGAACTGTTAAATAAAAAAATAAATTTATATATAAATAGTTCATACCTATGTAAAAATAAATATTTTGTTTATGATTCATGTTTTTCTCCACAACAACAACCAGACGATGAAGTAAATGCTCCTCAAGATTTAGTTGTAAAATCCGGTTTATATACTAATGGTAAATCTATTCCTAGAGAAAAAAGAGAAAAAAGAAAAGAAAGAGGTTATGGTAAATTAGTATTTAGAAAAGATTTATCAAAATAACCATAAAAAATAAAGATATTGTTGCATTTACATTAGGTGAAGCAGAGCCAAGTGCTGACAATTGTGATGAAATGTGTGAGAAATATAACTCTATTTTTCCCAGTCCAATTGAAATTGATGGAGTACCATTAACAACCGGTAATATAGCAACTTTAAACAGTTTAGCTAGATTAGGATTATTATATTTTAATTTTCACAATGATGCAGAAAATTTCTATGGTATTATGAGAGGACAAATATATCCAGTCAAATAAAAATAAAGTTAAAATAAATTTTATATAAAAATAAAATAATTTTATAATATTATGAAATTATTTAATTATTACAATGAATATAGTACTTATTTAGCCAGTTTAGATATAAATAATCCAAAATATTTAACATACAAAAATTTAAGATTTTTAGGTATAGAAGAAAATATACATTGTTATAGATTTGAATTAGAAAATGGAGTTCAAATATTAAGGATGATTGATGAAAAATTTGTATCTTATGAGCTAGTAAAAGATACAAATAGATAACAATACAGATGGTGTTAATATATAAAAAAATATATTATAAATATGTTAATTTATACAAGAAATCAATATAGTAAAAAAATGAATTTATATAAATAAGAATACTAATATATATATAAAATGGAATATAATATAGATTTGAATAAACAACCACTAACTATTATATCTACCCAAGGTAGTGTAGCTAATGGTAAAACATCAATAATAAAATGTTTAACAAAAAAGTCTTTAATGAGATTTAAGAAAGAGGCTGAAAATAATATGACAATTAAGCTTGGTTATACAAATGCTAAAATTATGAAGTGTATTAAATGTCCTGAACCTTTTTGTTATCAGATTAATAATTTGAAATGTAATCAATGTGAAGAGGATACAGAATTAAGATTAAATGTATCTTTTATTGATTCACCAGGACACAATGATTTACAAGCAACTGCATTAAGTGGCGCCAGTACAATGGATTATTGTTTATTATTAGTATCAACAGATAATGAGTTAGAAAATAAGGGTGATGAATATGTGAACGAACATTACAAAACAATTAAATTTTTAGATATGATTGATAAAACGGTTATATTACAAAATAAGATTGATTTGGTAACAAAAGAAAAGGCTTTAGAACAATTTAAAACTATAAAGAACAAATATGAAATTAAAAATATTATACCTATAAGCGCACAATACGAACACAATATAAATTATTTATTACAATTTTTAGTTGAAAAGATTCCACATCCAATTAATGCAGATCTTATTAATAAAATCAATTCACCACTAAAAGGAACGGTAATTAGAAGTTTTGATGTTAATAAAAAAAGCATACCAGTAGAAGATATTAATTGTGCTGTCATTGGTGGAACTATTAGAGTTGGAATGATTAAAATAGGAGATAGAATTAAATTATTACCAGGAATTACTAAAAATAATAAAATTATTCCTTTAAAAGGAAGAGTTTTATCTTTAAAAACAGATGAAATAGAATTAACTGAAGCATATCCAGGTGGATTAATTGGTATTGGATTATCCATTGATCCACTTTTATCAAAAGAAGATAGATTAGTAGGTAATATCATTATAAAAGATGAAGACGATTCTATAAAAACTTTTGTTAAAGCTGATATAAGTTTTGAAATATATGACAATATTGATATTAAAGAAAATGAAAATGTTTCTGTAATGTTATATTCGTTAAGAAGAACTGCTGAATTAATTAGCTTAAATAAACAAAATAAAACATTAACTTTTGAAAGTAAATTACAATTTGCCGGAGAACTAAATGATAATGTTGTTATTCTTAAGAATAATAAAATATGTTTATTTGGTAAAATTACAAAAATTTATTGATTTTTTATAAATATATAAATAATAATTATTTTTTACTTGGTTTTTTACTTGGTTTTTTACTTGGTTTTTTACTTGGTTTTTTACTTGGTTTTTTACTTGGT
>Ga0214923_10002267_pt1 | contig 25852 bp, 26 predicted proteins | sample LL1510_MetaG_FD_177993 | JGI IMG/M metagenome (GOLD analysis project Ga0214923, IMG submission 177993) | Freshwater microbial communities from Lake Lanier, Atlanta, Georgia, United States - LL-1510 | ecosystem: Environmental > Aquatic > Freshwater > Lake | place: USA: Georgia | collected...
ACTGGAATTGTAACTAGCCTTGTAGCGGAAGGAGCGGAAGAAGCGGAAGAGGCTAAGAAGAGGTGCGAATCGGGAGAATGTGCCGCAGCATTAGTTCCACTGCAGTGTGCCATAGTCTTTTGGCATTTACCCTCGCGGGCACTCAAGGCCCACATGCTGCTCCTAGGCAGAGAAGGGGTTGCCAAGGATCACAATGCAGCGTTTGAGTTGGTGAAGGAGGGCGCTCGCTTGGGCTGCCACCACTGTCAAGGCGTGACGGCATGGTGCTTCTTTGGCGGCTATGGATGCGGGAAAGATGAGGCGCGATCGCTGGAGTTGGCGCGCGAGAGCTCAGGGAAGGGCAGCAGATACGGGCAGTTCGTGCTCGGCTTGTTTTATCAGTATGGTCGAGGAGGCACTGCGCAGGATCGCGCCCAAGCTCTTGCGTTGTATCGGCTGGCTGCAGCACAGAACCTTGATGTGGCGCAGTGCGGCCTGGGCTACATGTACTACGAAGGCGATGGCGTTGCTAAAGACTACGCTGAAGCGCTGCGGTTGTACCAGCAGGCTGCCGCCCAAGGTTATGCTACAGCCTTGTTCAACGTAGCTCTCTGTTACGAGCGTGGTCTAGGCGTTTCTAAAAACAATGTCGAAGCCGTTCTCTGGTACAGGCGCGCACAAGCAGCGGGCGAATCTTACGCTAAAGACGCTTTGCGGAGGTTTAGCGCGTAAATGATACGCTTATTTATTTTTACAATCTTTAATTTTTTTCTAAATATATTTTTATTTTATCCTTGACTTCATAAGCTTTATCTTCTATTTCACCATTTATAAAATCACTACATATCTTCATAGTAATATAATTTTCTATATCATGTTTTTTAAGCATTTCTAATAATTCTCTTTTTCTTATAAAACACAAAACAATATTTTTTAAATTTTTTATAGAAGAATATTCTATTTCTTGTAAAATTGATGCAGGTAATTCTTCCTTAATTATATCATATTTTTCTAACAATTTATCTAGCAATACTTCTTTTTTATTATCTTTTTCTATCTCAATATATTCTTCAATGTGTTTAACCAAACTATTTATTGTTTCATTTGATAAATTTTCATAATCAATAACATTATCGTTTATTACAATATTATTACCAAGTTTATAATTTAGTTCATAATTTAGTTTATAATTTAGTTGATTAATATTTTTTATAACAATAGCTTTATGTTTTTCAATAAAATATTTTTTTATCTCTTTTTCATAGAACAAGTTCATACCTGAAGCAGATTTATAAAATGGATTATTTGTATATATAACTCTATATGGATAGTTTTCAAAATCATTATTTTTGTAATTATATTTACTTTTAACCATCGACTTACATATTAAGATGTAATTATCACTTTTCAAACAATCTCTACATAATCTCTTTTCAACTAAATTATTCAGTTTAGCGCCAATTATATTACATTCTTCACAATTATAAGGCATACTAATTTTTATTTAATTATTATTATTATATATTATATAAATTTATATATGGATAATTCTATAAACATTTATTTCAAAAAAGACGGTAAAAAAAAATATAAAACAGAATACGGACTTCCATTTCAATGTGTTGAATTAATTAGAAGATTTTTTTCAATTATAAAAAATGTATCATTTCCGTCAGTTGTTGATGCTGTTGAGTTTTATAATAAAATAGATAAATTATCAAATTCTAAAATAGAATACAAATTAAAAACTTTCTCTTATCCTTATGAATATTCTTATGATTATTATCTAAAACCAGGTTCTATACTTTTTTGGAAATATAAAAAACCTGATTTTATTTACGGCCATGTTGCGTTAGTGTTAAACAGTAATAATGAAACAACAACTATAATACAACAAAATCTAAATCCACCTGTTAAAATATATGATACTAAAACATTATTTGAAAAAATGAATATGCCTAAAAGTAAATTTTTAGGAATTAAAACTATTCCTAAAAAATTATCAAAAAATATTGAGCTGATTAATTACATTGTTATTAGATTATAAATATTTTAATTTAGAACAATTTGTGGGGTTGTAATTTTATTTACAAAATTATTGTTTCTGTAAAGCACAAATGTATGTTGATTTTAATGCTATTATTGCCACGTCCATCTACCATAATTGTTTTGTCTAGGAGGTGGCGGTAGAGGTGGTAGTATTGTTTTAGGAGGTGGCGGTGGTTGTGTTGTTGGAGGCGGTGGTTGTGTTGTTGGAGGCGGTGGTTGTGTTGTTGGCGGAGGAGGCGGTAGTTGTGTTGTTGGCAGAGGAGGCGGTGGTTGTGTTGGTATTAAATCCAGTTTTATATCATTATCTATATTTTTTTTTATAGTAATATTCTTATTATTATTTTCAATTTGATATGTTAATTTAGGACAATTTATCCATCCATTATTTAATGCTTCACACGAATTACTAAATTGGGTATTTTTGGGACACATTACAGGGTCGTAATTTTTGCTACAGATTAGTTGTTGCTTAGGTCCACCAACAAAACTTGGTTGTGGTGATGTTGGAGGTGGTGGTGTTGGAGGCGGTGGCGGTGGAGGCGGTGGTGGAGGCGGCGCCCTATCATTATCTATATTTATAGTAAAATTCTTACTATTATTTTCATATTTTTTGGACCATATAAAATGTCTAGAATAATGGTCCCATGCATCTTCAATTTTAATTTCAAATTTACCAAGTATTCCTTCATATAAATCAATTTGTATTTTATGAACTATACCATAATGACAGTGCATTTCAAAAATTTGATAATTTCCATTATCATTTTTTTTAACATTTACTATCGGATCCCAAGTTTTACCCCATTTTGAACCTGGTATGTCCCGTGTACCAGGAGCTGTTGATAAATTCATATCTCCTTTTATACCACCGTATTTAGTGAAATCACTATAAGGTGTTTTGAAAACGGTCTGAGATACTATACAATCAAATTTTATATTATTATGATTAGGAACTATTATAGTAACATATGTTCTTCTAGGCGATGAATCATAATGTTCTATTTCTTCACATTTTCTATTCATGAATAAGATAACTATTAAAAGTACAACTAAAATAATAAATATTTCATTCATCTTTATATATAATTAAAATATAAAAAAAAAATCTATATTAAAATATTAGTTTGATAATGGATCATATATCTTATCTTGAACTTCTACAAATTTTCTTGTATTATTATTTTTAAATAAAATATTTTTTATATTTGTATTATCATTTTTTTTGACTATATATTCTATGTCTAATGGATCATAAATCTTATTTTCCTCTTCTTTCTTATTTATAAAATTTTCCTGTAAAATATTATTCTGTGAAAAATTATTATTAAAAAAATTATTATTTTGTAAATTATTACCTTCATATTGTTGTATCTTTCTTTCTAATAACGCGACTCTTTCTGATAATTGATTAATTTTATTAATAAGGAATGTCTGGTCTATATTCATATTTATATTATATTTATATTATATTTATATATCTAAATATCTATATAATTTATTATTTATTACTAATATTACAGTATATATAATAAAAAAATTGAATTTAATGAATATTTAATAACTTAGTCACACATTAAGGATTTACAAGGTATATCTTTAGTAGGTTCTGTTATGGACGTGTTTAAAGACGTTCCCAAAAGCTTCTTTTTGGATTTGGAAAAGGCGGTTGAAGCCGAGGTGAATAGGCTATTTCAACGGTTAGAATCACTAGCTTTTTTCTTCAGCAAGTTCTCCTATGACGATGGAGACAAGACTGATAAGGACAGTGATGCTACACGCGTTGCACATGCAATTATGTGTGAAGCTCTGAAAAAAGGCAACTGTCAAGTTCGCCTCTCTCCAAAACACAGCGGTAGCCTTGCCCTGTGGAATATTACGAAGAGTTTCTTCCAGGCAAAGAACAGCGCTGGGAACCTCTTTACAGAAACAAGCCAGGCTATCCTAGCCTATATCATTGCCTCCTTTTGCGATGGTGAAACGCTAGAAGCCAAACTTGAGGCTGCCAAACTCAAGATTGAGCGTATGAAACAAGAGTGCCCTGACCTGTGTATTGGTATGGAGATCGTAGGCCGTGGTATGACCGGAGAACACGGTGATACGCCTATTGTCAACTATGCCGTTGTCACTTCAGTGTGTCGTCTTAATGAAGATGGCTCGCGTTGTTTCTTTACGGCTTCTGAAGTGACTCAGTTCTGTGTCAAGTGGGGTTTGTTATGGAACGAGGCGTTCATTATCACCTCACCCGAAAAGTTTCAGCAGTTTTGTGATCTGCATGCGAGTGAGCTCGTTCATGGAACTGACTCATCATTCATGCCTAAGCTGTGTGCCCTTGCTGACATCTACATTCAGGGAGTTCCTCACGGAATTTTACAAGGAGAACGCTTGGAAGGTGTGGTTGTTCGCTTGGAACCACGTGATACAACTAACGTTGATGTACGCGATGCGTTGGCTTCGTTCTCACTGGAAACTCTGAAAAACTTTTCAGCAGCACTGGATGAGAAATGGTCCGTTGCTGAACGCAATGATTCTGCCTTTCGTGATATGCTTCTTCCAGAGATTGAGGCTTTCTGGGGCCCAAATCAGGTTGTCAAACTCAGCGATCAAGAATCTCAAGCAGCTCTGGAAGAACTGATGAGTTCAAACCCTCAGGGTAAAATTGCTGATCTTCTCCGTTTTCTGCAAAAGGATGATACGTGCGCCAAAGGTATCCATTATCATGGCTATCGGCTTGCTGGAAAAATATTCTTCATTCTTCATGTCCTACACGATGATGTGTTTGAGTACCTAAACAAGCACAAGCCTGCAGAACTCATGCCTCTCTACCGTGGGTTCAGTTTTTGGTTAGGAGAAGGACCTATGGAAGAGGTTTTTTCTGCACCAGAGTCTACTGGAATCTCTTGCATGTTCAAGGCCAAGTTGATGCCGTACATGATCCGCACGTTCATCATGCGCAACAGTGGTGGTAAATTATGCAAGGCTGGCCCAACAGGTTTATCAATCTATGATGCCACTGTTGATAGATACCTCAAATCTTGGTGCACTACATCAGAACAGTTGGCAGATGCCATTAGGACCTATCGCGCATACCTTCTTGACTGGGGACGTTTTCTCTGTTCTCGGATGTCTTCAGGAGACTTTGAGCCTCTCAAGGGAGGTTATTTAAAGTTGATACCGATCTTTGAAGAATTGAGAGCCTCTCAAAAGGAAAGTTCTTCGCAGACACAGTGGGGCGGAGTGATTGTTGTTACCTACCCGAACAAAATTGGAAATTATCACAAAGCTATTGAAGCGATGTTTACCAGTTTTGTCACAATTGATGCTTCTGTGAAAAACATTCACAAGTCGATTGAGTCAGGAGAGATCAAAAGCTATGTAGCTGCAGGGACAACTGTAATCATTGTTACTTCAATCACCGGTAATGGTGTTATCAAAGGTCTTGAAGAGGCTTTGGCTCCAGTTCACAGTGTTTCGTTGTGGATTCATTGTGGTGTTGCTGAGGAGTTGACCTCAATTAATCCCGGCCAAGGAAGAGGCATTTTACCTAAATGGCACGCATTCCTCAAAACGCTGCCATACAAGATTGTTCCTCCTTCGTTGGCAAGAGATTCCCTCTCTCATATCCCAGACTTTGAATTCCTCCGTTCAGTACCAGTTCCTGTTGAAAGTGTATTTCAACAAATCGTCCAGATGCCAGTGCTACCTCTGACACAAGTGTCTATTGTCATCATGCCGATGTTACCAGGCAGTGGAAAGACAACGTTGACAGACCTACAGACATTGAAGGCCCTTGCTGAGAAAACAGGTTGTGAAGTTATTTTCTTTGATGGAGATGATCCAGCGTTGAAAGAAAAATACTGGGTAAAGTTACGAAATTTCATCAGCAAGCTGCCTCTTTTTGGAAAGCAGTTCATCATTGTATGCAGCAAAAACGCTCCTCCTACTAGCTACAATGGCCTGAAGACTTTCTACAGAGAACGGAAGGAACTCTTGTCTACTGGAGTACAGGTTATGGCAATTTTGCCTAATGATTGTGGCACGACAACACATTCATTTTCGTTGGAGTTTTTGCTGTTATGCATTAGTCGTGTTGTCAAGAGGACTGCTGAAACGCACCCGACCCTTCATGGTCCTGAAGCTTGGGCGATAGTACGCATGTTCTACAATTTCTATGTTGACATGGATCGTGACGCCCTTGTTCGTTCTCTAAGTGTCCTCACAACATCGCTCATCACCCTGCCGTTAATTTCTCCAACAGCTGGACCAATGCCACAAGAACTGTGTGAACTCCTAGCACGAGGAATTCTGGATGCTGCTTCTGTATCAACAGAGGAGATGATGCTTGCCTTGGAAAAGCATGCTGAATACATTGGTTCATTGTCTGTTCCTAAGGACAACATTGCTAGTAGCTTCATCGAACAAGTTGCTAACTTTGTCAAAGGTTCCAAACAATCAGAAGATGCATCTCTTCCAACGTACGTCGGAGTCTTCTTTGACGAGGCAGGACAAGCAGCTATCGGTTCCATGGGTTGCAAAATCAAAGACTCTCATGTTACTGTTTGGCATTCAAGCCGTGGTGAGCCGATTGACTTGGTGAGACCTCATGTTGGTATGACAGTCACAGTCACATGCGATGCTATATTACGTTCTAAAACACACACAGCCCTTCGTGTTAGTTCATTGTGTTTGGCTAGTGGAGAGCAGTTGCCATGTCAGAACGTGTTTTCACACGTCACGCTTGTAAGTCCCGCGGGCAAAGCTCACAAATCCAATGACCTTCCCAAAGAGGTTGAAGAAGGGACAGCCGCAATGGAACTTTTATCGGAACCTCTTGTTTTCAACGGTGTGGTTGCGGAGAAAAAGTGAAAAAGTGAAGAAGTGAAGAAGAAAGAAGAAAACAGTTTGTAGCACTAACCCTCAAATTTTTGATAGCGGTAAGGTGCAATTTTATTTATTATTATTATTATTTTTATTATTATTTTTATATCTAAACATATTTTATTAGCAAATGATTAATTTATTCAATTATCAACAGTTATGTGTTGATTTTATAAAAAAAAATAGAGGTTTAATATTGTATCATTCTATGGGTAGTGGGAAGACTATTACTTCTCTAGCAATGGCAATACAGTTTAAAAATCCAATAATAATAATTGTAACAAAAGCATCAAAAAAGAATTTTAACGATGATATGAAAAAAGCTAAGATTCGTAGAGACGATGTGATTATTATCACATACAAAAAAGTTATTAAGAAAATATTAGATAAAACTATTGATTTCAAAGGTAAGACTATTATTATAGACGAAGCGCATAGATTACGATCCCGAACAAAACTATTAAATATTATAATAACAGAATGTTTTGAGGCTTTCAAATTGATTTTACTAACAGGAACAATTTTTTACAATAGCCTAGTTGATTTAAGTGTTCTTGTAAATTTAGTTAAAAATGAAAATGTCTTACCAGAAACATCAAAAGAATTTGATTTTTTTTATTACGATTATACTTATGAAACTCCAACTAATATTGAAATATTTACATCAAAAGTAAAAAATTGTATTTCATATTACAAAAAACCACTTGATGAAAACTATCCAAAATATGAAACTAAAGTAATTAAAGTTGATATGAATAATTTGCAAATTAGTGAGTATAGGTTTTATGTAAAAAAGATTTTATCACTTGATACACTACATATTGATTATAGTATTCTAGATCAACGAAAAACTAATTTCTTTCTTAATGTTACAAGACAACTATCAAATACTGTTGCTAATTCTGAAAAAAGTCCAAAAATATTAGAAATTTATAAATATATTAAAGATGGACCTAGACCTGTTATTGTTTATTCTAATTTTCTACAAAATGGTGTTTTACCTCTTTCTTTGTTGTTAAATAACAATAAAATTTCTTATGCTACATATCATGGAGGACAAACTGACGATAAAAGAGATAATATAATAGATCAATATAATTTAGGCAAAATTGATGTTCTACTTATAACTACTGCAGGATCCGAAAGTTTAGATTTGAAAAATACAAGACAAATACATATTATGGAAATGCATTGGAATATGTCAAAAATAGACCAAATTATTGGTAGAGCTATACGATACAAATCACATAATAGTCTTCCCATAAATCAACGTAATCTTATTATCTATAAATGGATATCTGTTTTTGGTTACCAAATACCTTTTGAAACTGCGGATGAATATATTTACAAAATAGCTCAACGAAAAGAAAAAATGTTTAATCAATTTAATGAAATTATTAAGGTTGTAACGGTATAATATTTTTATTATCATAAAAATATTGCCATCAATTATATTTACTACTTCAATTTATATATATTTATCTATATTTATCTATATTCATAAAATTAACCTATATAGATAAATTCAATCTATTATCAAATATAACATATTATCAAATCTAAAAAGTTGATTTATGTATAATATATATTAACATATATATATAATAATACATAACATAGATATAAAATAAGATGGCACAAATTAATTGGATAGAAAGATACCCAGATTCTCACAGCAGAGAGATGGTCCAAGATGCTTATGAAACAGCTGTTAAATTAGAATTACTTGATGAAATTAAAAATTTAAATCCACAAAATGGTTTCATGTTTACAAATAGTCCAATTATTGATAAAATTTCTGTAAATTTAAAATATACAGGTCATTCTGGAAGTAGTTTCGGTTGGACTATGAGGCAGGTAGAATATCTTGCTAAAAATATGTAGAATATAAACCTTTTTTAACATACAGCATACGATATAGGTATAGCCGCTAAACAACCAAGTATAAAACCATATATATATCTTGATTGCATTTTTTTATAAACTTCTAACCATGCTTTATTTTGTTCTTGTGTTTGTAAATGATTTAACATGTAATCTGATTTTGGTACTATAAAATAGTATAAGACTGATGTTATTAGTGTTATTGCTAAAAAGAATGTTGCTTTGTGAAATGGAGTAGTTAATGCTACTAATGATATCAATAAATATGAAGCTACTAAACCTAATATTAAACCTTGAAAATATATATTAGCTCTTTCATTTGTTATTTTTATATAAATTTTATCAAGTTCAGGTGGAAAGATGTCTAATAATTTATTCTTTTCATTATCAGATATTGAAACTGTTGAATATGTAGCAAATAATAATCCTAAACCTACTATACCAGATGTCCCTAAAAGGGCATCACCTATCGTAGATGTATAACAATTCATTTTTATATTTATATTCTATATAAAAAAATTAATTTTTATAAATTATAATAATAATGGAACACAAATTATTTATTATAGGAATAGCAGGTGCTTCTGGTAGTGGTAAAACATATTTGATGGAAAAAATAAAGAATAAGGTTGAGGAATCATATTTTAAATACGTTGACTCTATAGAGACTATTTCTTGTGATAATTATTACTATGAAAATGATACCTTAAATAAAGATTTACCTTCAGCATTAGAATTATCTTTGCTAGTAAAACACATTACTATGTTAAAAAATGGTGAAACAGTTGAAATACCAGAATATAATTTTATTACACAAAAGAGAGAATATAATAAAAATAAAATAATTGATGGTTCAAAAATTAAAGTTTTAATCATTGAAGGATTATTTGTATTGTATGATGAAAATATTAGAAATCTGCTACATCTTAAACTATTTACTCATTTGGATGAAGATATTACATTGGCAAGAAGAATATATAGAGATACAAAAGAAAGAAATAAAACTTATAATATTATTATACACGAATATCAATATTTTGTAAAACCTGCTTTTATAAGTCTTATTAAACCTTCCATGATACACGCTGATATGATTATTTCAACATCTGATACTACAGATGATACTGTGTATTTGGATGTAATTATACAATATATTAGATGTAATATATAATTTACACTACAAATTTAATCAAAAAAATTGAAATTTATATATTATATAATTATTTAAATTCAGAAAATATTCTTGAAATTTTTAACTTTATTGCTAAAATGTTCTTGAAATTTTTTAACTTTATTGCTAAAAAATTTTTTGTACTGTATGAAAATTTAAAAAAAATACTAACAAATCAAAATATGGAGGTATTGTCAACTTGTCAAAAAAAAAAACAAATACACGAACAATCAATTAAATCACAACCACTTACTCATAACATTAAAGAAGTAGAATTATTTACTAATAGTTTAGAGATAATTAAAATTTCTAGGAATGTAATTGATGACAGTTTCAAAAAAAAAATATATATGCATATTTGTACTTATAAGCAATCGTATAATTATTTACAAAAAATTACTAATTTTCCATTTTTTCCTAAAAATAGAAAAATATTATCAGAAATTAATTTAGAAAAATTAGAAAATTTTAATAATCCATATAATAATAAAATAAAAGACTTGGATAAAATAGACTTTACAAAATTTTCAGCTATAACGACACTACTTTGTGTAAGATTAGGTAAAGACGTCCATACATCAAGATCGGTCTCAATTTTTTCTTGGGTCCAAAGAAAAAAATTTTCTAAAAATCAATCTAGTGTATATTTTGTACCAGATAAAACTACTCTAAATTGTAAGTGGAAGTGGAATGTATTTAATAAAGAAGATGATAATTTTGAGATTAAACTTAAAACATGTAAAGATTCAATATTGAAGAAAACAACTTTTATGATAACAATACCAAAACTATATAAATATATAAATATACAAATAAATCCTTTTGAAATAAATCCAGTAATTATTTTTAATGATAAAAATGGAAAAGATATTGTTTTTGAAGTTTCTCACAAAGGTTTTACACCTGTATCTAAAAAAATTATTTTATACGATTATATACATCCTACTCTATCTGTTAGAGCAATAAAATCTAGACACACAAAACGTGGTAGAATTATGATGCAGGATACACAAATATCTCTCTTTAATAAAGATTCAAAACCTTTTATTACTTATTATCTTTATTATGGAAGGGTTTGGTATGGATATTATTGTGATTCTGATCGTTATGAAAGACGTAAATATATTACAGGAAAATCACGAGAGTCTTGGGAAAATTGTTCTTTTGGATTGATGCATTTTTCAATAACCGAGCCAGTATTTGCTGTCACAATAAATAATGATATTCTATTTATCAATTATGAAACACATCAAGTAATAATTCAAACTGTTGGAAAAAATGTAATATTTCATCCAAGACTTCCATTATTTTGGACTCCAGCTTCAATAGAGCATAACACCCAAAAAATAATTTTGTCATGTTTGTGGTTGATAAATACATCATTTACACAAGCCATACCTATCGCATATGGTGTCAATGACCCTATCGGTCATGTTGATGCTATGTGAACTAAGTTGTTTCTTTTTCATATTTTTACAATCATCTGGCAATTTAGACGATATATAAGAATATACTATTTTTTATATTTTACAATCATCTGGCAATTTAGACGATACATATGGAAATGGTAATAAATATTTTGCTTTTATTTTTATTAGTTCATTAAAGTTATTATCATCAATAGTAATTACATCAGTACATTTTGGAACGATAATATACAGATCTGGATAATGAAATCTAATCAATTCTCTACAAATACCACATGGTGATTTAATTTTGTATTTTTTATCAGTTGTTCTTGTCAAACTAACAAGAGAACTGTAGTTTTTATTATTTTTGTCAAAAACATAAGAATTACCTATAGCAACATGTTCTCCATGTACGTCATAACCTAGTGGTGAATTTGATGAAATGCCATATAATATATGATTTGTATTATGAAGGATACCCGTTCCTAATGGATGGTTATCATTACAGTTTTGTATAACAAAATCATAGGTTTTTTTTATTAGTACTATATCATTATCATCTAGTTCTTTTATGTTATTCATAATATATTTGTATTAGTTATATATGATATAGTATAATTTTTATATAATTTTACTCATATATATATAAAATCAAATTTATGTTATTGATATATAAATTTATAAACTTTTATAAAAATATAGTATGTAAAATATAAAAAGTAAAATTTATGAACGCCTATTTATTCTTCTTTACTGCGCGTTTATTCCTTGCCTTTGCGAATAACAGCCGCCTTGAGTGCCAGCAACTCAGAAAGTGAACGAATAACTGAAGATTCACAACCCATTTCAGCAAGTAGCTGTATGATAGCGGCAAGCGTACATACTTTACTGCTGTCAGGATGTGCCCTCATCGGTCTTTTCAACTCCTCTGACAAGCTTTCAAGAGATAAAGATAAGCAAACACGAGGAACATGTGCTGACAAAGAACGCTCTAGCTTTTTGGCTTGAGTCCATGTGCCATCAACAATGATGATATTGTAGCTTTTTTCACACGGGACTTGTTGTCCTTGTTGTCCTTGTTGTCCTTGTTGTCCTTGTTGTCCTTGTTGTCATAGTCGTTCAACGCTCATCTCGAGATCAGCAAAAGGTCTAGCATTTTGGCTTGGAAATAACACAAAGGTGTTTGGCTCTAAGCATAGTGCAGCGATTTCAGCATCGTGTTCTGGAACCCCTCTTACCAACACTGTAATATTCTGTGACATACATGCTTGTGGCAAGGCTCCTGTATTGCTAGAACGTGTATACTCTTCTGGATGCACAATCACAACAAGTCTGTGTGGAAAAGATGGTACACGTGTTGCTTTGCTGCATAAACAATCTGGTTTACTTAACCAACACACCGAGCATAATAATTTGTAAAATAATTGGCTTCTTGTCGCGAATATGCGCTGCGTAAGGCCAATATATTTTATAAAAAGTTGAGTCCAGTAGGCCAACGTTTTTTGTTATATAAAAAAAAGTTGAGTCCAGTAGGCCAACGTTTTTTTATATAAAAAAAAGTTGAAAATTAAAATATTTCTATATTCATCATACGTTACACTAAAGAATACATGTATTCTCATGATAAACCGACTGGAGCCGGTGTTGCAAACTGGCAGACTTTTTTTAAGAAAGGGTCAAACATTGGTCTTTCTTTTTTCGAAATCCATCAAAATTGGATGAGGCAGGCCTGCAGCTTTTACAAGCCCAAAAAATCGGGTGAACCATTTTTGCAGGAACTTTTCATGTATGCAAGGTTTACAGAGGAGCAGCTTCAGGCTGCTATCAGTATGTGTCGTTCTGACTCATTTCTACAGCAGTTGCCTGAGGCTAGGAGCAGAATCATTCGTGAGGAAATGGCAAATCATGATTTTTCACACCTGCATTTTAAGGGTCCACCACAAGAAGAATTCTCATTTATGGGCGGTGGACGGCAAAAGGGATTCTCATTTATGGGCGGTGGGATATATGAATTCCCATTTATGGACGGTGTACAACAAGAAGAAGAATCGGGGCGTGTTAAAATCTTGGCAGAACAAATTCATGATATTGAACGCAATCTCTTTGACTTCTTCCAGATGGTAAGAAGTCAATATCCTTGTGCCAACCTTCCAAAAAGACGAGACAAAAAATTGGAATTCAAATTGATCTTTCCTAATCATAATGAATGGCGGGAAAAAAGAAGTGGCAGTGGAAGTGCAACTGATGTTGCTGTTGCTGCTGCTGCGGCTGTGAGTGATGATGCTGCGGCTGTGAGTGATGCCGTGGTTGGTGAGTGATGAGTGCTGCGGCTGTAAGTGATGGTGGTAGTGCTGCAGTTTGTAAATAAACAACTACTTTTATTTATTATTTTTATATTTTTGAATTAGTTATATGATTTAATATTATTTTTATATAATAAAAGTTGAGCGCAAGGCCAACGTTTTATATAATAAAAGTTGAGCGCAAGGCCAACGTTTTATATAATAAAAGTTGAAAATTAAAATATTAAAAAATATTATCATACATCCCACAAGAGATAATGTTTTCATCTGTGAAAACCCCTAGTGGTGTGGCTAATTGGGAAAAATTTTGCTCTATCGGGATGCGGATGGGTAATCCTCCGCAGGGGATCATGCTTAATTGGATGTTACAAGCATGCAGTCGTTACATGTTAAACAGTTCAAAAGGCCCAATGTTGCGGCAAATTTTCATGTATGCAAAATTTACCGAAGAACAACTAGAAATGGCTATCAGGCTGTGTCGCGATGAGTCATTTCAGCAGCAATTGCCTGAGGATAGGCGAAGAATGCTTATTGAAAACCTCCGAAATCATGATTTTTCAGGCCTTCACTTTAGAAATTCACCACACGAAGAATTTGTGTGTGATGAACGTTCACAAGCAGATTTCTCAAAAAATCACAAAAGTGAAACAGAACAGAGAACGAGGCAGTTGGAACGGAGTTTTAACTACGCCGAAGAGACAGCAAGACGTGAATCTCATCGCGCGGATGAAGCAGAAAAGCGAGCACTAGTTGCAGAAAGGCGAGCACAACTTGCTGAAAGCCAAGCTCAACTACTTACAGAACAATTGGCAAGAATCCATCAAACTTTATCCCAATTGGGAGAATTGTTTCAACCAACAAGAAAACCAGTTGTGCCTCCCAGCAGTGTTGGACATGTCAATGATGAACCTCAAGAGTGTATTCGAGACACAACATTTGAAGGTGAAGTGATGACAGATCCGGTAGTTGCTGCGGATGGCTTCACGTACGAAAGAGCATCCATTTTGAGATGGTTTGCAATGGGAAAACAATTTAGCCCAACAACAGGTGCACTGCTGAATTCTCAATCACTCTTTCCAAATCATACAGTGAAGATACTCATTAATGAATGGAATGCAAGAAGAGTTGGAGTTGCTGCTGTTGGTGGCGGTGGTAGTGCTACTGGCGGTTATGTTGGTGGAGGTGGCGGTGGTGTTGCTGCTGTTGGTGGCGGTGGTGTTGCTGCTGTTGGTGGCGGTACTGACGACTGGTGGCGCAATGATGTCTGGAGAGTACAATCTTCTCCAGACCGTGAATTTCCAGGTAGAACGTTTTGAAAACACCTCAATATGTGTATTTAATTAAAGTAATTAAAGTAATTAATGCAATTATTTCTTTATTTATTATTTTTTATTATATAATCATACAACATATCAATAATTTTATTTTTTATAATACCAATATGAATTTTATTATCTAAATTATTCGGATTATTAACAAATTTTAGCATATAATAATAGTGTTGTACGACTTTTGCTGGATAATTACTTTCAAATTCTTTTTTTGTATAAATTTGTAATAAATTTATTTTCTGTGATACAAAATCATATTTTTCTTTAACAAAATTATTAGTTTTATAAATATAATATTTTGAAGGGTAAATATCTAAATAATATACATCATATTTAAGAGATATTAATTTTTCAAAAGTTGTTTTTGTTTTATCAACATTATTATTAATCTTTGGTATTTTTTCAATATATTTTTGTAAATTAGTATATCTATATTCATTAAATATATCTCTAAAGTATTCTATTTTACTTGTATAATTTCTAATCATAATATCTTTTTCATTAACCAAACTAACCTCTTTAATATTATTATTTAAAATAGTTATTACAAATGGATAATTATTTTTACCTCTTACTTCTTCTAATCTTAAATTATAACTGTTAACTATTAACTTGTATGTATCTAATTGAAATTTCATAAAATTTATCATATTTTCTTTAATAGTTTCAAATGATGAAAATATATTTTTAGCACATTTTTCTAAATAATCCCAAACTTTATTAACATAATCATTATAAAATTTATTCATGTTGTCAAAAAATTCTAAAAATTGTTTATTATATTTATTTCTAATTTCAATCAAATTTGTCATAATATTCTTAATAGTTATATTTTCTAAAAATGATAATAATGAATCTACATATTCTTTATAGTAGATTCTAATATTTTTATCTTCTAAAATTTCTTTTTTAACATAATTAACATAATTTATAACCTCATCAGCATCATTATCTTCAAATTTATGATTATCAATTCTTTCTAATTTACCTCTAATTTGTTTGTAGATATAAGTTACAGCTATATTTTTAAACTTTGTAAAAATATCATTATGACTTCTTAGAAAATTAGTTTTAATATTTTGGTATTCATTATCAACAAGTTCTGATTTAGTATAAAAAAAGTAATCTTTATAATTTACAAGTATTTCATCCATATTATCATTTAATGGTTTCAAATAATTTATATATTGTTCTTCAGTACCGGTTAACAAATCATCACTAATAATGTTTATATTTTTAGATTTAGTTATATTTTCTTCTTTCCATTTATTAATATCTTCTTGTGATATATTATTAAACATTAAATTATTCCAATCAATATTATTATTAATCTCCAACTTTATATTTTCTAATAATTTGTAAAATGATGAAATATCTTTACACTTATTATTTTCATACAAATTCTTTACAATATTTTCACAAACAGCACTATATTTACTTTCAACTGATAAAAAATCTTTATACTTGTTATTATTTAATAAATCAATATTATTTTTATCCACTATTTCTATATTATTTATATCAATTTTAAAAAATAAGTTATTAATATTATCTATTATTTCTTCATACGTATCCATATCATTTTCATTTCCATATATATTAAATAAAAGCGTTGATAAACTATACTCATTTTTATTACTTAAATTAATCTTTTTTAAAATTGAAAAATAATTTTTTGTATTTTGGTTTAAATTATCTTTATTTTTTTCATTATATAATATAACATCAGAAACCAAATATATAAAAAGCAATATCTTACTGGTATTTAATAAATCTCTTTCTGTTTTTTCTATAAAATCTAGTATTAAAATATTTCTATCTTTAGTTTCAATTAATACATACTCAATACCATAGTTTAAATTGAGCTCTGTTTTTGTATTAAATAAATTAAAATTTGTTTGATTATTTAATAAACAAGTTGCTATACAATTAGCTAAAGTACTTTTACCACTTTTAGGAGCACCTAATATTGAAATTACTGAAATAGGTTTATTGTTTATTGGTAATTCAATTTTGTATAATAAATCAATTTTACCATCATTTATAGTAATTAAATTATTTATATTGTAATAATTAACCAATTCAAAAAAAGAATCCTCTAAATTCATATAATATTAATATAATAAATTAATTATTATATTATTTGTATATTCAAATCTAACAATATTTTCTATTTTTTCTTTGCAGCCAATAAATTCTTTCTCTTCTTTCTCTTCTTTCTTCTTTTGCTTGCACGTTAATCATACAAATAAGAATGAAAAAAATGAAAGAAAAAGAACCAGCCATAACAAATACTTCACCGATTAAAACCATTTCTATCCATGAGATATTAATACATTTATATAAATAATTCAATTTTTTTATATAATTTAATATTATAGAATAAATGGCTTACGAATATATAATATGTGGTGCTGGTATCGCCGGCTTGTATTGTGCTCTAAATTTAATAGAAAAAAATGGTGCTGACCCAAAAAGTATATTGATTTTAGAAAAAAGTTATAGAGTAGGTGGTTTAATAAAAACAAATAGTAATGATAAATTTAAAATAAAATATGAGAATGGTGCTGGTCGTATTACAGAAAATGACAAATTATTATTAGAACTAGTTAGGAGATTTAATTTAGAGCAACAGAAAATAGAATTATTAACAAAGAAAGAATACAGAAAAGTTTTTGATGACAAGATAATATCAATTAAAACAGATAAATTTAGTAGAACATTAAACAAAATAATTTTTAAAAATCACAAGCTTGCAGATCAAGAATTATTAGGTAAGACATTAAGATCGTTATTTGAAGATGAATTAGGTATGGAAAGAACATCTATCCTAGTTGAATCATTTGGTTATACAGATGAATTTGATAAAGTAAATGCTAAAAATGGATTAGAAATATTTAAAAAAAGTTTCTTACCAAATTTAAGATATTATGTTCTACGTGATGGTCTAGAACAAATAGTTTTACAATTAGAATCATTATTAAAAGAAAGAGGTGTTGTAATCCAACTCAGTGAAATGATTACTGATATAGAAAAGAAAGAAAAAGATAATTCATCTATCACTTTACATACTGCTACATTTGATGGTGCTAATAAAACATATACAACAAACAATTTAGTTTTAGCATTGCCTAGAGGTGCTCTTGTTAAAATACCTTATTTACAGAATATTCGCAGTTTATTAAATTCTGTTGAAGATAGTAGTTTGTTTAGAATATACGCTGTATTTCCTAAAAATAGTGATGGTAAAGTATGGTTTCATGATATACCAAAAACAACAACTAATCTTCCTATACAACAATTTATACCAATTAATGCTGCGAATGGGTTAGTAATGATTACTTACTCTGATACAAAAAATGCTAGACAATGGCAACAATATAAAATTAATGATGTTTTTAAGAAAAAGATTATGATGAATATAAGAATATTATTTTCTGAAAAAACTATTCCAGAACCAACATTTTTAACAAGTAATTTTTATGCTGAAGGTACACATTTATGGAAAATAAATTGTGATGGTAATACTTTACAACCAAGAATATTACAACCATTCATAGATATGAAACTATTTATATGCGGTGAAAGCTATTCAACAAACCAAGGTTGGATTGAGGGTGCACTGGAAACTAGTGGTATAGTTGTAGAAATAATGAAAAATAAATCAATACCAAAAATTAAAGTTTTTAGTAGAGAACAAGTAGAAAAAAGCGGTTCGTTGATTATAGTAAATAATAATGTATATGACATTAGTTTAAATAATTGGATAAATCTGCATCCAGGGGGTCGTGATATAATAACAAAATATATTGGCAAAGATGCTACAAAAATATATAGATATATTCATCCTGAATATGCTTATCACTTACTTGAATGCTTATATGTTGGTGTTATTGACTAATTTTACTTTTACATATACTTTTTGATATATTTTTTAAGTTCGTTCATATATAGACAATAATCTGGATCATCAGTATCAGTCACATTTTTAAGATATACTAAATTATCATAGAAACATGTAATATCTTTAATTGATGGTGCTTCATGTGGTGTTTTTGATAAATTATCATACAAATCATTTACCTGTGCGTAAGATTTTTCATGGTTATGTGTAAATTGTCCTTGATAAAGTGATACATTCAAATAATTTATTATATTTGCCATCAATTGTACTATATGATGAACTGTTTTATGAACTGTTTGTTCTTCTGTTTTAATATTCATGTTAATTATTAATTATTAATTCTTAATAATTTCAATTTTTTAAGTTGGTTTAAAGAACTAAACTTAAAAGTTGGCCTTTATGGCCCAACTTTTTTATATATCACTGCTTTCTTGTAATTGAATATGTTTCGTATGATTTGTAGTTGTTGATACATAATCATATAGAAGAAATCCAGATAAAACACAATTCCACACCAATTATATATATTAGATATTGTTTCATTAAATGCCAATACTGATATAATAATTATACTAAAACGTCTTATCATTTCTAAGGAGGAATATAATACATTATTAGATATATGTGCGTCTATATCTGTACTCATGATATACATTTTTGCGTAAAATGATATTTGAAGTGATAATCCAATAGATATGTAATTAGCTATTGCGAATAAATCACCAGGTGGTGGATTCAATACTGTATAATATATTGAGGGTATAATGGATATAATTAGAAACGACAGTTGAAACAAGTATTGTAAATCAAAGGATCTCATTTTATAGACTGTTGTTGCTTTTTCTAATAAAAAAATTATACGCAGATGTTAATAATCCTGTAGCAATTATAATATAACAAGAATGATAGTTATCTAATTTATTATTGGAAATTAGAATCAATATTATGCTTATTACTACGAAACATACACTGATAATATAGTATTTAGAAATAGGCATCTGCATAAAAAAAAGAATAAATGGTATATTCCAAATAATGAAACTACTTCGCAGAATCATATATGTACTTAATGGTACATATGTAATACTATAATATAACAACATAGATTCAAATGAATATAACATACCCGCGCACAATGGATAACGAATGATATTTTGTGTCAAATATTTTTTATATGAAACACCGGTTGGTGAGACACATGATATTACAGTAAATATAGGCACTCCACTCATTGTCATTAATGTTATCCACCAAAAATTCGTATAATTATACGTATTCGTTATTATTTTGATATTGATTAAATAAATAATAGAAGAGAATAAAAATACTAAACACACAATTGCAAGTTTATATAACATTATATTTAATTATATGACTATTTTTATATATGAAATAATGTTTAAGCATATACTTTTACTTTATATAATTCATTTATATATATAAATTTTTATAAGATAAAATTTTCATTTCACAACTTTTTTAAGTAAGAAAGTTTCAACCCAATCTTTATTTTTAATATCAATATATTTCTTAATTTCATCTTTATCTTCGTGTTGTAGTAAATGCCAAAAGTCAGCATAAAACAGTTGTCTATCAATAGCTTGGTTAAAATTTACTATAATTTTATCAAGAACATTAGTAAATTGATAAATAAATTCTTTACTATATTCTTGATTTATTATGGATTTTTTATGTATATTTTGTTTATATAAACCAATTAGACGGCACCCGTCCAATACTTTGATATATACAATAATTTTAAGTAATAAAGCATATAAAAATTATAATATATATATATATATTATAATGAATAAAAAAGATAGTATTTTTATCAAATTACTAAAAGAAAATACAAATATAGATGAAGATTTTATTGATACATTTTTTACAAAATTTAAAATTGGTGGTGAATTAGATTTTGATATTAAAGATACGAATGTTTGTAAATTTCTTGATATTTCTTTAATAAGTTTAAGAAAAAGATTAAATAATGCGTATTCAAAAACAAAAAGATTTATAGAAAATGTTGATTACATTCGTATAAAAACAGGAGTTTCAAATAATATTATTTACATGTTAAACTATGCATGTTTTGAAAAATTAGCAATGTCTGGAGATAGCAAACAATCTGAAGTTGTAAGGATGTATTTTACTAAATTGAGAGAATTTATAACAGATAATCAACGTGTTATATATCAAGCAATGAATAAAAAAAACGATCTTAAAATATATAACAAAATGGATACAATATACTTTTTTGCTGCTGATGAAAGAAAACAAGATATACTAAAAGTTGGTAAATCATCAAAAATTGTAGAAAGACTACGAAATTATAATGTAGGAAGAATTAAGGAAGTAGAATTAAAATATGTAGCCTTAGTTAAAAATCCATTATTGATTGAAAAATGTATTAAATTACTATTGAAAAAAAAACAAGTAGTCTCTGGTAAAGAGTTATTTGAAATTGATCCAAAAATATTAAAAAAAGTAATTGATGAATGTTATTGCAAACATGTATCTGCTAAAGAAAACAAAGATTTATATGATGAAATATCTAATTTATTAGGAATGTATGTTTATGTCAAAGATAAACTGAATATTAAACCATATATTATTATTGGTAAAAATTTATAAATATATCATTTAACAACTTTTTTAAGTAAGAAAGTTTCAACCCAATCTTTATTTTTAATATCAATATATTTCTTAATTTCATCTTTATCTTCGTGTTGTAGTAAATGCCAAAAGTCAGCATAAAATAGTTGTTTATCTATGGTTTGGTTAAAATTTATTATAATTTTATCAAGTGCATTCGTAAATTGATAAATAAATTCTTTATTATATTCTTGATTAATTATGGATTTTTTATATATATATTCTTTATCATCAAGTACTTTAAACAAAATATCAAAATCACTATCTTTTAATCGTCTTTTATATCCCGTACATACTATGTAAAATTCTCCACTAAACGAATTTTGGGTTGGTTTATATACTTTTACAATATCAAAACAATAATACAATAAATAAATCATATCAACTAAAATTTTATGTTGAAAATTTAAAATCTGTTTGAATATACACCCTCCGCCATCTTTTAGATTATAAAGTATAAATAAAATTTGGCAATAATAGAGTAGAATACCTGGTATAGCACTATCACCCCAAGGTAATCCACAATCACCAATAATAAAGTCTCTATCTTTACACATTTCACGATAATGTTTAATATTTTTTTCTACAGTTATATCACCAGTTCCATCAAACCCAAAAGTCCATTTATCTTTATATTTTTTAAGTAAATCATAAGTATCTCCTATACCATTTTTACTTAAATATTTTGGATTAAGAGTTGTAGCATCCCATTCATATTTTAAATCTCTATTCCATCTATCTAGATAGTATATAGTTGACATTATAAAAGTGCCGGGTGCTTCGCAAATATGGAATACCTTAAGAAAACCTTTTAGATTATCAAAAACTTTAGTAACAAATAATAATTCATAAAATTTAATCCAAGCTCTAGAAACAGGTTTTGTTTTTTCAATGCTAATACGATAATTTTGTAAATAAACATTAAGAGTATGTTCGTAGTATCTTATAAATTTTTTAGTTTCATCCCATAAATGTATTGGTCTAAAATCAATTTGTCTAATAGAAATATTTTGTAATTTATTATAATAGGTTATTTGTTCTGGTAAAGCTATATCATTAGTCAAGGCAACATTAACTAATAAATTTTTATCTCTATTCCTCATTATAACATAGATTCCTTCATCAAAAGAAAACATTTTTTGTAAAGATTGTAGAAGAATATCATTTTTCTTAATATTAATACCATAAGTAGATTCATCTGTGCTAACGGATGCCCTTTTAGGGTCATTTGTGCTAACGGATGCCCTAAAAGGGTCATCGCTATCATCAACAACAATATTTTTATAAACTTCAAAACCTAGATCTTGTGCGAATTTATAAGAATATGCTAAATTTTGTATTTTTAATAATTTTATATATTCCTTATTATCTAAATTATTTTTAATCATTTCATATCTAAGTTTATAATCCTCCAATTCTTCAAAAAAGTCTTTATAAAATCTTTTTATTGATTTCATAAATTTATTGCTTAAATAAGGTAATGGTTCTACAATGCCAATAAAATCTTCAAATATAAAATTAAAATAATAAATTTTAGAAAAATCATAAACAATGTTAGTACTATAAGCTTTATTAAAAAATTGTCTTATATTTTGTAAAAATAATAATGTAGATTCATCTAAAAATGATTGAATAATTAAATAAAATGTGCCGCCTTTATTTAAATTTTTTAATAATTTAAATACTTCTTTTTTTACTATTATAATAAAATCTTTTTCTATTTTATTATATTTTTCATAATCATAATTATTAATTATAATTTCAGATTTTGATTCATAAAATATAAAATCAAAAAGATTATCATCTTTTAAATTATCTAATGATACTTCATTAAATATATAATTTTTTTTAACTTTATTTATATTATCTTTAATATTTGAATTATTATTTATAAAAATATTTGTTATTTTGGAATTACTAAAATAAAATTTAATAGGTTCAATAAAACATCCATCATTACTAATTATTAAAAAATTATTATATTTATTATAACTTAGCATATTTAATACTTGAAATAATATAAAATTATTTTTACAAACAAATTTATTTTTATTAATTATTTCTAGATAATTTATTTTATTAAGCAGTAATAAAATATTAGATTGTAAATTAATTGAAATATAATTTTTTAATTTATTATAAATATCAACCGAATTGTATTTAATATTATTTTTTTTTTTATTTATTTTTATTTTATATAAAATAATCATTTATAATATATATATATACAGAATAAAAACATATGATAATCTAATATTTTTATTATAATTTTATAATAATTGTTTTTGTATTGGAACCATTCCAATCAAATTTATTACCTAAATATTTCTTAAATATTTCTATTACATCTTTTTTTTTATTACCAAATGGTGAATAATTTACGAATATTTTGTCTGTATTTAGTTTCTTTCCATCATGAGTAAGTTTGAATAGAAAATATAAATCTTTTATATTTAATCTTTCAATCATATCTTTATTATATACTTCTTTTATGTATTCACTGGCATAATCTGTAAAATAATAACCATTTTTTGATAATGGAAGAGGAACTATATATGCTTCAATACCTAATTTATTTAGTTCTGGTATTATATTATTTTTTATTTTATCATAAACAACATTATTATGTTTTTCCATTATCTTATCTAACTTTTTTTCATATACAGGTGTAAAACCAAAATGATTTAATGATTTAATCTCTTTTTTTGATTCTTTTTTAGAAATCTTTTTAGATACTTTTTTATATAATTTCCATCTTTTAGTTCCATTTACATTTTTAGTAATAATCCACGTATTACCATCGTTGCCTGTTTTTTTGGTTCCAACTGTATAAAGCGTGGCACTTTGTGATGGAGAAGGACGCACGCTATTTTCTTTTGAAGGCATATATAATAATATTATATTATAAAAAATTCATATGATTTTTATTTCTTTTTTTATTTCTCATTATTTACATCTAATTTTTGAAAATAAGGCACTAAATCATTAGAAGATATAATTTCAAATTTAATATTTTTTTTAGCATTTTCTTGATTGATAATAAATGCTGGACTAATATTTGGTTGTCCAATAAAAACTAATTTTTTTACAAGTTTATTTAAACTTTTGAAATTATTTTCAACTACAATATTTATTTTAGTTACTTCATCTTTTTTCAAAGGCACCCATTTACCGCCTTTTATAATCCAAATATTATTATCCTGTCCTATTTTGTATGTATTTGCTTTATAGAAAGTTGCACTATTAATAGGACTTTTTCTTGTACCACCACCTCTAAGTTTAAGTTGTATAATAACTTTATCAATTTGTTTTTTTATAGTAGAAGATTTATTATTAGGATTTAATAAATAGTCACTATTTTCAATAATTGCTGAAAAGAAATCAAAATCTTGAGATTGATATTTTTCATTAAAATATTTTACAATATTCATTGGCGTATAATATTCGATAAATGGAAAATAAGAGAAATTAAGTGTAATTTTAAATTTGGTTTTAACATATTTCCAACAGTCAGTATGAACGAAAATGCCTGAATTTTCGTCTAAAATTTTTTCTCTGTCTAAATGCGTATAATGATTTTTGTTTTTATCAACAAAATAATTAGCACAACTGATTTCTTTACAATTTGGAATAATTTTATTTTGAACTGTTAAGAAAGTACAATCATTCATCCAGGTAGTTAGTTTTTCATATTCTTTTATTGTATTAAGGAAGTCAGGATTTTTAGAATAATAATCATAAAGAATTTTAAGTTTTTCCCTATAAAATTGATTTTTTTTGGAGGTTCTAATAATATATTTTTCTTTATAATAATTTATATTTTCTAAAAATATTTTAGTAGAACCAGGTAATAATCCATGGCATGGATTACCACATAATAAACAATAAACGTCAAAACATCCCATTATATAAAGCATATAAAAAAATATTTATTAGAAGCTATCAAAATATAAAAAAATTAAAAAATAAGAATATTATTATAATTAGTCTAACAATATCTGTCATTTTTTTCCAGATTAAAATCCTCCAAAAGTGATTCCACTTGAACCAAATAATAATCCTAGGATATGTCCTAATAAATATTGTAGCTTAATTATAATATTGATATGATTTTTTTGTATTTTTATTAAATAGTTTGAAAAATATTTTTTTATTTTTTTAGGGTTTTTTTTGCAGTCCAACACACACAAATTTTTTGGGATTTTTATAAAATTTTTTATAAAAAATACAAAAGTTAATATACAGGTTAAAATTAAATAATATAAATTCAGTATTTTAAGAATTTTTGAAAA
>Ga0214923_10002268_pt1 | contig 25849 bp, 19 predicted proteins | sample LL1510_MetaG_FD_177993 | JGI IMG/M metagenome (GOLD analysis project Ga0214923, IMG submission 177993) | Freshwater microbial communities from Lake Lanier, Atlanta, Georgia, United States - LL-1510 | ecosystem: Environmental > Aquatic > Freshwater > Lake | place: USA: Georgia | collected...
GGTCGTCGTCTCGATGCCCGCGGTCATGTGGTGCTCGGGGTGGCCGGCACAGACGCTCTCCAGTTGGCGAAACTTCTTGATCTCGTCGAGCGACACGGCGGGCACGTCGCGGGTGGCGTCGGCCGAGCCGCCTCGCCTGATCCCGGCCAGGTGGATCAATGAATAGAGGAGCATCGACGCGTGGCCGCAGGAGAGCACGAACCGATCGCGATTGGGCCAGGCGGGGTTCGCCGGATCGTAGCGCACAAACTCCTTCCAGATCGTGAACGCGACCGGGGCCAGGGCCATCGGCGTGCCGGGATGGCCGCTCTTGGCGGCTTCGACCGCGTCCATCGAGAGCGTGCGAATCGTGTCGATCGCGAGGCGATCGAGGTCGGTGGCGTGCGGGGCGCGCGCGGGAGCGGCAGACGAAGCAGACATACGTGGCGACACTCCTGAAATGACGTGATTTCGCCGCGGAGTCTACGCGTCCCGCGGAACGACCGTCAATTCAAAGCACTCCATCCGCCGCGCGTTCGGGAGGCTGCAGCGCGAGCACCGTGGAGCCCGTCATGCCTTCGGGCTCGGGAACGTCGCGCGATGCATCAAAACTCCCCGACGGCCAAGCCATCGGCCCGGTCGCCGAGCCGCTGGTACAAGCCGGGCGCGGAAGGGGGCGATGCCGACTGGATATTTTCCGAGAGGAAACGCACCGCCCCGTCGCAGAATACGAAGTTCGCTCCGCCCGGATGCTTGCTGCCGAAGCCATCGTGATCGCCCCTGCCGCCGGCGTTCTCGATCGTCTCCTGAGATAGTTGGAAGTTCAGTGGGTGGTTGGCGTGAACATCCCGCAGCACCATGCCGTCGAACTTGAGCTGTGCCGGCACGCCCGCCCAGGCGCCGGCGCCCTGGCCGTCGAGACTCGAGTAGGACGACGAAGACTGGAAGTATGTCCAATGTTTCTGGTCGGTGCTCACTTCTCCCACGAGCAGCGTCTTGCTCGTGCCGTCGGTGATGTTTTTGATTGAGAGCGCTGAATTGGCGAAGAGCACGCCTTGGGGCCGGGCTGAGCCGCAGAGTTGCCCGCTCGACGACCCGTCGCTGCCATAGCTTCCCACATAGTTCGACGGGCCGAAGCTCGCCATCAATCCGGTGAAGGTGCTTCGGCGGGTCGGCAGCGTGTCGGCAGGACACGAATACACCGGCTGCGGCCGAGTGTGTACGGACGCCGGACTTAGCGAACTGACGAGCCGGCCCACGTCCACGCCGTTCACATTGGCTGTGGAATACGTCAGCTGATCGAACACCTCCTGCAGTTCGAGGAAGGGCAGGATCAGCGCCCCCCAGGCGACGAAGTTGCCGCGGAACCGGATGTCGTCACTCCAGATATTCGCGTAATTCGGCGTGGTTCCGGTGATCATGAACCCGCTTGGGAAGGCCTTGCGCGCGTCGTGGTGGCTCTGCATCGCCAGCCCGATCTGCTTGAGCTTGTTGGTGCACGCGCTGCGCCGGGCCGTCTCGCGGGCCGATTGCACGGCTGGGAGCAGCAGCCCGACGAGCACGCCGATGATGGCGATCACCACGAGCAGCTCCACAAGGGTGAAACCGCTGGGGTGAGACGGACATCGCCGTAACTGCATGGTGAATCTCTGGATCGATGCGAACATTCGGGCAGACATCCAGGAGGGAATGCGCGAAACGGGATCGTCCCGCCCTCAAACCAAAGATAGGCTCACCCCCACGCTGACTGTATTGTACGTTAGTACAATCAGCGATGATTGTCTCGGCTGGGGAAATGACGAAAATGGTTCGCACGTGGGCGGTCTGCGGGGTGATTGCGATCGCCGGCGTCGCGGCGGCCTCCGAGCCATTGCGGATTGCCGATGTGCAGGCGCTGCCGCGCGGCGAGGTGGCCGGCAAGCAGGTCGTGATCCGCGGCGGCGTGGTGACCTGGATCAAGATGCCCGACCGCTCGCGGCTCACGATCCAGGATGGCGACCGCGGGATGTGGATCACCACCACGAAGCCATGGCCCAAGTCGCCGGCCGTGTGGCGCGGCTCCGAAGAGACGCTTGCTGCGCTCGCCGTGGGCGACGAACTCGAGATCGAGGGCATCCTCGATCTCGGCGGCTTCGCGCCCAAGCTGCTGGCCTCCGATCTGCGGGTCGTCGGGAAGCGCGAGATTCCCGACGCGCTGCCAGTCGATGACGAACGGTTTTTCACCGGCGCCGACGAATGCTGCCGCATCGACGTCACGGGCGTCGTCCAGGGCTTTCGCCTCGAGGAGTTCGAACGGCAAGACTGGGTGCTAGCGCTGGAGCGGGGCACGCGCCGGTTCGAGGCCCGCATTCCCCAGGCTGGCCATCCCGATCCGAATGTGTCACTCGTGGATGCCCGGGTGCGACTCGTCGGCTCCGCGATCGCAGCTTTCAACGCCCGCGGTGAGCTGCTCTATCCGCGCGTGGTCGTGATGGACGCCGCCGACGTGCAGGTTGTGGAGCCGCCCCCCTGCCCGCCGTTCGAGACGCGGCTCGTGCCGCTTGCCGACATCGCCACCTTTTCGCCCGAGCCCGTCGGGGCGCACCGGCTGCGCACTCGCGGCACCGTCAACTACGTGTTTCCGGGCGGCTTCTATCTGCAGGCGGGCCCGGCGGGCATCCGCGTGGAGACGATCGACGGGACGCCCGTCGCCGTGAACGACCAAGTCGAGGTCGCCGGCTTCGTCGATCGCCGCGGTCACGCGGCTGGGCTGCATCATGCCCGCGTGCGGGTGGTCGGCCGCGGCACGGCCGACGAGCCGCTGGCGATCGCGCCTGCCGACGTGGCCCGGCTCTTCAACGACGCACGCCAGGGAGGCACGGCCGCCACGCCCGGCGACTACGACGGCTGCCTCGTGACGTTTGCCGCCCGGCTTGCCGACGTCGAGCGCACCCCGAGCGGCGGCTGGTTTCTATTGGCGGCCGACGGCGTCGATGCCGACGTGATGGCACGGATGGACCAGCCGACCTTTGCCCAGTTGGAAACCATCCGCCCCGGCAGCTGCGTCCAGGTGACGGGCCTCTTGCAGATCGAGGCCGAGACCCCGAGCGCCGTCTGGTCGGAACTGGCGATCACCCACTTCACGGTCGGATTGCGCTCCGCCGCCGACGTGCGGGTGCTTCAGGCGGCGTCGTGGTGGACGCCCGGCCGGCTTACGGCGCTCGCCGCCACGCTTGCCACCGTGGTCGCCGGTTCGCTCGCCTGGGTGGCGCTCCTCCGCCGGCAGGTCAAGGCCCAGGCCGCGCGCATTCTCCACGAGATGCAGAGTCGCCGCGATGCGGCCGTGGAATTTCAGGCCACGCTCCGCGAGCGCAGCCGATTGGCCGCCAATCTGCACGACACGATCCTGCAGACACTCGCCGGCGTGCTCCTGCAGCTCGACCTCTGCCGGCGGTCGGTCTCGGCGCCAGCGAGCGATGACGCGGGAGATCAGCTCGACGTCGCCCGGCGCATGCTGCGGCACGCCGCGGTCGATCTGCGCGGTTCGGTGTGGGCCCTGCGCACGCAGCCGCAGGCGGGCCGTTCGTTTCCCGAGTCGCTCGCTGCGGTGGTTCAGCATTTTGCGGGGCCAGCGGGCACGCCCGGAGGGGATCGCGTGCAGCTGCGGATCGAGGGCGAGCCGTTCGAGCTCCCGAAATTCGTAGCGGGAAACCTGTTGCTCGTCGTCCAGGAGGCGATCCGCAATGCCCGTCACCACGCGGAGGAAGCGCGTGTGGACGTGGTCGTGCGTTTTCATTCGGCCGCCCACAGCGTTGAAGTCACGGTCCACGACGACGGGCCGGGCTTCGAAGTGGCTACCGCCGCCGGCCCGGAGCAGGGGCATTTCGGGCTGCAGGGCATGCGCGAGCGGATCGCGAATCTCGGCGGCCGGTTCAAGATCGTGACCGCCCCCGGCGCCGGCACCACGATCACGGCATCGGTGGCCGTGGGTTCGCACGATTCGGAGCTCGACGCCGACGCCGAAGTCCTCCGGCCGACCGGCGCCGCAGGCGCGCTGTGACGGATTGTACTTTCGGCCAATGTCCACCGAGCCGCGCTGCGGGGAGGCTGCAATGCGCCGTATGACGCCCGACCGCACCACCACTGCCACGATCCGCATCCTCATCGTCGATGACCATCCGGTGTTTCGGGCGGGCCTCGCCAACATGCTGGCATCGGAGCCCGACTTCACGATCGTGGGCAAGGCGGCCAGCGGCGCAGCCGCCCTCGACCTGTTCGGCACCACGCGGCCGCAGGTGGTGCTGCTCGACCTCAGCATGCCCGGCCTCGACGGCGTGGAGACGATGCGCCGGATGCAGGCGATCGACGAGACGACTCGGATCGTGGTGCTCACGTCGTCCGACGCTCCCGACGACGTGGGGCGGGCGATCCGCGGCGGGGCCCACGGCTATCTCACGAAGCTGGCCGAGCATGACGAGATCGTGGCTGCGATCCGTGATGTGCATGCCGGCAAGCGACGGTTGCAGACGGGGCTGGCCCTGCCCGACGTCGGCCCTGCGGCGGGGCCCAACGGCCTCTCGCCGCGGGAGATCGAGGTGCTCATGTTTCTGCGGAATGGCTACAGCAACGCCGAGATCGGCCGCACGCTCGGGATCACGGAGCGCACGGTGAAGGCGCACGTGGGGGCGCTCCTCGAAAAGCTCGGTGCGGCCGATCGGGCCGAGGCCGTGGCCCGTGGGTTCGACCTCGGCATCCTCAAAGCCTCGCGGCCGGGCTGACGGGGGCGCGGACAAATGGTGGCTGTCACCTTTTTCCTGCTCAGGCCTTCGCGTGGGCGTCGACGAATTGCCGGGGCGTGAGGATTGTGAGAGTTCCGATCGCCGCGGCGGGGAAGTGCCGCGTGTTGCCCGAAACGAGCGGGCAGACGAGCGCCAGGGCGCATTCCGCGAACGGGGCGTCGTCGGCGTCGTCGGCATCGGGCAGGCCGCGGACCACGTGCGACGGCGACACCACCGCATACTCGGCCTGGGATCGTATGCGCCTCAGCACGATCGACACCTCGTGCCGCGGAAGCGCGAATTCGCGTCGGGCGAGCACCTCTTCGTATTCGGAAATGATCCGGTCATCGAGTCCTGCCCGTACGGCCCCGCTCCTGAGCCATTCGACGATCCGGCCGGGGGCGCCGTGAGGGTTCAGAAACCCCGCCACCAGCACGTTCGTGTCGAAGACCGCAACACCCGGGCGGTCGCTCATGACCGCTTTTTGCGATCGCGCCGGGCCGCGGCAATCACTCCGTCGATCTCGGCGGCCGACAGTTTGGCCGCTCCCGAGCGCCGCGCCCGCTCCCGGATGCGGCGCAGAGCGATCTGGCTGCGTGCCTCCCGCGCCGCCGTCAACACGTCCTCCGGATCGTCCTGTTCATCGACGTACATAAGCACGGCCATCGGGCGGCCGTTGCTCGTCAGGATCATCTCCTCGGCGGCGGCCAGCCGCTCCCGCACGACCCTCGGCCGCTTCAGTTCGTTGACCGCAATGTAGTCCATAATTATCTCCTGATAAAGATCATCGTAAAGTGACCTCGCCAGGGCGTCAAGTTTCATGGAGACCGTTGATCCACATGAGCCCATGTTCGGCACGGCCGCCCGGGCTGGCGGAGGCCGTGGCCCGCGGGTTCGACCTCGGCATCCTCAAGGCCTCGCGGCCGGGCTGACGACTGCGCCGGCGCGATGTGGGCCAGGCAGCGTTTTCCGGAGGCCATAATCGTTCGTCTGCCGCCCATACGGCTGCCAGGGTTTTGCGGTATGATCGAACTCGGGATGCGAGCAAAGTCCCCGCGGTTTTCCGGGCTCCAATGCCGTTTTACTTTTTCGTGTGGACGCCGGAGATCGTGGAACATCTCGCCGAGCACGGTGTGACCCAGGATGAGTTCGAGGAAATTGTTTGCACGCCGGAAGGCGAGGCTGCAAGCCGCTCAACGGGCAATCCGCTGGCATTTGGCACCACACGTGCGGGGTGATTGCTGTGCTGCGTGTTCCGGCGGCTGGACGACATGGTGATCGAGCCGATTACTGCCTTCGAGATCGAGGGTTGACATGAAGCTGACCGCGCAACAGCTGGAAGAAGTCAGGGCCGCCATGGCGGCCGGGCACCGCAGGGCGTCTGTGTCGTTCACGGAAGAGCAGCGCCGGCTGTGGCAGCGGGCGGCACACGAGGAGCAACTCGCACGAGAGGAAACCTCGCGGCAGATCACCCGAATCAGAGTGGCAGCTGAAAGGCTTGGTTTTTTGGGCGATCTCAGGCGGGCGATCGCCGTGACCAGGATTCCGGACGCCGACCTGGCGGCAGCGATCAGCGTTGAAGCCGCACGGCTCGCAGCCTTCCGGGAGGGTGATAACGACCTTTCCGCTGATGCGATCGAACGCCTTGTTGCAGCTCTGAACCTTCGGCTGATGCATGAGATTCCCGGGCCGGCGGCAGGCTGATCGACGGGGCATAGTCTGGTTGGCGTCTTGGCAATCCTGCCTTGGAAGACCGCCGCCGTCTCCTCGTTCGGCTGGCAGCGGTTTTCGCTTGATCCAGGGCCGATCGGCCCTGTTTTCGCAGGCTGGTTGTACTTTCGGCCAATAGCGGTGGGCACAACGGCGACCTACGTTTGGCGGAGGGAAGGGAACGCTCCTCTCCGATCCGCGGGTCGCCATGAACACGTTCGCGTCTTCACGCCTTCGTCGGTCGCACGCTGCGTCGATCGTGGCTGCATGCGCCCTCGCGCTCTGCGCGGGGATCGCCCGTGCCCAGTTCACCACCACATGGACGGGCAGCGCGGCGAGCGGCGACTGGAGCACGGCCGGCAACTGGAATGGCGGCGCTCCCACCACCTCAGGCACGTGGGCCCTGACTTTTGGGAACACGACGCAGACCTCTTCCACGAATACGATCGGCGGCACGAGCAGCACGATCACGCTCAGCAGCCTCTTGTTCACGAACGGGACGAACATGACGCTCAACCGTCTCGACTCACGCACGCTGACGCTCGTCAACAATGCCACGGTCACGATGATTGGCACGGCAAGCCAGAACACCATCAATATTCCAATCGCGCTCTTGGGTTCCTCAACCTTTTCGACAAACAGCGGCGGTCGAACCCTTTTACTGAATGGCGCCGTGAGTGGGACCGGCAGCGTGACGGTCACTGGCGGATACGTTTTGCTGGGCACTGCCAATTCATTCAGCGGCGGCTTCACCATCACCGGTGGCGGTGTTGGGATCGGCAACGACGGCGCGTTCGCCTCCAACACCCTCACGATCGCTGGCGGAGTCCTGGATGCACGGTATGCCCCTAGAACGATTTCCAACTCGGGCACGATCACCAACGATTTCACCTTCGGCGGCTCGAACCCGTTGATACTCAGCGGTTCGTTCGACCTCAACGGCGGCACCCGAATCATCACCGCGAATGGGAGTCCGAACGCCGGCACGATGTCGGGCGTGATCTCCAATGGCGGCATCACCAAGGCCGGCTTGGCTCCGCTCGTGCTCTCCGGCGCCAATACGTATTCGGGCGTGACGACGATCAACTCCGGTACGCTTCAGATCGGGTCGGGGGGGGCGTCCGGCGCGCTCAACACGGCGAGTACGATCACCGGCAGTTCAGGCGCCACGCTGGCCTTCAACCGCACCAACACGGTCACGCAGGGTACCGATTTCAACAGCGTCATCGGCGGGTCGATCGGCGTCGCGCAGGTGGGCTCGGGCACGCTCGTGCTGGGCGGCGTCAACACCTACTCGGGCAGGACGAGCATTCAAAACGGTACGCTGAGCGTGGCCACGATCAACAACGCCTCCGCGTCCGGTAACCTGGGTACGAACGCCACCATCGATCTAGGCGGCTCCGCCACCACCGGCGCGCTCCTCTACACTGGCGCCGGCGAAACGACCGACCGCGTGGTCAATCTGGCCGGCACGACCGGCGGCGGTGTGCTCGATCAATCGGGAAGCGGCTCGCTGCGGTTTTCGGCCGACATCACGACGACCGGCGCCGGTCCCAAATCGCTGACGCTGCGAGGATCCGGGGCCGGAACGGGTGAACTCTCCGGCCGACTCACCGACGGCGTCACAGGCACGACCACGCTGACGTCGCAGTTCGTGACCGGTGCCACGACGATCACGCTCGATTCGGTGTCGGGCATCTCCGTCGGGGCCGCGATCTCTGGCGCCAACATCGCGGCCAGCACGACGGTTACCGCGATCAATGCCGCCACGCGCGTGATCACGCTGAGCCAGGCCACGACCACGGGCACCACGGCGGCCGGGTCGCTGATCACGGTCGCCGGCGTCACGAACCCCAATGCGCTCACCAAGGCGGGGACGGGCACGTGGACGCTCTCCGGTTCGAACAGTTACTCGGGCACGACCAGTATCAACGCCGGCACGCTCCAGATCGGCTCTGGCAGCACGGCCGGGTCGCTTTCGACGTCGAGCGTGATCACCGGTTCGGCCGGTGCCACGCTCGCCTTCAACCGCTCCGACACGATCACGCAGGGCACCGACTTCAACAGCGTCATCGGCGGCGCGATCAACGTGTCGCAACTTGGCTCCGGAGTGCTCACGCTTTCCGGCACCAACACCTACACGGGTGCGACGACCGTCACCTTGGGCACGCTCCGTGCCGGTGCGGCTGCGGGCGGTCAGGCCTTCGGCAATCTCTCCGCGGTCAGCCTGGCGAACACGGCCGGCGTCACGCTCGATCTCAATGGCTTCAATCAAACGATCGGGTCGCTGGCGGGCGGCGGCGCATCCGGCGGCGCCGTCACCCTCGGCGCGGGCACGCTGACGACGGGGGGCGACAACAAGAGCACCGGTTTTGCCGGGATCATCAGCGGCATGGGTGGGCTGACGAAGTCGGGAACCGGCATGCTGACGCTTTCCGGCACCAACAACTATTCCGGCGCCACGACCATCAACGCCGGCACGCTCCTCTTCGCTTCGACGTCTGCCCTTTTTGGCGGCACGTCGGCCAACTGGACGGCGGCCAATCTCACCACCGGCTCCGGTGCGACCGCCGCCTTCGCCGTCTATGGCTCGTCCGGATTCACCGCGGCGAACCTCGACACTCTGCGGGGCTTGGGTACCGCATCGACCGGCTTTCTGCCGGGATCGTCGATCGGCATCGACACCACGGGCACCGCGTTCACGTACTCCTCGAACATCTCCGATCCCAACGGCGGCGTGAATGCCCTCGGCCTGGCCAAGCTCGGCTCGGGCACGCTCACGCTCACGGGGTCCAACACGTTCACCGGCAGGACGACCGTCGCCGCGGGCACGCTGCAGGTCGGTAGCGGCGGCGTTGCGGGGAGCCTCGCATCGTCGAGCCCGATCTCGATCACCTCCGGCGCCACGCTCGCCTTCAACCGCAGCGACGCCTACGGCGGCAATGTCTCGAACACGATCAGCGGTGCGGGCGGTCTCGCGCTCTCCTCCGGCACGCTCACGCTCTCCGGATCGAACAGCTACTCCGGCGGCACGCAGGTCACTGCGGGGGTGCTGAGAATGGGGAGCGCGCAGGCGTTCGGCAGCAGCAATGCGGCCGTCACGGTCGCCTCCGGGGCCGCGCTTGACGTCGCGGGCATCACCGGCACGAACAGCAATCCGTATGCCCTCACGCTCAACGGCTCCGGGATCTCGGGCGGCGGGGCGCTGACGAATTCCGGAGCGGCGGCCACGTTCTACGGGCCTGTCACCCTCGGCAGCGACAGCACGATCTTCGCCAATGCCAACAACATCACGCTCTACGCGAATACCGGCGGCACCGGCATCACGGGCAACTTCGCCCTCACCGTTGGCGGGGCCTTCATTTCGCGACAGGTTCAGGTGTACGGCAATATCCAGACGGCCAGCGTCACCGTGACAAATGCCACGCTTCGTCTCGAGTCGAACAACTCGTTTGCCGGCGGGCTGACGATCAACAGCGGCGTGGCCATCGCCAAGGCCACCGGTGCATTCGGCACCGGCACCGTCACGCTCGGAGATACGACCGGCAGTGCCTCTGCGTGGTTGAGTCTTGGCTTGGACGGCACCTACACCAATCCCATCGTCGTGCGGGCTGGAAACACGGGCGTGGTGACACTCGACAACTACGCCAACTACACAGTCACCGCGGCGGGCGGCATCACGCTGAACAAGGGGCTGACACTCAACTCCGGAAACGCCGGCAAAAGTCTGACGGTGAGCGGGCCGATCTCGGGCGTGGGTGGCCTCACGATTCAGTCGAGCGGGACGAGCACGGTCGCGCTGTCAGGCAGCAACATGTTCTCGGGTACGACGACGATGAGTGCGTCGAATCCCGCCACGCTGCAGGTGGGCAGCGTCTGGGCCCTGCAAAACAGCACGCTCGACACGGGGTCCGCCGGCAACCAGAGCGTCGCCTTCACCGCCACAGGGACGAACACGTATTACCTCGGCGGCCTGCAGGGCTCCGACGACCTCGCCATCGGCGCGAACACGCTCGCCATCGGTGGAAACGGCAGCGCGACCACGTTTGCCGGTTCGATCTCCGGCGTCGGCGGCAATCTGACGAAGACCGGCGCGGCACAACTCACGCTCTCCGGCAGCAACACCTACACAGGCGCCACGACCATCAACGCCGGAACGCTCGCCTTCGACCGGATTGCCGCCCTCGCCACTACCTCCGGCATCGGTATCGCGTCCGGCGCCGGGCTCACCTACACCGGCACGACCGCCGCACTCGACCGCAGCATCACCGTCACGGGCGGCACCGGAACCGTGCGCAACGCCGCCGGCGGCACGCTCACGCTCGGCGGTACGCTCACGAAGGACGGCACCGTACTGCGGCTCACCGGCGGACGGTTCAACGTGACCGGCCAGATCGTGGGCTCGAGTTCGAACAGCGACCTCCTCGTGGACGGCACCTCGACGGTGACCCTCTCGGCCGTGAACACCTACAACGGCCCGACGTTCGTGAACCAGGCGAGCAACCTGATCGTGGGCGTGGACAACGCGATTCCGAATGCCTCTGTTGTCACGCTCGGCAACGCCATGACCACCGGCACGCTCACGCTCGGCTCCAATTCCGATTCGATCGGCGGCCTCGCCTTTGGTGCCGGCGGCGGCACGCTGCGCATGGCGGCAAGCGCTGCCGGGGCCACGGCCCAGCTCACCTCCGCCAGCGGCACGATGAACCTCTCCGGCGGCACGCTCGATCTCACCGGCAGCGGCACCTCGGCCGGCCTTTATCGCCTGCTTTCGGCTCAGTCGATCACCGGAGCCTTCAGCGGCACCACGGGCCTCAGCCCGGCCTACCAGCTCCTCGCCACGGGCTCGACCATGGATCTGCAGCAGCGGGCCGTGCTCGGCACCGTGTCGGTGACCAATCCGAGCGTGTCGATCATCACTGGCGGCTCGGCGGCCTTCACCTACACCGTCGCCAACAACGCCCTCTCGGGCGGTGCCGGGCTCACGTTCACGGGCGCAGGGCTCTCGAACGTGGTTGGCTCGTCGCTCGGCTCGGTCAATGCGGCCGACACGAGCGGTGCGATCGCCGGCCTCGTGTTCACGGGCACCTCGATCGGCAGCGTCCAGCAGGGCACGTTTACCGTGAACGATCCCTCCGCCTTTGGCGCGACCTCGGCCACCGGCATCGTGAGCGTGAACGTGCTCAATCACTCGCTGGCCAGCTTCCAGGCGAGCGACACGGCCGCGCTCTCGCTCGATCTCGGCACCTACGACACCGCGAGTGGCTGGACGAGCGGCTCCGGCTCGCTCGGCTTCTCGATCTGGAACATCGCCTCCGGCGGCTTCACGACCGCCGACACCGCCGGCTTGGCGCTCTATGACATCGTGTTCACGAGCGGCAACGACGTGTTCTCGACCGGCCTGACCAACTTCGCGAACCTCGCGTCGGGCACGTACAACGGCTCCACGGCCAGCGTGCTTGCCCCGGGATCGCTCGCCGAAGGTATTTACCAGGGCGTCTACACGCTCAAGTTCCGCGACCAACAGAATCTTTCCGGGGCGGCTGACACCCGCAACCTCACACTTACGGCCAACGTGATCGTCGTGCCCGAGCCAGGGGCGGTCGTGCTGGCCGGCATCGGCATCGGGCTGGCGGGCTGGTTGCTCCGGCGAACTGGCAGGTGAAACACGCTGATGCACGCTTTCGTCTCGAACAAAGCCCTGGCGTGGTTGACCGCCGCTGCCTATGGCTGCCTCATCGTCGGCTGCGGCCCGCAGGGCGTGGCCCGCTATGACGTGGAAGGAACCGTGACTTTCGACGGCAAACCGCTCCCGCGGGGCACGATCCGATTCGAGGCCGACGCCACGAAAGGCAACAGCGGACCGGTGGGAATCGCGGCGATCGTCGATGGCTCGTATTCGACCGCAGGGGATGGCTCACGCGGCGCGTTGCGCGGGCCGATCGTGGCCGTCATCATGGGCCTGCCCGCTGCCAAGCCGGATGTCGAATACCAGCGGCCGCTGTTCGAAGACTACCGCATCGAAGCCACGCTCGAACCGACGGGCCGCAGCTCCACACGGCTCGACTTCAGCGTGCCCAAACAGACCGCCCGCTGACAGGCCGATGATCCGCCCGACCAGCCGGGGAGCCCACTCCGGCAGCCTCGGCCATGCTTGACGCCAAACATAAACGCCCGTACACTCTTGGTCGTCGTTTTGAACGACGTTCGATCGCGTGGCGGCGATCGGGTTGGTCAGCCGGGAAACCCACGCCCATGAACACCTATCGCATTTACGAAGACCTGCGGTCGTCGCTCGGCGAAGAGGCCGCCAAGTCGCTCGCCCACACGCTCGGACCGATGTTCGAGGAACTCGGAAACACCGTCACCAAGGTGGAGTTTCGCGAGCTTGCGGCGACGGTCGGCCGACTGGCGGAAGCCCAGGAGCGGACCGAGGAGAAGGTTTCACTGCTGACGGAGGGGCAGGCGAGCCTCGCGGCCGCGCAGGCTCGCACCGAGGCGCAGGTGGCCAAGCTCACCGAGGCGCAGGCCCGCACCGAGGCGCAGGTCGCCAAACTCACCGAGGCGCAGGCCCGCACCGAGGCGCAGGTCGCCAAACTCACCGAGGCGCAGGCCCGCACCGAGGCCCAGGTCGCCAAGCTCACCGAGGCGCAGGCTCGCACCGAGGCGCAGGTCGCCAAGCTCACCGAGGCGCAGGCCCGGATGGAGGGTCAGATCGTGCACCTCACGGCCGCCCAAGAGCGCACCGACTCCCAGATTTCCGAGCTCACCAAGGTGGTGCAATCCCTGGTGGTGAATGGAGAACGGCAGGCCGCGAGGCTCGATGCGGTGCTGGGCTCGACGTTCGAGCTGCAGTTTCGTGACCGGTTGACGTCGTACCTCGGCCGGCTCATGCGGCGGGGCAGGCTGCTACGAAACGACGAAGTGCGCGACGCGATCGAGCAGGCCGTCGACCCCGACGAGGCCGACGAGGTGCTACGGGTGGACGCGATCGCGGCGGGCATGATCGATGGCGTCGCCAGCCACGTGGTCGTGGAGGTGTCGGCGACCTGCGGCGCCGACGACATCGATCGCGCGGAAAAGCGGGCGGGCATCCTGCGGAAGGCCGGCCTCGCCGCGGTGCCGCTCGTCGCGTGCCAGGCCATTGCGCCGGAGCTGCGCGGCTACGCCCGCTCCAGGCAGGTGCGGGTCTGGTGCAACGGCACGATTCTCGACGCAGCCGCGTGATGGCATTTCCGTCCCGCTGCGATTGGAGGACTGGCAGCGTCTGGTTGCTCGTGTTCGCGGCCGTGTCGGCGGCGGCCGGGGAGATCGTCGTTCATGTGTCGCCCGCCGGCGATGATGACTGGACGGGACGGCTCGACACCCCGAACGCCGATCGCACCGACGGCCCCGTGGCCTCGCTCGAGCGGGCCCGCGATCTCGTCCGCGGCCGCCGCGCGGCTCCGGATGGCGCCGGCCTTCCAGCGCGGGTGATCCTCGCCGAGGGCTGCTATCGGCTCACGCGGCCGTTCGTGCTCGGCCCCGAACACGGTGGCACGGCTGCCGCTCCTGTCTCGTATGAAGCGGCCCCGGGGGCTCGGCCCGAAAGCCGGCCCGTGATCAGCGGCGGCCGGGCGATCACGGGCCTGCGCGAAGGCACGGGAGCCGACGCCGGCCTGTGGGTGGCCGACATCCCCGCCGCGGCGCTCGCCGCGCCGGCGGCCGAGCGCTTTCGGTTCGAGCAGCTGTTCGTGAACGGGGTCCGCGCGGTGCGGGCGCGGGAGCCCGACGCGGGCGTGGCTGCGATCGAGGCCTGCGTCGAGGAGCCGCTCACGGAATCGGGCACGAACGCCGCTGCAGCTTCCGGTGCGAAGCCAAATCCCGACAAGCCAAGTCCCAACATGCCGAAATCCAAGCAGCGGCTCGCCTCCGCCCGGCAGACCGTCACGCTCGACCCCGACGGCTTCGCCCCGCTCGCCGGGCTCGACCCTGCCGCGGTCGCCGCCGTGGAACTCACCGTGCACCACAAGTGGGACATCACCCGCCGGTTCATCGAGCGGCTCGATCCGGAAAGCCGGCAGGTGATCGTGAGCGGTCTCGGCATGAAGCCGTGGAACCGCTGGGATGCGAAATCGACGGCGGTCTTCGCCAATGCCCGGGCCTTTCTCGACGAGCCGGGCGAGTGGTTTCTCGATCCGGCCGGCCGGCTCTTGTACAAGCCGCGACCCGGCGAAACGCTGGCCACCGCCAAGGTGATCGCGCCGGTCGCGCCGCAGCTGCTCGTCATCCAGGGTGATCCTGCAAACGAACGCCATTGTGCCCACGTGACGTTTTCCGGGATCACGTTTCACCACACCCAGTGGCTCACGCCCCCGGCCGGCTTCGAGCCGGTGCAGGCGGCGGAGCCGGTGACCGCCGCCGTGATGGTCGATGGCGGACGGCAGATCGCATTTCGCGACTGCGCGATCGCCCACACCGGAGGCTACGGCCTCTGGCTCCGCAAGGGCTGCCGCGACTGCCGGGTGGAGCGGTGCCTCGTCGAAGACATGGCCGCGGGCGGCGTGCGGATCGGCACGGCGGCGATCGCGAAGGCCGACGCCGACCACACCGCCGGCAACACGATCGACAACTGCGTCATCCGCCACGGCGGCCGCATCTTCCCTACCGCCGTCGGCATCTGGATCGGCCAATCGTCGGACAACGCCGTCACCCACAACGAGATCTTCGACATGTTCTACACCGGCATCTCCGCCGGCTGGACCTGGGGCTACGGCCCGAGCCGCGCGCAGCGAAACCGGATCGAGGCCAATCGCATCCATCGGATCGGGCAGGGCCTGCTCTGCGACATGGGGGGCATCTACACGTTGGGCGACGCCGCGGGCACGGTGGTCCGCGGCAACGTGATCCACGATGTGGCGGGCCGCACTTACGGCGGCTGGGGCCTCTATGCCGACGAGGGCACGGCGGGCATCGTCTACGAGAACAACCTCGTCCACGACACCACCTCGGGCGGCTTCCACCAGCACTACGGCCGCGACAACGTGGTGCGGCACAACGTCTTCGTGAACGCCCGCGACTGGCAGGTGCAGGCGACCCGGGCCGAGGACCACCGTTCGTTCACGTTCGAACGCAACGTCATCGCCTGGCGGACCGGGCAGTCGATCAAGGGGCCGTGGGACAAGCTGCAGGCGGTCACAGGCTCCAACTGCTGGTGGAACACGGCCGGCGAGCCGGTGACGTTTCTCGGCAAGACGCTCGCCGAGTGGCAAACCGCCGGCCACGAGCAGGGCTCGATCGTGGCCGACCCGGGGTTCATCGATCCTGCCCGGCACGACTACCGCCTGAAGCCCGACTCACCGGCCGTGCCGCTCGGATTCGTTCCCTACGATTGGGCCACCGCGGGCCCGGCGGGGCGGTAAGCCCGGTCAAGGTCTCGCCATGTGGCGGCGGTAGGCGTCGTCGAGGTCGGCGTAGCTCGTGCCGCAGAGGCGGGCGAGCGTGTCGGGGGAGACGGAGCCTGTATAGACACGCACGAGATACTCGACGAACGCCTCGCGGTATCGCGCCTGCTCGCCGTTCATGAAGAAGTCGGCGAGACCGGAGATCTGGCTGTAGATCGCCGGCAGCCGCGCGTCGGCCTGGAGGTCCGTGCGGCCGAGCCCACAGAGCTCTTCGAGAGGAACATAAAACCCGTCGTCGATGAGCCGCTCGCGGGCGGCGGGTGCGCGGCCGGCGTCGCGGCCGCCGAGCGTCCAGCCATACGGTGCCGCTCGGAGACTTTCCATGTAGCACGCCGCGGCCTCCACGGCCCAGAACCCGCAGCGCTCGCCCACGAGCGGGCTCGTCTTCCGCATCGCGGCGAACAGTTGATGCACGGCCTCGTGATGGATCGTGGACACTCCCGGCTCGTCTCCGCCCTCGCCGATCGGAAAGAAATAGGCCGTGCGGGTCGGCGTCCAGTAGAGCCCGAGCGTGCGGGCGATCGTGGGCTCGAGTTTTTCCAGTTCCGCGACGTATGCCGCGCGATCGGCGAACAGCGTGGCGGCGAACGGCCCGTGGCTCGTCGGCCGCGCGCGGCCCTCGACCGCCCGCTCGAGATCGGCCGGCTCGAGGATGAATCCGCCGAACGCCTGCCGCCACACGGCGTGCGCGACCTCGAGTTCGCGGGCGAGCGCCGCGGCCGCATCGGGCCCCGCCTGCGACGAGATCTTCCAGTGATCCGAGAGCCAGGCCACGGGCCGGCCCGGCCGCTGGTCGGGCGCTCGCGCGGCCTGCGACTTCGTGATCCAGCCGCGGATCGGATCGGCCACGTCGCCGGCGTCGAGCCGCTTGGCCGCCTCGGGCCACAGCCAGCGGCCGTCGCGCTTCACCGAACCGCCCGCCTTGCGGGCCTGCTCGTGGTCGGGATCGTCGCGGAGCACCTCGGAAAGGATCTCGATCGTGGTGCAGCTGCGCTGGGAGAGCGCGGGCGGCTTGTCCGCGGCGGCCCGCTCGGCGCGGGTGGGGATGCTCGCGTGCGCCTGGGCTGCTTCGACGGCGAGGGCGAACAGCCCGGCTGCGCGCGTGCGACGGGCCGCCACGAAATCGGCCCAGATCGCCTGTTCGTCGGGGGTGTCGATGAACGCGGGCGTTTCGAGCGCGTCGGGAATCGCGAGCACGCGTTGGCGACCCGGCGTGTCGGGCAGGCGCCACTCGCGCACGAGGGCGCCGAGCTCCGCATGGCCGCCGCGTTCGGCGCGCCGCACGAGATCAGCTGCGGCCGCCTCCCACTGGTCGTCGAGTGTTTCGCGAGGGATCGGCTCGACGGCGGTGAGGTCCGCCGGCGCCGCGGTGGCGGCGATCGCGATGGCCGTGGCGACGATCGCGCGTGCCGACGGCCACGCTCGCCGCCAGGCGCTGCGAGCTGCCGTGAGGAGCAGATTGCCGAGCGCCGTCACGCCGTAGATTGGATCGACGACGAAGTCCCACGCGTTGTCCGATTCAAAAAGCCCGACCCGCCAGGCGATGCCAGCAGCCAGGAGTACGAGGCCGAAGCGATTGCCGGCGAGCGCGAGCCCCGCGCCCATCGAGGCCACGGCCGCCGCCACGCCGGGCTCGCTCCAGCCGAGCGCATAGGGATCGAAGCGGCTGAGCCCGAGCGCCGCAGGATAAAGGAGCAACGACGCGCCCGCGCCCCACCATACGGCCGCCCACCGGGCCGCCGGGTTGAGCCACGGACGCGAGAGGAAGGGAGCGGCGACCAGATCGACCAACACGACCAGAAAGGGGATCGAAAACGTCTGCCCGAGCCCGTGGAGCCAGCGGCCGACGGGCATGCCGGCGACCGGCACGGCCGACATGCAGCCCAACGCGACCGGCAGCCAACGCGGGATCGGCCGTCGGACGGCGAGCCGCACGAGCGCCGCGATCGCCACGCCCCAGGCCGCCACCGGATACCACCATGCCGCCACGGTCACGTCATCCGCTCCGCCGGCCGGCCGCGGATCCAGGCCTCGTTCATGACGACGTGCCGGACCCGCCGCATCTTCCAGGTGTACACGAGGTGCACCCGGCCCCGGCGGTCGTGCATCATGTATGGATAGGCGAATCGCTCCCCCGGCTCGTCGTCGAGCGTGGCCACGCGCTGCCAGAAGGCCGCCGCCGGGTCGAACCGCACGAGGTCGAGCGTCGCCCGGCCCTCGCGGGCGAGATTGCAGGCGAGCAGCACCGTACCGTCGGAGAGCCGGACCGCCGCCACGCTCGCGTCGGGGTTCGGCAGGGGCGTGGGCTCGGGGGTCGACCAGGTGCGGCCGCCGTCCTCCGACCGCTGCAGCATCAGCCGGCGGGAGGCCGCATGGCAGCGCAGCAGCGTCAGGCAGCGACGCCCGTCGAGGGGTACCACCGCCGGCTGCAGGAACGAGCGCCCGCCGGCCAGCCGCGTCTTCACCGCCCGCAAGCCGTCGGCCTCGGGAGCCAGCCACACCAGTTCCGGAAACTTGCCGACGCACTCGTGGTACACCGGCAGCACGATCTCGCCGGAGTCGAGCCGCACCGGCGCCGCCCGCACCAGTTCGCTGACGTTGAAGAACGGGCTGAGGGGGAGCCGGCGGCCCGCGGTCCACGTGACGCCGCCGTCGGTCGAAGAACACGCGTTGAGCGTGCTGCCCGACCAGCCGCCGACGGCGATCGTCACGTACACGAGCCACAGCCGGCCGCCGTCGTCGCCGAAGATCACCGCGTTGCCCACGCGGTCGACGAACCGCCCGAGGTCGCGGGACGCGCGCCGACGGTCGACGACGAGCCGCGGAGCGGCCCACTCGGTGGCCCCTCCGGCCTCGTCGGCAGCCGCGGTGGCCATCCAGACGGCCACGTCGGCGGCCAGTTCGTGCGCGCCGGCATACCACGCGCAGGCCAGGCCGCCGGCGGCGCGTTCGCAGATGCTCGGGCAATGCACGTAGGCGAGCGGGGGATCGTGGTCGATGAAGCCGCTCGTGAACAGCGGCGGCTCGTCGGCCGCCGGCGCCGCCGGGAGCCGAAACGCCGCGCCGGGTCCCGGCAGCGGCCGGCCTTCGCGCGGCCAGCCCCAGACCGCGACCACGCCGGCCGCAAACGCGCTGCGCCGCGTGAGTTCGTGCATGAATCGATCCCGTCGCTTCCCTGCGCCGGGGCCGCCTCCGCCGGCGGCCGCGTGTCAGGCTTCCTCGGCGAACGCCGAATCGAACTGCCGGTTGCTCGGCGCGAAGTCGAGGTTTTGCACGAACTCGCAGGCCTCGGCCGCGCCGTGCTCGCGGTCCATGCCGCAGTCCTCCCACTCCACCGAGAGCGGCCCTTCGTAGCCGATCTGGTTGAGGGCCCGGATGATCTCCTCGAAGTCGACGCCGCCCCGGCCCGGCGAGCGGAAGTCCCAGCCGCGGCGCGGATCGCCGAAGTTGAGATGGCTCCCGAGGATGCCGCTCCGGCCGTTGAGCGTGACGACCGCGTCCTTGACGTGCACGTGGTAGATGCGGTCGTGGAACGTGCGAATGAACTCGACCGGATCGACGCCTTGCCAGTGGAGGTGGCTGGGGTCGAAGTTAAAACCGAACTCCTCGCGGCGGCCAAGCGCATCGAGCGCCCGCTGGGCCGTGACCGTGTCGAACGCGATCTCGGTGGGGTGCACCTCCAGCGCGAACCGTACGCCACACTCGGCGAACACGTCGAGGATCGGGTTCCAACGGTCGGCGAACTCCTCGAAGCCGGCGGCGAGCATCGACTCGGGCACCGGCGGGAACGAGTAGAGCAGGTGCCAGATCGACGAGCCGGTGAATCCGTTGACGACCGACACGCCGAGCTTCTGGGCGGCGCGGGCCGTGTTTTTCATCTCCTCCGCAGCCCGCTTGTTGACACCATCGGGCCTGCCATCGCCCCACACGTGCGGCGGCAGGATCGACTTGTGCCGCTCGTCGATCCGGTCGCACACGGCCTGGCCGACGAGGTGATTGGAGATCGCATACACCGCCAGATCGTGCCGCTCGAGCGCATCGCGCTTCGCCGCGCAGTAGCCGCTCTCCTCGAGGGCCTTCGTGACGTCGAAGTGGTCGCCCCAGCAGGCGAGTTCGAGCCCCTGATAGCCGAACTCGTGCGCCTTGCGGGCCAGATCCTCGAGGGGCAGATCGGCCCACTGGCCGGTGAACAGCGTGACGGGACGGGGCATGCGATCTCCTCGACGTGACGGGATGCTTGTTGATGCGCGCCAAAATTCTGCCAGATTCCCCCGGGCTTGAAAACGGCTGCAGCGCGTACACGCCCAACCCGGCTCGGGGTTACCCCGTACCGTCTCGCCGGACGGCAGGGCATGCGATAACGACCCGCATTCGGAGCCGGCGGTAGGCATGCTCGCGGGATGCTTCACGGAACGGCACGGCATCCTGCCGTCCGTTCCTTGGCCGACCTTCGTCGGCTGGTGATGACCCGGCCTTCCAGGCCTGGCGCTGTTTCGTCCTCAACGACTCCCTTCGTCTGCGCGTGCCCACCGACCGACTCCGCCGAAAGTTCCTGGCGCCTACGAGTAGAGGAGGCTGCGGGCTACCCGTGTCCCTTGAGCCGGCGTTTGCGACCAGCGGAGCCATGGATGGCGCAGCGCCAGTCGCTCCGAGTGAGCCGGAGCCTGGAGGGCGAAGGCGAACGTCCGGCGAGGGGGATCGGGTGGCCCGCAGCCGGCGCGTGCACATTGAGGAACAATCGCCCTGTCAGTTCACCCGCCGAGTTCGCGCAGGTAGTCGAGCGTGTAGATGCCGCTCGAGTGGCCGTCGGAGAATTCGATCGAGTAGGCGTATTGGCCCACCGGCTTCATACCGGTGATCGCGAGCGGGGTGATTTCCTCGGGGGCGAGCACGGCCAGCGGATTCGGGCGGGCGGGCTGCGTCCGTTTTTCGCGGCAGGTGGCGCAGGGGCAGGCGTCGCGCAGAAGACGGGGCGGGTAGACGCTCGTCGTGCCGTCGCTCCAGGCGATCTCGATCGCGCCGGGGGAGCGCGGGTCGTCGAGTCGGCGGAGCGCGCGGGGCAGGGGGGTGGTCATGCGACGGGGTGCCCCGCGGAGGTGCGCCGGTCGACGACGCGGCGGCCCTTCCCCTCGAACCGCGGCAGCGTGCCGATCGGCACGGCGGCCACGTCGACCCGCAGGCCGAGCCGCACCTGCAGCTCGCGGGCCACGCGGTCGGGGGCGGCGAGGTGGTCTTCCACCTCCAGGCGGATGGCGTCGAGGCTGGAGACGGTTTCGACCGTGAGGCGGTATTCGACGATCTCGGGAAAGCTGCGCACGATGTCGTCGATCGACCCGGGGAAGATGTTGACGCCGCGCACCACGAGCATGTCGTCGGTGCGGCCGAGGATGCCGCCGTCGAGCCGCACCCACGGGCAGGCGGCGCCGGCGTCGGGCCACAGCGGCCGCACGAGGTCGCCCGTGCGGTAGCGGATCACGGGGGCGCCCGCGCGGCCGAGCGTCGTGAGCACGAGCTCGGAGAGCTCGCCGGGCTCCGCGGCCCGCCCCGTCTCGACGGCGAGGAACTCGGCGTGGAAGCAGGGTTCGATCACGTCGACGCCGGTGCCTGCGAGCGTGCCGGCGCCCCACGGCCCGACCTCGGTCGCGCCGGCGTGGTCGAGCACGTCGGCCCCCCAGGCCTCGGCGATCCGCGCCCGCACCGCGGGGATCGAGCCCCCCGGCTCACCGGCCACGATCACCAGCCGCAGCGGCAGCCGGGCGGTGTCGATCTTGCGGTCGCGGGCCACCTCGGCGAGGTGCAGGGCGTAGCTCGGCGTGGCCACGAGCACCGTGGCGCCCAGGCCGCGGGCCAGTTCGAGCCGGGCGAGGCTCGGCATGCCGCCGGTGGGCACGGCCATGGCGCCCCGGTCGAGCACGGCGTCGAACGCGCTCCAGAATCCCGCGTAGGGGCCGAACGACGAGGCCACGAGCACGCGGTCGCCGGCCCGCACGCCGCCGCGGTCGAGCACCTCGCGCCAGCATTCCATCCACCACGCCCAGTCGGCGGCTGTGTCGAACACCGGCAGCGGCCGGCCGTGCGTGCCGCTCGTCTGGTGAAACCGCACGTAGCGGTCGGCCGGCCAGGTGAGGTTGGCGGGGATGCCGGAGCGGGCGCCGGCGACCAGCTCCTCCTTGTAGGTGAACGGCCAGGCCTCGAGTTCGGCGAGCGATTCGGGCGGCTGCCTCACCCGGGCGAGCTTCTCGGCATAAAACCTGTTCGCCGGCAGGATCGTGCCGAGCAGGGCCCGGAGCCGCTCGAGCTTGAGACGGTCGAGGTCGGCGCGGGAGGGCGGGGCGGCGGTCGGCATGACCGGCGATTATGGCACGCCCAGGCTCGGGATTCCCTGCGCCGGAGCATTCTGCGGGGGCGCCTGGAACGCGGGCGCGGGCGGCCCGGGGGGAAACACCGGCCCGCCGGCCGGCGGCGGCGCGGGGATCGGCTGCGGCACCACCACCTGCGGCGCGACGGCCGCGGGGGGCGGCGCGGGCAGGCTGCCCGCCGAGGCGCGGGCCTGCTCGGCGCGGGCCACGACCGCCTCCGGTGGCGTCGCCGTCTGCGGCGTCATCGCGAGGTCGACCACCCGCTCGTCGCGGATCTCGGCGGGCCAGAGGTTTTCGGTGACGAAGTCGAGGGGGAACACCTGGTACCACGGGATCGGGAACGGCTGCCGCACGGTGAGCGTCTCGAATCCGTCCTTCACCAGCCGGATCTTCCGCGTGCCGTAGTAGATGAAGTCGGTCGACACGGGCGTCGTGCCGACCTGGTAGTCGTCGACGTAGACGAGCGCGCCGGGCGGGCTGCTGCGGATCGTCATCCGCCGCTGCACGCAGCCCGTGGCTGCGAGCGCGACGACGAGCGCGACGCCGCACGAATGCGTGTGATGGGCGGCCGGCAGGATCATGCCCGGGACGGTACGCGGACCGCTCCGGTGCCGCCAGTGCAGCCTCGGGCGGCCGGGTTCCGCGGTTTTCCCGGCCGGACGCGTATCGCCCGGGTTCCGTGCCCTCGCTAGAATCCGCGAAACCTTCACATCGATTCCCGGGGCGCGCACAGCGTGGGCAAAGGCACGAGCCTGATCTACTCCGACCGCTCCGACGTGGGCCGCCGCCGGGCGAGCAACCAGGATTCGCGGGCGGTCCTGCCCCCGGCGAGCCCCCAGCAATACCGCACGCGGGGCTGGCTGTTTCTCGTGGCCGACGGGATGGGGGCCCACGCCGCGGGGGAGATGGCCAGCGGCATCGCCGCCGAGCGGGTGCCGCTGGTCTACGAGAAGTCGGCCCAGCAGTCGCCCCCGCTGGCGCTGCGGCGCAGCATCGAGCAGGCCAACGCCGAGATCAACGCCAAGGGGGAGAGCGCGGCGGAGTTTCACGGCATGGGCACCACCTGCACGACGCTCGTGCTCCTGCCGCGCGGCGCGCTCGTCGGGCACGTGGGCGACAGCCGCGCCTACCGGGTGCGTGGCGGCAGGATCGAGCAGCTCTCGCGGGACCACTCGCTCGTGTGGGAGCTCGAGCTGGCCGGCGGCATGTCGCGCGAGCAGGCCGCCGGCGCCGCGCCCAAGAACATCATCACGCGGTCGATGGGGCCGCATCCGGACGTCGTCGTCGATCTCGAGGGACCGTTCCCGATCGAGGAGGGGGACACGTTCGTGCTCTGCAGCGACGGTCTCTCCGGCCAGGTGGCCGACGACGAGATCGGCCTCTTCGCCGCGGAGCTCGAGCCGCCGGAGGCGACGGCCGCGCTCGTGGGGCTCACGCTCCTGCGCGGCGCCCCCGACAACGTCACGGTGATCGCGGCCCGGGCCGGGGCGGAGGAGGTGTCGACGGCGTCGGCCGGCGACCAGCCGTGGCAGCTCACGGAGGAGCCCGCCGGGCCGGCCGGCCGCGCGGCGGTGCCCTGGCAGTGGCTGGGAATCGCCGCCGTGAGCCTGTTCGCGGCGCTGCTGCTCTTCCCGAAGAGCGATCTGATGCAGTGGCTCAGGTCCGTCATCAACGCCGACGTCGCCGAGGCGGTCGGCTGGCTGGGCTGCGGCGCCGCCGTGCTCGTCGCGATCGCCGCCACGCTCATGGCCCTGCTCGGGCTGCTCGCCCCCGCCGGTGGCGAGGGGCGGGTGTTGCCGCCGGGAAGGCAGATCGGCAAGGGACCGTATCGCTCGGGCGACTGCGCGCCGTCGGAGCCGCTCCTGGAGCGGCTCGCGGCGAGCGTCGAAGCGGCCGCGGCGGGGCTCGGCGACGCCGACCGGGAGCGGACCACGGCGATCCTCGGCCGCGTCCGCAGGCACGTGGCGGAGCACGCCTTCCACGAGGCGGTGGTGGCGCTCGCGGAGGCGCTGGCGATCTACACCCGCGCCGTCGAGCAGGCCCGCGGCGACACGGTGCGGAGCGCCGCCTCAGAGTCATGAAGATCCTCTCCCGGTACGTGCTGAGCGAGCTCTTGCAGGTGTTTCTCGTCGCCCTCGGTGCGCTCACGCTGTTCATGCTCGTGGTCGGCCTCGTCAAGGAGGCGCAGCAGCAGGGCCTGGGCATGCTCCAGATCGCGAGGCTCGTGCCCTACGTGCTGCCGGAGGCGATGCGGTTCGCCGTGCCCGGCACGATGCTCTTCGCCGTGGCGAGCGTGTTCGGGAGAATGTCGGCGGGCAACGAGATCACCGCCCTCAAGGCGGCGGGAATCACGCCGCTGGCCGCGATCTGGCCGGCCCTCGGCCTGGCCGTCGTCGTGAGCTTCGTGTCCGTATGGCTCAACGACGTCGCCGTGTCGTGGGGCCGCGACGGCGTGCGCCGGGTGATCGTCGGCAGCGTCGAGGAGATCATCTACGGCCGGCTCCGGCAGCAGCGGTCGTACAGCACGGCCAAGATGTCGATCAACGTCAAGGGCGTCGAGGGGCGGAAGCTGGTGCGGCCAACGCTTTCCTTCCAGCCGAGCGGCGAGACGGCGCCGGTCACCGTGTCGGCCGCCGAGGCCGAGATGCGGGCCGACCCCAAGACGGGCACGCTCACGATCACCTGTCGCAACGGCACCCTCCACGTGGGCGACGTGAAGGCGGTGTTTCCCGACACGATCGAACGGGTCGTGCCCCTGGAGGCCGTGAGCCGCAAGGAGACCGCCTCCTCGAGCCCGTCCGACATCCCGCTGGCCGCGTTCCCCAAGGCCCGCGTCGACCAGGTGACCCTGCTCGGGCAGATCCGCCAGCTCGCCGCCGCCAAGGTGGCGATCGGGATGTTCACCGGCCACCTCGAGCAGACGACGCCGGCCGCGGTCGAGGCGGAGCGGCAGCAGACGAAGCAGGCCACCGCCCGCCTCAACCGCATCATCATGGAGCCGTGGCGGCGCTGGGCCAACGGCTTCAGCTGCCTGTGCTTCGTGCTCGTGGGCGCGCCGATGGCGATCCGGATGCGCAACGCCGACTTTCTCACGAGCTTCTTCCTCTGCTTCCTGCCGATCCTCGTCGTCTACTATCCCGTGTTCATGCTCGGGATCTCGCGGGTGAAGGCGGGCGTGCTGCCGCCGCCGGCGGTGTGGATGGGGAACGTGCTCGTCGTGCTCTGGGGCCTGTGGCTCCTGCGCCGCGTCGTCCGCACGTAGGACAGGCTTCAGCCTGTCATGCCCCATGTGGGAAAAGCTTCAGCCTGTCATGCCCCATGTGGGAAAAGCTTCAGCCTGTCATGCCCCATGTGGGAAAAGCTTCAGCCTGTCATGCCCCTGATTTCTACCCTCATTCGGAGCCGGCGGTAGGCATGCTCGACTACGGTCGTGTTGAGAGTACTGAACTCGTGGGTTTTGATCAGGTGCCGATGGTCCTCAACGACTCCCTTCGTCTGCGCGTGCCCACCGACCGTCTCCGCCGAAACTGCCTTGCGCCCCCACGTAGGACAGGCTTCAGCCTGTCATGCCCCATGTGGGAAAAGCTTCAGCCTGTCATGC